>Ga0207428_10001104_pt1 | contig 29349 bp, 34 predicted proteins | sample RhiMethybrSRZTD1_FD_187600 | JGI IMG/M metagenome (GOLD analysis project Ga0207428, IMG submission 187600) | Populus rhizosphere microbial communities from Tennessee, USA - Rhizosphere MetaG P. TD hybrid SRZTD1 (SPAdes) (version 3) | ecosystem: Host-associated > Plants > Roots > Rhizosphere >...
TTACCATTCGGTTCAACGAGGTCCCTCCAGACGTGTTTATCAGCGCAGGAATGACCTGCACAGTTACCATGAAGGAAGGAAACACGCCCAGTTTCGGGACGGGCATCAAGAAAGTCCTGGCAGCAATCTTTGGACCACCTTCGAGCTAGCGAAATGTCCCTCGCTGCCGACGGCCGGTCCACTGTTGACAGGTCAGAGCAAACCAGGGACGACCCTAGATCGGCAGCAGGCATGGCTCGCTTCGCAGAGCAGCAGATGCTGGACACTTTCAAGAGCACTTGGATCCTCACGCTGGGTCTCCGCACATTGGCGCATAGAAATTGATGCGCCCGCACGATGAAGGCCAAGACTCTCAACGGAGGAATCAAATGTCCGAGTCCAAATCCGACGAAGACGAAAGCAAAATTTCCCGCGACCGCCTCGCTGAACTATTGAACGAAGATCTTGCTCGCGAATATCAGGCAATCATCGCTTACGTGGTCTATTCTCAGGTGCTGAGCGGCGCCCAATATATGGACATCGCTGCCCAACTTGAGGTCCACGCCAAGCAGGAACTCGATCATGCACTGATCCTTTCGCGGCAGATCGATTACCTTGGTAAAATGCCTGTGGTTACCCCAAAGCCTGTACGCACATCGAAGAATCCGGAAGACATGCTCCGATACGATCTCGACAACGAGAACGAAACGATTCGCAATTACCGCGACCGTGTGCGGCAATGTGAATCGCTTGGAGAATATGCGATGGCGGAGCAGATTCGTAAGATCCTGGTGCAGGAGCAGGATCACCAAATCGATTTGGCTACGGCGCTTGGCATAGAAGTCCCCGACCTCAGCGGTCCGAAATGATCGCGGGTTGGATAACCAAATATCAGCCAGGGTCAGAGGCAAACATTGGTCTTTGGAATGTCCGCTTCACCCCCGAAAGCGGACATTAGTGCTGAACCAAACGCGTTGCAGGCGAGGCCAGTTCAGGTCAATCTCCGGGAGCTTCCAAGCGGCCATAGCCCCAACGAGATTTTTTCGAGAAGGGAACCAAAATGACCTTCCGTCTGGCATCCGTGACCTGCTTAACCCTGTTGCTTTGTCAGCCTACCTTCGCAGACGAGGCAGGCTACGCGCGGCATCGTCACCGACACCACCTGCCGCCGAGCCCACATGTCGTTGAGCTTGTTGCACCGCCTTACAGCGGCCAATTTGTTATCAACGGATTTCGCTACGATGGTGTGACGCCCGCTTGCCTTCATTGGGTTCCCGGCCAACCTGTTAGGCTTGTCTCGGGTAGTTGGTTCGGCGACTGCAACAGCGCCACATTTTACAACGTGTCCACGCGCAACGCTTGCCAGACACTGTGTCGAGGCCGCGCGTGGTGGTGAAAGGCGGCCTTATAGGATCGAAAAATTCTCTGATCTGAACTAGGAACGCGGGCCGCAACCGGGAACGCCCGCTTTGGGTAAAAAGCGGACATATGCAGTGCAATAGGGCATGTCTGCTTTACCCCCAAAAGCGGACATGTGCAGTGCACGTGACCACGTCTGCTTTGGGCCAATAGCGGACGTGGACCGCGGCTGCTCAACTGAATAACAAAACGTTGCATACCTTTGTGATGTTTTGGTAGTCGCGCACCGAAAAACTCAATCGCGTCGGTTCTTGACCTGGGATCAATGCGAGCTCAACGTGTGGCGTCATTGTTTTGCGGGGAGGAGGTGTACTTGGAGGTCGCAATGTCGAAAGCGGTAACGGTCGGAGCAACTGCACTCCTCGGCTGCATTTTGTGTGCAACTCCCCTCTCGCTTCGCCTCTCGCCCGAGGGAAAGGTATCGCTGTCCATGGAGAGTGCCTCCGCGGTGGATGCTGGTGTCAATCGCAGAGCGCATCGGCGCGCCTATCGGCGCGACTACTTGTCCGCTTCGGGTCACGGCTACGACGCATACTGCGGTCCGAATCGCTGTGACTATTCAGCCTATGAGCGGTTCAGCTACCACGGATTCTGGGGGAACTACGGATTCGCTCACACGCCGTGGTGGTCACGCTGAAGGGCAACTCGCACCGGTAACAATGCTGGCGACACTGGCGCTTGATCTTCGAGCCGCGCTTACGTGATGGAGCGCGGAAACATCGTCTTCAACGGCGCTTAGGCTGATCTGAAGGCACATCCGGAAATTCTGCATGCGCGGCGCGACGGTTGTCCGCCTAGATAGGTGAGTCGGTCGAACGGAAGACTCCAAAATCACCTGCGCAAGCGCACGAAGGCGGTGCTCCCGATGGGTGGTGTTTGGCCAACGCTGCGGTATGCTCATGGCAGTAGTCACGCAGGGAGGAAACAACAATGAGCAGATACACGCGCCGCGACCTTATGATCGGTGGTGCGGCTGCGGGCGCTGTCGCGATGCTAGGACTGGAGCCAGCGCGCGCTCAGGCTTGGCCAAGCCGCCCTGTCACCGTCATTTGCCCATGGAGCGCCGGCGGGGGCACGGACGCGACGGCTCGCATTGTTGCGGCGGTGCTCGAGAAAGAGCTCAAACAGCCCTTCAATGTCGTCAACCGCACCGGCGGCTCCGGTGTGGTGGGTCATTCGGCGATCGCAACCGCGGCGCCCGACGGATACACGCTCGGCATAGTCACGGTTGAAATCTCGATGATGCACTGGCAGGGCCTCACCGAACTGAAGCCCGACAGCTACACGCCGCTTGCGCTCATGAACGAGGATCCGCCGGGGATCCAAGTCTATGTCGGCAGCCCCTACAAGACGGTGAAGGAACTGGCCGACGCCATCAAAGCCGCCCCGCCCGGCAAGCTTAAAGCCTCCGGCACTGGCCAGGGCGGCATCTGGCATTTGGCGTTGGTGGGCTGGTTGCAGGCCATGGGGCTCAAGGCCGATCATGTGGCCTGGGTGCCCTCAAACGGCGCCGCGCCCGCCATGCAGGATCTCGCCGCCGGCGGCCTCGACATTGTCACTTGCTCGGTACCGGAAGCCCGCGCCTTGATCGAGGCCGGCAAGGCGAGGAGCCTCGCCATAATGGCGGCCGAACGTAACCCGTCTTTCAAGGACGTGCCGACGCTCAAGGAGGCGATGGGTATCGATTACACCACTGGTGCCTGGCGCGGATTTGCAGCGCCCAAGGGACTGCCTGCCGAGATCGCAAACGCAATGACGGCCGCGCTCAAGAAAGTCAACGAGGCCGCCGAGTTCCGCGAGTTCATGGCCAATCGCGGCTTCGGCGTGAGATGGGCCGACGGTGCGGGCTTCGCCAAGTTCATGGACGAGGGTAACAAGGCGATGGGTGTCGCCATGAAGGCGGCCGGTCTCGCCAAGAGCTGAGCCAAGAAGGTCCGGGGCTCGCGCTAAGCGGGCCCCGGAATCGTTGCGTCGCATACCATCCAAGAAGCGCATGCAGCTCTCCGACCGTGTGACTGGCCTGTTCATGGTCGCCCTCGGCGGTTTGGCGGCCTATGGCGGCTCGCGCCTGCCTCCCGTGCCGGGCCAGCAGATCGGCCCCAATGTGTTTCCGCTCGTGGTCGGCATCGGTCTCGCCGTCTGCGGGGGCATGATCGCTTTCGGCATCGGTCGCCGGTACGAAGAGGAGGCCGAAGCCGACCTCGCCAAGATCACCAGCCAGATTGCTACCGACACTGTTGCGGAGGACCACTCGCATAATTGGTGGCGCGGCCTGAGGGCGTTGGTGCCGCCGGCATTGCTGCTGTTTTATGTTCTCGCGGTCGACCGGATCGGCTTTCTGCCGACGGCTGCGGCATTGGTGCTGACCACGTCGCTGGCATTGGGTGCGCGGTTGCGCCTCGCGGTCCCGCTGGCAATCGGCGCGCCGCTGCTCGTCAATCTGGTGTTCTCGAAACTGCTGCGCGTGCCGTTGCCGTCGGGCCTTCTGCCCATGCCATGGCTGGGGTTGCCCTGACATGAGCACACTCCTGGAGGCCTTCCGCCTGGTGATGCAGACCGATGTCCTTCTGGCGATCCTACTCGCCTCGATCTACGGACTGGTGGTCGGCTCACTGCCCGGCCTTTCGGCGACGATGGCGACGGCGCTGCTCGTGCCAGTCACCTTCTATCTCTCGCCGATCGCGGCGGTTGCGACCATCATTGCGGCCTCAGCCATGGCCATCTTCTCCGGCGATATCCCCGGCGCGCTCCTGCGCATCCCTGGCACGCCGGCGTCTGCCGCCTATACCGACGAAGCCTATGCAATGACGCGCAAGGGCCAGCCCGAGATGGCGCTCGGCATCTGCGTGTGGTTCAGCGCGCTCGGTGGCATCGCGGGCACGCTCTCGCTGATCGTTCTGGCGCCGCCACTGGCCGAGATGGCGCTCAACTTCTCTACCTACGAGTATTTCTGGCTGGCATTCCTCGGTCTCATGTGCGCGACCATGGTCGCGCGCTCCTCGCCGGTGAAGGCGATCGCCAGCATGCTGCTCGGGCTGCTCGTTGCGTGCATCGGCATCGAGAACCCCGCCGGCACCCCCCGCTTCACCTTCGGTATCACCGACCTCCTCGGCGGCATCGAAGTGATCCCGGCGCTGGTCGGCGTGTTCGCCGTCTCAGAGGTTATGCGGGCGATGCTCACGGCCGAGCCGCCCAAGCTGCCCTATCGCCGCTTCGGCAGCATTCTCAAGGGCCAGATCGCGCTGACGAAGAAATACGTCGCGCCACAGGTGCGCGGCAACATCGTGGGCATCATCATCGGCGTGCTGCCCGGTGCCGGAGCCGACATGGCGGCATGGGTCAGCTACTCCATGTCCAAGCGCTTCTCGAAGGAGCCCAAGAAGTTTGGCACTGGGCACCCGGAGGGCTTGATCGAAGCCGGCGCCAGCAACAACGCGAGCCTCGCTTCCGGCTGGGTTCCCTCGCTGCTGTTCGGCATCCCGGGCGACACCATCACCGCCATCGCGATCGGCGTGCTGTACATGAAGGGCCTCAACCCAGGTCCCACGCTCTTTACCGAGCGTGCGTCCAGCATGTACGCGCTCTACATCATCTTCATCATCGCCAACATCATCATGATCCCGCTCGGAATCGCGATGATCCGCGTCGCCGCGCTGGTGTTGCGGGCGCCGCGCGCATCCGTGATGCCGGTCATCGTGCTTCTGTGCGCGGTCGGTGCGTTCGCAACGGGCAACAACCTTTTCGCAGTCATCACCGTCGCCGCTTTCGGTGTCATCGGCTATGTCATGGAGCGCAACGGCTATCCCGTCGCGGCGATGGTGCTCGGCATCGTCATGGGGACAATGGTGGAGCAGAGCTTCGTGACTTCGCTCATCAAGTCCGACGGCAGCATCCTTCCGTTCTTCAGCCGGCCGGTAGCTGCGGTGCTTGCCTCGATGACCATCGCAGCCCTCTTGTGGCCTCTCGGCGTATGGACGTGGAGGCTGTTACGGCGGCCGACGGCATACATCGTTCGAAACGAGAAACCGTAGGACGTTCAAGGGCGGGTCAGGCCCTTGAACGGCCACGCCCGGATTGAATGGAGACAAGGGTTCGGTGCAGCCCTCCGCCACATTGTTTGAATCGCCTGCCACCGTTCACCGCTAAGGCGTGTAACTACCGAAGTGATCTAAAGGCGGCTCTGAGCTCCGCGCTGAAAAGCTCAGGCTGCTCCCAAGCGGCGAAGTGTCCGCCCTTCTCGACCTCGTGAAAGTAAATCAAGTTGCGATAAGCGCGCCGGGCCCATGTTTCCGGGGCTCGATAAACGTCGCCCGGAAAGACCGTGATTGCGACCGGGAGCAAGATCTCGCCAGTCTTCTGCGCGGCCGCAACAATGACGCTGCCTCGTGCGCCGTTCTCCCAGTACAACCTCGCTGCCGAGGCCGCGGTGTTCGTCAGCCAGTACAGCGTGATGTTGTCCAGCACGTCTTCTTTCGTAGGCGATTTTTCTGGATCGTCGCCGTATGCCCACTGCGCGAAACCCGGATGCACGAGGATCCATGCGGCGAGGCCGGCCGGCGAATCCGTCGCGCCATAACCGACCGTCTGCGGCCGCGCGGTCATCATCGTGAAGTACGCTGAGTTTCCCTTTTTCGCGTTCGTCATGAGGCCTTCAAGTACAGCCCGTTCCTTTTCGGACAGTCCCGCCGGCACGGGTCCGCCGCCGATCGCTGCCGCGACCTCGGGCGGCACTGTCGCCGGCAAATTGATATGGATACCGAGTAATCCTGCCGCAGCCTGGCGCGCCATCGCGCTGGTGACGGGGGAGCCCCAGTCACCGCCCTGGGCGACGTAACGGGCGTAGCCGAGACGCTTCATCAGTTCGGCCCAAGCGCGCGCAATGCGGTCCGGGTCCCAACCGGTCTCGGCTGGCCTAGCGGAGAAGCCATAGCCCGGCAAAGACGGGATGACGACGTCGAATGCGTCTTCGGCGCTAGCGCCGTGCGCAGTCGGATTCGTAAGTGGATCGATGAGCTTGAGTTGCTCAATGATGGATCCCGGCCAGCCGTGCGTGATGATGATCGGGAGCGTATTCGGATGACGCGAACGTACGTGGATGAAGTGAATGTCCACGCCATCGATCGTCGTGATGAACTGCGGCAAGGCATTCAGCCTCGCTTCCGCCTTGCGCCAGTCGTAGCCGCTGCCCCAGTAGCGTACCAACTGCTGCAACTTGGCCAACTGAGCACCCTGCGACTCATCCGCGACGGTTTCCTTGTCAGGCCAACGCGTCGCGGCGATGCGCCGTCGGAGGTCGACGAGTTGATCCTCCGGGATGTTGACGCGAAATGGACGGATAGCATCACCTTCCGCTGCCATGGCCAGATTTGCGCGAAGCAGCAGGCTGCCGAGACAGGCCACGGCAATACTCGTAGCACCCGCTCCAACAAAGCGGCGACGCCCGCGGTTGATTTCTTCTGACGGGGTAACGGCATTCATTGCTGAGGCCCCCCGTTTGAAGGTCGATATTGATGTACGATGAAAGGGTGCGCGAGTTGGACTGTGGTCCAATAGCAGAGGCGTAAATGTCCGCTTTGGGTCAAAAGCGGACATTTGCGGTGCATCAACCCATGTCCGCTTTACCCCCAAAAGCGGACATCCCCACTAGGGACGTGAGTTGTCAGCGGCTGGTTCAGGCGCTGCTCGCCGCACGATGCGAAAGGGGCTATCGCCGCAAGCGGCAGCGGTCACGCTGGTCTGGACGTGGCCATAATCCGAATGACACCAGCGTCCACCTTCAAAGAGACCGTGTGCAGCCGCAATCCGACCTAGGGTGACGCGATCGGGCAAATTACAGCGCGGATCAACCTTCCCCCACCCGAGCTGACACACGTCCAAAGCTTTTCCGCAGGGATGTTGGCTTTCAGGTAAACAACGCCCTGGCCGAATTCCGCCCATGAACAGCACGCGCGCGCCGTATTTCGTTTCCAAATCGTTTATGTAGGCTTGGAAACGTGCGGCGTAAGCGATGCCAACCCGAGCGCGGGCACCTGTCTTGGATGACACGACGATACCCGGCGCTTTGTTACCGTTGCCATCTAACGCGCCTTTGACTGTCGCTGTCGTGGCCACCGAAGTCGTGCCCCTTACGACATCAATGGTTATTTCCGTGGTGCTGGTCGGCGCAGCTGTAACCACCGTAGTTTCAGTTGTTACTTCCGGATCGTTGCGTACGGCGGGCGTGACGGCTGTAGTCGTCCTTATAGCTTCGCTTGTTTTTGCTTCGGGGTTGCTAACAGGGGGCGCCGTGGTCGCCGGCTTGGTTGCGGTACTCACCGCAATCGGGGCGTGCGTTTTTTTCCGATTTGTTTGATCGCTGTAAATTGGCGCGACGCCTGCATTGAATGTTGTGCAGCGGCCATCGTTGTCGCATGTAGGTGTTGGTAGATTGCTTGCCCGATGATGTTGCCGAGCGTGCGCTGGCAACACGATGAGCAGACCGAGGGCGGCAATCGCGGCTGCCTTCATGCTCTCCCCCTGTGACAGTCCCATCACGGAGTAGCGACCTTTGTACATTCTGAACTGAATCGGACGTCGGGTGACGGTAATCAGGCGCGCCCTGTGGAAGTTTTTTTCAGCCCAATTAAGAGATAATTAACTCAATTTAAGCAATCATTAATTCGATGGGTCGAGTCATTCAGTAATTGCGAGGTGGCTCATGAAAACCGATATCGAGAATAACGATTTGTCTCATGAATGGTATGTTGTCGAAATCGATGGAAAAATTGAATCAAGGCACGGAATTTATATTGAAGCATTAAAAGCAGGCATGGAATTGAAGCAGAAGTTTCCGCTTAGCCTTATCAAGATACACGACGCAGACGAAGCGTCAGTACACTAATTAATTGCGACGTCATGTCCGTTCTGGGTCAAAAGGCGACATACGCGCCGCAAAAGGTCATGTCTGCTTTACTCCCGAAAGCGGCCATGTGCAGTGCACTAGCTCATGTCCGCTTTGGGCCAGAAGCGGACGTGGGCCGGACCTAGAATCGTCGAAAGGTGGGAACGCTCACCCGCGTCATTTGCGCTGGATGACGCTTCGCTCAGCCTAGGCTGTCAGCCGTCGTGGGTCGCATAATCGAGCGGTTGGCGCACCCTCGTTGTTGATCTCGATCTGGAAGGTTTCGGATAGGCCCGCCTTTCCAGACGACGTTAGTTTGAGTGCACGGCTGCCTGACACACATTTAAGCCAGCCGAGCTCCAATAAACGATCCAGAATCCGAGCTCCGACGAGTCCCTTGAGGTGATAACGACGCTCGCTCCAGTCGAGACAAGGCTGGCAGAAAATCCGCCGCGTCCGCAACCTTAGATCGACGCCGAACGCGGAAAGGAAACGCTCTCCCGAAGGTGTGACTTCACCGCCTTCATCTGTGAGTACGATGTGTCCCATGGACACAAGTGCATCTGTAACAGCGACTCCTATCTGACCAGCCAGGTGATCGTAGCAACTTCGGGCAAAACGGAGTGCATCGTCGTTTGCTGATCGCGACTGACGGCGGGGTGGCACCTCTATGGCGGCGACGACCTTGATGCTCTCCAGCATTGTCGCGACCAGCGGGGACGCGATCCGATAATAGCTGAAACGGCGCTCGCGAGTGACAGTCAAAAGCCGCGCGGCAACCAGTTTGCTTAGGTGCCCGCTCGCCGTCGCGCGAGAGACATTGGCGCAGTAAGCAAGCTCAGTGGCCGTCAGCGACTGGCCGCCCATAAGGGCATTAAGCATCGTCGCTCGCGCAGTGTCACCCACGAGAGCGGATACTTCCACCAGATTTGCCGCCGCGACCATCCTTAACCCTATCGCTGATACCGGAAGCGTATCAATCGAAAACAGTTCGGCATAGGCCGAACCGTTCGCGCGAGACAATTGCGAACCTCGCCGCAAGAATGCGCCCAACAACAGGAGGAACGCATCATGGGAATGGCGGCGATAATCTACAAGAAAGGCGCACCCGACAACTTCGTGTGGGAGGAGATCAAGGTCGGGGCCCCCGGCCGCGGCCAGGTACGTCTTCGCAGCACGGCCGTCGGCGTGAATTTTGCTGATACGTACCATCGAGCAGGTATCCCGCACCCGATGATCGTCGGCGATCCTCCGGTTGTTGTCGGTTTCGAAGGAGTTGGTGAGATCGAGGAGTTGGGTCCTGGCGTCACCGAGTTCTCGGTCGGCGAGCGAGTTTGCACCTGCCTTCCCCCACTCGGCGCCTATAGTCAGGAGCGTCTTTACCCTGCTGACAAGTTGATCAAGGTTCCGAAGGACTTGGCATTGGATGACGTTCACCTGGCAGGACTAATCCTGAAGGGGATGACGGCGCAATATCTACTGCATCGAACGCATAAGGTGCAGCCGGGAGATTATGTTCTGATCCATGCGGCTGCCGGTGGCATGGGCCATATCCTTTGTCCTTGGGCGCGGCATCTCGGAGCCACTGTGATCGGTACTGTTAGTACCGACGCGAAGGCCGAGATCGCTCGAAATCTCGGTTGCCATCACGTCATCAATTACTCGACCGAAGACTTCGTGGCTATCACCCGTAAGATTACTGACGGAAAAGGCGTAGACGTGGTCTATGAGTCGATCGGTAAGGACACGCTGCAAAGGTCACTCGACTGCCTACGGCTGGTCGGTATGTGCGCAGCTTACGGCCAGGCGTCAGGTGTTCCTGATCCGATCGACCTCATCGAAGATCTGGGCGTTCGCGGGTCTCTCATTATCACCCGTCCCGCGCTTTCGCATTACATGCCGAACCGAAGAGAAATCGACGCCGGAGCAAAATCCCTGTTCGATGCGGTCGCACGGGGGGTCGTAGCGAGCAACGTCGTCAAAACCTTTCCGCTTCGGGAGGCTGCAGCCGCGCACAAGTTCATCGGCGGACGCAAGACAACGGGCTCGATCGTCATGCTTCCATTCGAGTAAGCGGCCCCAAAAAGGTCGGCGAAACACCCTCGGCCGCTTTGGTGATGACGCCAGGACTGCCACCCGACGCACTCGATCCACAGGGAAAGGAATATCATGTCGATCATACGCCACGAAATTAGAAAGATATCAGACGACAATCGCGGTCAGCCGATCATCAGCCAGGCAGTCGTTCACGGCAACGTCGCCTATTTCGCCGGCATTACCCCCAACCCGATCGTCGGCGATATCAAAACGCAGACTGCTCAAGTGCTGCGACGGGTCGATGAGCTTCTCAACCTCGTTGGAGCCGACAAATCACAGCTACTAAGCGCCCAGGTCTGGATCGCTGACATGCGTCTGTTCGAAGATCATAATTCTGTTTGGAACGAGTGGGTCGATCCGGCAAACCCTCCGGCGCGGGCTTGCCTCACGACCGACTTTTGGCGACCAGGGATGCTCGTCGAAGTTATGGTGGTTGCGGCCGTGCCATGAATCCTTGCAGTCTGAGAAGCTGAGCAGTCTGTTTGTTCGTGGCCAGTGTTCTGGCGCATCGCCTCCTTCGTGCAATAGCGGACATTCAGCGGTTCAAAAGAAATGTCCGCTTGTGCCAATAGCGGACATTATATGAAGAAAGCTCCGACAATATTGAGCCTAACTGAAAAGACCAATTGGTGAGGTGCGTGTTTACCGACCCCGATTTCGTTCCCTTTGAACCGCCTGAACGACCGCTCGGCCTGCTAGGGTTGCGAACGTTGTTGCGCAACTACATTGAGGCAATTCCTCGTTCTGTTTACGAGCAAAGCGTCACTCGCATCCGGACACGCCGGTCTGATGTCCTGATCGTATCCGACCCAAATATTATTCAGGAAATTCTGGTCGAAAAAGCGGAAGCGTTCGGGCGTGATCCCGCAACGCGACGGTCGTTCGCACCCGTCATTGGCGATACCTCGCTTTTTCTCGCTGAAGGAGCCGACTGGCGCTGGCAACGGCGCGCAGTCGCTCCAATTTTTCGACATGAGACGCTGCTTTCATTCGTGCCGACTTTCGCGACGATGGCGCAGCGTCAGGTTGAGCGCTGGCGCGCAGTACAGCGTGCAGTTCCAATAGACGCTGCAGCCGCGATGACCCACACCACCTTTGAAATCATCGTTGAAGCGATGCTGGGCGGTTCGGCAAGCCTCGACGCAGAGCGTTACAGCCGCGCCTTGACGGATAATTTCGATACGATTCCCTGGCACATCATCTACGTCATGTTTTCGATTCCAGACTGGATGCCCTATCCGCATCGCCGTCAGGCTATGCGGTCGCGCGATTTTTTGCATCGGGATATTCGCCGGATCGTCGAGTCCAGGCGCTCTATTCAGTCCTCGCAACCTGATCTACTCAACCTATTGCTCGCCGCACGTGACCACGAGACCGGACGGAGCATGCGCGACGATGAGATCGTAACAAACCTGCTCACCTTTATCATCGCGGGCCACGAAACAACCGCCGTCGCGCTTACGTGGACGCTCTGGCTGTTGGCCAAGGACCAAGCCACGCAGCAACGTGTGTTTGAGGAAGTTAGGGCAGTAGTGGGGGATCAAATAATCGATGCCACACACGTCGAGGGCCTCATTTTGCCGCCAGGTTATCCAGGAAGCGATGCGGTTATTCCCGCCAGCACCGGGAATCGCGCGGATTTCGAAGGACGCAATGGAAATCGGGGGCATGCAGATCCCTGCACGCACACGTATCCACATTCCTGTTTTCGCGCTACATCGGAACGTCGGTCTCTGGGACAATCCTAATGCGTTCGATCCAGATCGCTTTGCGGCAGATCAGGTTAAAACACGTTCGCGCTATGCCTTTTTGCCGTTCGGCGGTGGACCGCGTATCTGCATAGGAGCAGGATTCGCTATGATCGAGGCCGCCATAATACTGGCGACGGTTGTGCGCGCTTTTTGCTTTCAGCCGGTTGCTGGGCACAGACCAAAGCCTGTGACGAAAGTAACTTTACGTCCAACCGGCGGAATGCCGTTACTGATTATGAACCGGTCAAGACCAGCGGCGGTTCCGGTCGCGGTCTAAGCACACCTGTCCGCTTTTGGGTCAAAAGCGGACCTTTGCGGTGCAAAAAGTCATGTCCGCTTTACCCCTTAAAGCGGACATGTGCGTGCAACCAGCGATGTCCGCTTTGGGCCAATAGCGGACGTGGACTTATTCGATCACCTCGTCGGCGCGCGCGAGGAGCGACGGCGGAATCGCCAAGCCTAGTGCCTTTGCGGTTTTTAAGTTGACGACCAGATCGAACTTGGTTGGCTGTTCCACCGGCAGATCGCCCACGTTGGCGCCCTTCAAGATGCGATCCACATAGTAGGCCGCTCGGCGATACATGGCTGAGGTGCTCGGTCCGTAGGCCAAGAGTGCGCCGGCCTCAGCGAATGCTTTGTACTGCGAGACGACAGCCAAAGAGTGTGCCGTGGCCAGACTGAGGATTTCGACCCTGTGTTGGGTGGCGACGACATCATCAACGACAATGAGCGCTTCAACCCGACCTCGGGTTGCGGCCTCGAAGGCCCCGATGAGATCCGCCGGGCCAAGCACTGGGAGCAGTAGAAGCTGAAGGCCGAGCTCTCGGCTGGCTGCCTTTATTGCGCCTACTGCGATATCTGCGCCTGGATTGGGTTCGAACCAGAGGACGGCCACTCGGGAAACGCTCGGGGAAGCCTCTTTGAGCAGCGCGAGCCGCTTACCACTTAGCTCGTCAACCCTGAAGCTCAACCCGGTAATGTTGCCACCCGGTCGCGAGAGACTACTCACGAGACCACTTTTTACAGGGTCAGCGACGCGCGTCATCACAATAGGGATTGTCGCACTCGCCTTTCTGGCGGCCTGCACTGACGGTGTATTTATGGCAATGATCACATTAACTTTGAGCTCCACCAGATGATTAGCAAGCGCCGCGAGCCGCTGGCTGTATCCTTCGGCACTTCGGACCTCAAACGCAACGTCTTGCCCCTCAACGTAACCAAGCTCGCCGAGTCCTTGTCGGAAAGCTTCTAGAAATCCAGGGGGTGGGAGGTCTGGGGACAGAATGCCAATTCGGTAGTGTTTAACGGTCTGCTGTGCAAGCGCACTATGCGACCACGCGACCAACGTCCCAATGAGAAGGGCGATGAACTCGCGCCGTCTTAGTTGGTCAAAATGCATGTGCCCACCGATCTGGCGGCCGCACCGCCGTCAAGCTATCACGTCAATCCATGATGCAAAAATTGATTGGTCGCGGCAAATGAACAACGGCGACCGTCGACACAAATGATGCTGTGCCGGCACTATAACCATCGCTATAACCATCGCTGCCCGAAGTTAGCCTGACCCAGCGGAAGTCCTGCGAGAGGTAGCTCACATTGGGGTCAAGAAATTTTTTGGCATCGCAAGCGGGATGTCCGCTTTGGGTCAAAAGCAGACAACTAGGACCCGAACTGAGCACTCAATTTAAAGCAGATCTTGGCCTAAGCTGGATGATGTCGCGCTAACGTATCAAGGTGACAATAAGAATCGCGGCGGACGAGAGCGTGATGATCAGCAAGCCCAGCATGACCACGCGCTGTTCTGGATGCATGCAGACGCCCTTGCGTGCAAAGCTCTGTGGTCCCGCACCGCAGTCGGCCTGTGGGTGGGTTGCGACTACGGTGCGGGTGACTCGTGCCGCCCTCCTCCGAGCGGCACGAGCGCGGCGAGTAGAGGTGGTCGCGTCAGTTCCGAAAACCACACCACCGCACCGTTATTGGATTAGGGTTATTCGTGCGATTTTTATTAAACCTGTCTGCCAGGTCAGTTAGTGCTTCATTTCAGACTCGAATCCTTTCCCAAAAAGCAAATCTCGCGGAGCGGCTGGATGATGCCGTCTCGGTGAAATATGATCGGTTAGAATTGATCCGTCAGGTTCGGGGGACAAGTTGACGCGCTGTCAGCACGCCGTCCTCATAGTCGCGGCCCTCGCGACAGCGGCGGTCAGCTCGGTGAGCGCACAAAGCGTTGCGCCTACGCCGGCCTGTGTTGCGCCACCGGGCTTCGCTCGTTTTGACACCCCGCTCGAGCGCGTCGCCGCACGAATTTCTGCCCATCAACCGCTTACGATCGTTGCTATAGGTTCGTCATCGACCTTCGGCTTGGGCGCTAGCTCGCCCGCGATGTCCTATCCGAGCCGGCTTGCGGTCGAACTCCGTGCGCTGCTCCCAAGCACGTCGATCACCGTTATCAATCGCGGCGTCAACGGCGAGACCGCGGAGGAAATGCTGGCGCGGTTCGATCGCGACGTGTCGCAGCCCACCCTGACTTGGTGTTGTGGCAGGTTGGTAGCAATGCAGTGCTACTCGGCAGACCGATTGCTCCGACCGGTCTGCTGATAAATGAAGGTGTGAGGCGGCTCAAGGCAGCCGGCTCCGACGTTGTCCTGATCGATCCGCAATACGCCCCCAAGGTCATCGCCAGGCACGGTGAGCACGATGTTGATCTAATGGTCGCTCTGATCTCTACAGCCAGCCGTGATATGAATATCAATCTGTTCCAGCGCTTTGCGCTATTGGCGCTTGACGGAAGGCCTCCCGTTCAACGCTTTCCTGTCAAAAGACGAACTCCACATGAACGACTGGAGCTATGGTTGCATCGTCAAGCTTCTGGCCCGCGCGGTTGCGGAAGCCGCGACGCGCGTGACGGTACGCTAGGTGGGCGCATGTCCGCTTTTGGTCAGAAGCAAACATGCGCAGCGCAACAACCCACGTCCGCTAAGGGCCAATAGCGGACATCGCGCTGCTTTCTTCGGCACAATGGCCGAATGGCTACCATGAACGGCGAGCGCCTGGCCTGGCGTGAAGGTGAATATGATCGCATTGGCAGGCAGCAGTCAGCTGACAACCGCTCTTGGAGGTTTAAAGGAGCGATTTTTAGACTATGCGTTGTCTGTAGGCGCCAAACTAGTCGGCTGCAGTGAAGGTGATGGCCTCACACCGTCATTTGATCTTCCGCGAAATGCGAGCCCCTCAATCATCGATGCGGTTTCCATCGAAAGGGCAAACTTCGACAACTTCTCCTGACTGATCGCCTCGTTTTCTCCGACAGGAAAAACAAATTTACCGTCAGGCCGTTTGATGCCCCAAATAGCGCAATCTAAATCCTTGTTTTTGCTCTCCGCCGTGATTGGGATCGGAAATCTGGTTACAAGTCCGTTGGACGATGTCGTTCTTTGAATCTCCCAAGCGATGATCGGTTCGTAACGCTCGATGCCACCGCTGTTGGTGAAAACCGTGAGGAACCACCCCGGCTGCGCTGCCACGGTGACGTGGGTCATAGTTGTATTCATAGCTGGTACTCCTGATCACTCTTACACTTACACTGGCCGCGCGCTTGTGCTCACGTTGACATTGGGGCCGCGCAGAAACTGCAACTGTACTGCGACACACGTTTGACCTGTACAGTATAACACTACCTTCCCGTTCGTGGCTGGCCGGGACAGAATTCCGCTTTTCCAAGAGCAAAATTTCCCTTCGGACGCAGGCTGTAAACGATGTCCGCTTTGGGTCATTAGCGAACATATGCAATGCAAAGGGCATGTCCGCTTTGCACCCAATAGCGACCGCGAAAGCGGATTCCCGCAAACGGTCATGTTCGCATTACCGCCGAAAGCGGACGTGTGCGGTGCAAACCGTCATGTCTGCTATGGGCCAGAAGCGGACATACGCGGCGCAATATGTCATGTCCGCTTTCCTCCGACAGCGACCGCAAAGCAGACATATGCCCGGCAAATGATCATGTCCGCCTTACCTCGTAAAGCAGACATTGCAGTCTCAGTTTGACAATCCGGCCAAAACTTTTTTGGAAATTCAAATCGATTTAACTGGTCCCGAGAGGATCGAACCTCGGACCTTCGGTTTAGGAAAACCGCCTACAAGTAGCGCGATTTTTAAGCAAGCAGAGAGCCCTTATTTCTTGGTGGCTTTTAAGAGTTCTTCTGCTGCTGAAACACCGCGCATCGCCTTAAGGGTTAAAGCTGTTGGTTGTGGCTTCCATTCGGAAACCAGTTTTTCTGCTCTCTCGAGTTCTGGTTTAGTCAGAATACCGGCCATCTCATTCACTTGTTTTCTGGGCGGGACTTTTGAGGTTTGAAATACGCATACGCTAAAGCTAAATCTTTTGGCGCCCCTTTTCCTTGAAAATACAAACCGGACAAATTATAGAGCGCTTTAGGATATCCCTGATCGCCCGCCATCTTCGACCATTTTAATGCTTCCTCGAAATTTTCTTGTCTGCCATAAATAAGAGCAACGTCGTGCTGGGCAAGCGCATAACCGGCTTTGGCAGCAACAAGTTTGTATTTTAATGCTTCAGTTGAGTCGGCGACTACAATGCCCGCACCTTGCCCGTCATAATAACAACCAAGCTTATAAGCTCCTAGCGGGTCATTAGATGCAGCTGATTTTTGAAACCACTCAAATGCCTGCCTGGGATCTTTTTGTGTGCCGATGCCATTATTATACATCATGCCAACATGGTATTGCGCCTCTGCATCTCCTTTATTGGCCAATGCGACCATCGCGTTGAAGTTGGCCGTGTCATTTGCATTGACCGGCATTGAAAAAATTAAAAGGCACGAAAAAGCTAAGGCAATAAATTTCATGTTGGTTCCCCAATTGGCTTCGAAAGATTATATCTTACTTGAAGCACGCCGATGCGCGCACCCGTTCGCTCTGCTGCGCACGCGTGGGAGCGGCCACGCGGCTGTCGCGCCACCAAAAAGAATGACAAATTCGCATCGTCTCATTGCCTCCCCCCGAGGACAAGACATCATACAGGGTCAAACTACCACACCAAAAGGGGTCGGCCGCGTGAGGCAGCCAATGTCCGCTTTGGGTCAAAAGCAGACATGTGCGTCACAAAACGTCATCTCCGCTTTACCCCCGAAAGCGGACATCACCGAGTGACGGCCGGACGTCCGCCCCAGGGCCAAAAGGACAACGCCCGAGGTCCGCGCCTTCCATTCGTCACCTCTCTATCGGCCAGGGAGCTTGTCCGCGAGAATTTCAAGTTTGTAAATTTCTGGCGTTTCGGCAAACAGGTCGCCCTTTTTGACTTTTTCCATCAACGCCGTTGCCACTTTCCCGTGAAGATGCGCATTGCGCCCGGCCTCGTCGTCGAACGTGTCAAAAATAGCAAATGAGGAGGGGCCCTCTTGAATGGCGAACCAGGAAACCGTTGCCGGCTCCGCCTTCACCAACGGGACGGCCGCCAGCAAGAAATCCGCAACGTCTTTTTCTTTCCCGGGCTTGGCCTTTAATGGAACATAGAGCGCATATTTGGACATTGATTGCTCCTCTATCCAGCTCAACAGACGATCGGCGCTTGGGTTCCAGCGCGCGCCGGTAATCGGAGTGTTGGCTCATTTCGTGACTAGCGTCGACAGCGGAATTTTACCCAGTAGGAGTATGCCCTTCCTTGTGCGCGGCGCATAAGCTTCGACAGACGCGCGGGTAACTCTCAACGTAATGGTGTGATGGTGTGACCGTTTTCCACCAGGAACTCGCGGTGGTGACCCATTGTGGCCGAAATCGAATGCTAACCGATTTGGCAACATGTCTAGCAAAATGCGATTGCGTACCCGTTCGCTTGTGGTGGCGGCTGTTTTGGCGTTAGCCCAGTCGGCCAGCGTGGCAGTGCAAGCCCAGTTTTTCTGGAACTGGAACCAACAGGATCAGCACAACAGGCAGAGATCACGGCCGCAGTCGGGCGGCCTTCTCGATTGGTTCGGCGGCGGCCTATTTAATTCCCGATCCCGCGATGACGATTCCTACAGTCCGCCGCGCCAGCGGCAACAACAGCCAAATCAACACACGCAACAACAACCAAGCGAAAGCTCGCGTGCACCGCCGCCGAAAAAAGCAGAGGCGAAAGACGAGCAGGTCGGGCCTACGACTTCGATCTTCGTGATGGGCGACGACATGGCCGACTGGCTTGGCTATGGCCTCGAGGATGTCTTCACCGATTCGCCGGAGATTCGCATCATTCGCAAGAACAAACTTAACTCAGGCCTGCTGCACTACGACGCGAAAGGTGATCTCGGCTGGTCGCACGTTGCACGCGATACGTTGGCGCAAGAGAAGGCCGACTACGTCGTCATGATGCTAGGCGTCGGCGACCGTCAGGCCATTCGCGAAAAGGATCTTGCCAAAGAGGCTGATACAAGAGCCAAGGACCAGCAGGCCAAAGATCCGGCAGCCAAGGATCCGCAGGCCAAAGACCGGCTAGCCAAGGACGAAGCCGAAAAAAAAGATGGTCAGAAGGCCGCGAAGACGGACGAGAACGGCACGCCCTCAGCGCAACGTCCGAAAAAAACTGTTAGCCCTGCCGAGTTTCGCAGCGAGGAATGGGAAAAGATCTACTCGCGGCGCATCGACGACACGATTGCTGCTCTTAAAAGCAAGGGCGTGCCGGTCATCTGGGTCGGTCTGCCACCACTTCGCGGCGCTCGCTCTTCGAGCGACGCAGTGTATCTCAATGAACTCTATCGCGCCCGCGCCGAGCGCAACGGCATTAAGTATGTCGACGTGTGGGACGGCTTCGTGGATGAAGCCGGCAAGTATTCCAATTATGGTCCTGACTATGAAGGGCAGGTGCGCCGGCTGCGATTGAACGACGGCGTTTTCTTCACCAAAGCTGGAGCGATCAAGCTCGCGCGCTATGTCGAACAGGAATTGAGCCGCTATATGAGTAATCGCGTGCCGGTGGCGCTGCCTTCTGGATCGTTCGAGGCGGCGCCCTCCGATTCAAGGCCGACCGAGCGGCCGCTGACGGGGCCCGTGATCCCGCTGACCGGGACGCAGAAGGACAAGGACAAAGACAAAGACTCTGACAATCTGCTTGGAGTTCCCGGCAGCAGTCCGACTCTCGGCGACGCGATTGCCACCAAAGTTCTGGCCAAGGGCGAGACAATAGCCGCCCCGCCTGGCCGTGCCGATAATTTTGCGTGGCTGAACCGCGGTCAAACCGAATCTGCGGCCGCCGCACCAGAGACTCCAATTGCGGACCAGCCCAAGCCAGAGGCGCCTGTGGCCGTCCAGCCAAAGGCTATGCCCAGCGCTTTGGCCTCGGCGCCGGCCGACACGAAGCAACAGGAGCGCAAGAAGGGCAGCGCCGGAAAACTCACGCAGCAGAAGCCAGCGAAAAACTCGACACCGCCGCAAGTTACAGCGCCGACGCCGCCGCAGGATGACGTACCGCGGCCACCAATGCCGATAGGACCTTCAGGCAGTTCCTTTGGCCCGAGGCGCTAACCTGTTCGCTCGCCGCTTTGAGGTCAGAAGTTCTGCCATCATCACGAACTCCCTGGTCAAGGGGTGGTAAGCGCCCGGGTGCGAATGGCGCTAGGTCGACGTGGTGCGCTGCACCGTCGAGGATCAGTTCGCTCATCGCCTGGGCGAGGCGCAGAAACTTTGATGCAAATCAACTGTGAGAGCCGTGGATCCTAACAGTTCGGTGGCAGTTCCGATGTCCGCTTTGGGTCAAAAGCAGACATTCGCACCGCAATAAGTCATGTCCGCTTTACTCTGTAGAGTATCCCGTTGCCCCTGCGGCTATCGATTTTTACAAAAACGGTCCGTCATTTATGCAGAGGCACTTGCCTCTATGGTTATCCGTCCATGCACAAAGAGCGATTGCAGTGCTGGTGACTGCCATAGCGCTCGGCCTGCCAATGTTCCGTTTTCTGCCAATGGCCTACAATTGGCTCACGCGTCGGCGTCTTTTCTATTGGTATGCGGAACTTAAGAAATTGGAAGCTTCGTTCGACACTAGCCCGGTGCACCAACATTTGGCTGAAACGCAAACCGAAATCGAGCGCATTGAGGAGGCCGTTAGCCACATCCGTTTTCCACTGACCTTCTCGGACCAACTGTATAATCTGCGCAGTCACATCGACATCGTTCGGCGCAAGATTGCATCCCGCGTAAATGCACCCGGGCGGATAGCAGCTGAATAGTTCGAATGTCCGCTTTGGGTCACTAGCGGACATTCTGTGATGCGGGAGCGATGTCTGCTTTACCCCCAAAAGCGGAATTTGGTTTATCGCAGCGCATCTGCCCCGACCAGAAGTTACGCAACTTCAGGCATCCCGATCGCGTTAAAAAAAGCCGCTTTAGGTCCACTGTGAAAAACGTGCCCGTGTGGGATTAGTGCATGACATCGTATTTTTCCGCATTGGTCGACTTCGTTCACGTGCATTCACAGTACACGCACGTTGCGATTTTTCTCCTGGCATTGTCGGAAGCCATCCCTGTGATAGGGACCGTTGTTCCCGGCTCAACGCTCATCGTCGGCCTCAGTGTCATGTCTGCTTTGCCCCCAAAGCGGACATGTGCGGTGCACTGGCTTATGTCTGCTTTGGGCCAAAAGCGGACATTTGCAGGGCACCATTATAGCTCTTTTGTCGTGAGATTCTGTCAGCGCGAATTCGCGCTGACGCGCTGGGCGCGATATACGATCGCCGCCATCGAATCTGGGTTTCCACCGACGATAAAAGCCTCATCCTCCTTTACGAGATACAGGAAAGGTCTGTCGCCGGTAGCTTCACCCGACTTCATTTTGCCTTTGACATGGCCACAAATTATCTCGAAGGGTTCGCCGAATGAATTTTTTCTCATGACCCCTCTCGGCAGGCTGACCAGATGCTGGACCCTCCGTTCTCCCAGCGATTGTGGTCGGTTCTTTTTTCGGAACAGATGTCTCGGACGGCTGACCAGTTGCTTGGCTCTCCGCTTTCCCACCAATTGTGGTCGGTTCTTTTTTCGGAACAGGACCGGATGTCTCGGACGGCTGACCAGTTGCTTGGCTTTCCGCTTTCCCACCGATTGTGGTCGGTTCTTTTTTCAGAACAGGATCGGATGTCTCGGCAGGCTGACCAGACGCTGGACCCTCCGTTCTCCCAGCGATTGTGGTCGGTTCTTTTTTCGGGACAGGACCGGGTGTTGCCAAGGGTTGTGTAGACGGTGGGACCTCGGGTTCCGTGATGGTCCGGGAGTTTGCTTTTTCTTCCACAGGCTCGGTTTCGCTTCGTGGCTTTGCAGCTGTTGGTTTCGCCGCTATCGCAACCTTCTTAGGCTTCACCGGCGTTATTTTAATCGCTGTAGTGGTATTAGCTCTGTGTCGAGGGCTCTCTTTCGCGCACCAGCGGCCCTCGAAGGCCTCCGCGTTTAGTGGACTGATGCTTACCGATATGAGAGCAGCACCGACCAACAAAATTGAGCGGGCCATATTTCAATCTCCATACAGGTATTAGTAGTAACCCCGAGCAAGCTGTCGTTTTAATGTCCGCTTTGGGTCAAAAGCAGACATTCCGGCAACTCAGCGCGATGTCCGCTAAGGGCCGATAGCGGACATCACTTAGGCAACGGGTCGACCTTATGGCTTTGGCTTTGAGTCGCCTTCCCGCTTAGGAGGCGGCTCAAAGCGGACATGTGCATTGCACGCGGCCATGTCCGCTTTGGGCCAATACCGGACATTCGTCAGCAATTGCGCTTAGCGCGGTCCCGGCCTGCTTTCAACATCAGGTCGATGCGTACGGCAAGCGCGCCTGCCGCAACTCGTGCGGTAGACGGGATGTTCTAACAACAGCTAATACCCACCGATATAAATTTGGTTCATTTGGTAATTCATGTACCGCACTTTTCCCTTGGACGTGCCAGCGGGTTGCTTTTTCGCCAAAGAAACTGAGGACTTGTCGAGGTACTTTGTAACCGTGATTTCCTTATGTTGAACGCGTCCGCCGCCGCTTTTCCCTGCTTGAGCAGACTGCGGCCACACCGCCAATAGACACGTAGCTAAAAAGCTGGCGACCAGCGTTCGCAGACTATTCCTGATTATCGCATGTGTGGTCATAGCTGCCTCCCGATCTGGTGGTCCTATTTTGAAAATAGACCGGCGGAGGACACTACGCTGTGACCCGCGTCACACTCGGAATTGAGGCCGCGATAAAAATTGGCTCTGGTACGACTATAATTGCGGCTGTGTGGACTCCAACAATCAGGAGCAACACTATGCGCGCCCTCATGACAGTCGCGACGGTTGCAGCTTTCGTGTTTGTTGCTACTGGGCAGGCCGACGCGCAAAAGCGCACCGGCGGAACTCACGCGGCAACCCAAACGACTCTGGCGACTCAAGGGCTGAACCGCAGTGGCCCCACTACGAATAGAGGCGCCGCCATCAAAAGCAAGACGGTTGCGTCGTCGGTGCGGGACCGAAACGCATCGTACCAGCGCCCTCTTGGGTGGCGGTGAATAAGGGGTTCGTTCTCCGGGCCTCTGTAGTAAGCCAGGATTGTTTTTGCGAGCCAACGCCGAGCGCGACGGTGGCATTGTGAACCGCCTTGGCGGCCTTGAGATTGGTAATCATCTCGACTTGTTGGTTGGATTGCGCGGTGCCCTGCTGGCGCCCCCCGGGCTTTGACCCGTGCTGCCCGGCCCCAGATAGGCGCCCCCCAGTTACTCGTGCTGCCCGGCGCCTTGCTGGTGCCCGCCTTGCTTTGTTGACCCGTGCTGCCCGGCGCCTTGCCGGAGTGGCCTTGTTGACCCGTGCTGCCCGGCGTCTTGTTGGTGCCAACGGGACTGTTGCTAGTGGGTTGCGCCTTCGACTGCTTCGCGTAGAGCGATAGTAGCAGTGTGGCGATCGTCAACATCCATCCGCATTGGACGACAGTCGCCAATGTCCGTGCACGCATCGGTGCCTCCCGAGCCTGGCCCTCCCCAGCCGATGGGCATTCTCGCCTCTCGCGGCGCAGCCTGCAACGTCAACTAAGATGTTCTGCTACCCCAAGCACTGCGGGTGTCAGATCGGGTTCGGCATATTGGAGGCTCTGCTCGCGAGGTCGGCGATGTCAGATTTGGTCATAAGCGGACATTCAGGCAAGTCAGCGCGATGCCCGCTTTACCCCCCAAAAAAACGGACGAACATCTGCAATGGACCGAGCTGTGCTCTTTCGCTGCAGCTGATCGTTGCAGCATTCACTTGCGCCGATTTGTTTGCGTAGGTGATTTGTACTGATTGCTTTGCAAGGAGGACTTTAACTGGTTGCTTTGTAGCTTCTGGTCCTGACCGCCCTTCCTGATTGTCATCTGTGTTTTTTTGATGTGCGCCCCCGTGGCCGCGGGTTTCGCTTCAGCTGGACCCGAGCCAGTCACCACAGAGACGCCCAGCGATGCACCGAGCAGCGACACAGCAGCAAGCAGTGCCGAGGTACTGGCCGCTGTAGTGCTTTTTTTAGCGCGCCGCCTCGTCGCGTCCCGGTGTTTCTTCGGCATGTCCATTCTCCCTGTTGGCGAGAGCCTCATAGAGCAGTTGAAGATGCAGATGTGCGCGGCCATCGAGGTCGATCGGCTCAGGGTAGCCAGTCGCGGCACAGTGACGCGCAATCATGGCGTCCATATCCAGGAGGTCACAATGCACATCTTTGTCCGGGCCGGTTCTGATTGCCTCGACCGTTAGGTCAAGCCGCTCGTGGGCGTAGCATAGCCACCAAAAGTATGCGTCCGCCACGTCCATGAAGGGCAACGCGCCCTGAGCGGCAAGATAATCGGCGACCGTGCCGCGATTGGTAAATTCACCTTGCGACTGCGGATGACCCTCAAGCGTTGTGAAGTATTCGCCGCGATCTGTCAGTACATGACGGGCAAGTGGGTACAGCCGGCAGACAAGCGGCCGATCCGCATGCACCTCGCAGCCTTGCGGACCAAGGAAAACACATGTGCCATCCTCTTTCTGGCCTAAAGTTGTCCCCTGACCGTCTAGAGTCCAACGTTTCCGAAATTCACTCGTAGTCTCGCCTTGTGCTCGGGCGAGCCGCGCCAACTCATAGGGATTTATCTGAATGCGTTTGTCCCGGCAGCAAAGTGAGCAGCGTCGGCAAACATAGCCGAACTCCGAAGAGCGTGATGTCTCGGCGCATTGCGCAGTCATCACCATCTTCCTGCATGCGACTGCCAAACGATAGCAGAGTTTGCTGATGGTTGCGGAGCCCTTCTGCCCTAGATCGTAATCGTCCCAGTTCTGAGCGGACATGCCATCATGTCCGCGCTTTGCGCGGCGCACCCGTAGCTTTGGCCTTTTTCACTTTGGCACGCGGCCCTCGCTTTTTCCTTCGAGGCGCGGGCTTGGGCGGCACCTCCTCGCGCCACTCATCGATTAGCTGTTGTTTGGTACCGGCATATTTATTGAGATCGAGATTGCCGTCGCTGTCGCCGGGAATGCCGTCGCATTCACCATGTTCTGTGTATTGCCAGAGCCACCATTGCGGGAATGTCGCTTTTGGCCAGCTTGGCGTACCTGATGTGTATTGCGCCAGCCAGAGTCGATACTGCGACAGTTCAGAATCGCCCCTGTCGCCAAGCTGCTCTTTCAGCACATGGCCGGAATAGATGATCGGGCTTTTGCCGGTCAGCCGTTTCACTTCACGCAGGAAGGTTTTTAAATCATCGAGCGAAACGCCTTCATCTTCGTGATCGGCGGCATAGAGGTCGAGATCCTTCCCTACTTTGCTGACAAAATATTGTGCCTGATCTTTCATGTTGCCGGGCTGCAGGAAGTGATATGCGCCCCAGAGCAGGCCAGCAGCGAGCGCTTCCTTTTTGCGCCGGTTATAAGTCGGATCGAAATAGTTATTCGATTCGGTTGCCTTGTGAATGATACCGACCACGCCATCATCTTTTGCATCTTCAAAACTGTCGACTTCATCCCAGTGGGAAAGATCGACCACCGCCCTGTCAAGCATGATTGGCTCTTTAACCGATAAGTCGATCTGGTGACGGCCACGCAGTGTCCGCTTTACCCCTGAAAGTGGACAATTTGGAGCGCAGTCGTAATGTCCGCTTTGGGCCAAAAGCGGACATTCGAGCGCGAGCGTTGTATGAGTTAGGCGGCCTTGGCGACCCGCGTGTCGATTTCGCTACGAAGCATCCCAAAATCAATCGGCTTGGTCAGAAGCGCCTCGGCACCATTATCCAACGCCCTGCGCTTGGTCTCCGGATCGCCATAGGCGGTAATCATGATGATCGGGACATCGGGCCGAACCGCCTTGGCTTTGGGCAGCAGTTCAAGCCCGGTCATACCTGGCATGTTGATATCGGACAGAATCAAAATGAGTGATGCCTCTGTTTCGTCGGTAATGCGCTGGAGCGCCGCCGGAGCAGATTGAGCAAACTCCATGACGAACCGACCGGCGCGAAGATCTCGCCGAAATTGCTGGCGAAAAAGCATTTCGACGTCGGTCTCGTCATCGACTACCAGAATGAGCAGATTCATGCTCGACTCCCCAAGTTCGGGCAATAGACCTCGGCGCTACTCAAAGATAAGCCGCGACGGCCTAATTGTTGTGTGAGGCCGTTCACAAATTATTTCTTTCAATCCGAAAAGAACTCGATTGCCTGTGGCGGTTACTGCGGCAGTAGTTCTATCGGGAAACTCTTCATGCTTGGGGGCACCGCTATACCCACCCCGCTTGCGGGAGCGGCGTAGTAAAAATGATTTCTGACCACGCCTGTCTTGACCCCAGCGGCCACGACGTCAACGACGGCCGCGATGAGCAGTGTAGCGACAACGGCTATAGGGAGTGCTTGGCGCATGGCAGCCCTCCTTCCTCACTCTTGAACTGTAGAGCCGATCACGCAACTGCGATGTGACCTTCGTCACAAAATTTCGCTTTTGGTTTGAACGCAAGCCACCATATGTCCGCTTTACCCCCGGAAGCGATATTGGAAACGCCATTTTCCGCTAGCAGATATTGACCATTGCTCGATCACCATGACCGAGTGACACATTCTGTCGATTGCTTTCCGCGCTTGAGGGTGATGACCGTCTTTGTAATCCTCAAACTGATGTCGCCTTTCGTGTAGCGTGATCCGGACAAAGCCATACGCTTCGGAAGCGTTATGGTCTTCCCATCAAGTTGCAAATGTGCACGTTTGTCGCCCTCAAAGAAGGCGAGAATGAATTGAGAACGATCGTAACAGTTATATGTGCGGAATGTTTGAGCAAACACTGTCGACTGGCCGATCAAAATACCCGCCGCTCCGAAAATTGTGATGAAATCACGTCGTCTCATGAATACCTCTGGGAGGAATGGTAGCGCGCGAAACGACTAGACTGGAAGAGCGGCAATGGCCGCTTTGGGTCATTAGCGGACATATGCAGTGCAAAAGGGCATGTCCGCCTTGCCCCCAATAGCGACCGCGAAAGCTGATTCCCGCAAACGGTCATGTCCGCATTCCCCCGAAAGCGGACATGTGGGGTGCAGCTACAGGTGTCCGCTTTGGGCCAAAAGCGGACATATTCCTACGCCGACCATTGCTAGATCGTCAGGGTTCCAGCTTTTGCGCTAGCGTAACGAGCAGCAACCTTTTCCCAGTCGACGACGTTCCACCATGCCTTCAGATAGTCAGCGCGTCGGTTCTGATATTTGAGATAATAGGCATGTTCCCATACGTCATTGCCAAACAGCGTGCGTTGACCGTCCATGAGCGGTGTGTCCTGATTTGCCTTAGTTGTAAGCGCGAGTTTCCCGTCTGTTGAGACGGTCACAAATACCCATCCCGAGCCGAACACACGCAACCCCGCAGCGTTGAACTGCTCCTGAAGTTTGTCCAGTGCTCCGAAATCGCGCACGATTGCTGATCGGAGATCACCAGCAGGTTCACCGCCCGCGCCACCCATGGTCTGCCAGAACATTGTGTGGTTCGCATGACCTCCGCCGCTATTGCGAACAATAGTGCGTACCGTCTCCGGCACGTCAGTCAGCTTGCTGAGAACCTCGTGCAAGGGGCGACTGCCTAATTCAGGATACTGGGCGACGGCCGTGTTAAGATTATTGACATAGGCTGCGTGATGGCGGCCGTGATGGATTCCCATGGTCTGGGCATCTATGTGCGGCTCGTTCTTGTTCGAGGGGTACGGTAGCGGTTCAAGCTTGAACGGCCCGCTTGGCGTTTGCGCTGATGCGCGGACAAGCAAAGTCAATGCACTACCTGCTGCCACTCCTGCCATCATCGAACGTCGGCTGATTAAGCGCATCTGCTACCTCCTCTGGCGTTATTCAGCATTACGAAGCGTGGAGCTCTCATTTTTGCGGTTATTGATAACAGTACGAAACAGCCCGTTGCCCGGATGCGCATAAGTATGGAATTTTCCAGATTTTGAGCGAAGCGACCTCCGCTTTGGGTCATTAGCGGACATTTTGCGATGCGGGAGCGATGTCTGCTTTACCCCCGAAAGCGGACAGGTGCGGCGCAGCTAGGGATGTCCGCTAAGGGCCGATAGCAGACATTCGCCAAAGTAAACCAAGTCACGGGGCATTGAGTGCTTGCGGGCTCGACGATCCCGCGATGAGGCATTACCCGCGGCGTGCTTCCTTTTCGGGTCCAGCTCACGAACGCTCGCGAGTGTTCAACCCTCACCTGACGCATGGCTGACCCACCGCGGTCTGTAGTTGCAGGGGGCGCGGCATACGATGGGCAAATTTGAGATCAGGCTGCATCCGGTCACTCGTGATGACCGTATTTGAGTGCAGACATCGAGATGATGGTGCCGGTTCGCGCGAGGAGACTGCGATGAAATGTTCAAACCCAAAGTGCGGTCACGGGATCGGCCTTGTGTCGTATCAGCGCCACTGGTTTGATAAACGGCGGTTTTGTTCAAAGAAATGTCGATACAATTTCACGGTTGAGAGGCGCAGACCCAGCCGACAGGAACGCCTCGTCGGCAGCTACTTCAATTGGTTATTCGCAAAGGCCAAATTGCGGCTGTCGCCAATGTCCACTCTGTGATAACCGGACATTCTGCGATGCCCCCGCTACGTCCGCTTTACCCCGAAAGCGGACATGTGCGGTGCGATAGTCAATGTCCGCTAAGGGCCATAAGCGGACATTGCGCCTACTCGATCACCTCGTCGGCCGTGGCAAGCAGCGACTGCGGAATGGTCAGGCCGAGCGTCTTTGCGGTCTTGAGATTGACAATCAGCTCATACTTGGTCGGCGCCTGCACCGGCATATCGGCTGGCTTCTCGCCCTTGAGGATGCGATCGACGTAGCCGGCGGCACGCCGGACCGGATCGTCCGTATTAGGCCCGTAAGAAATCAGGCCACCATCTACGGCCCAATAACGATAAGGATAAACCGACGGCAATTTGTAGCGGGCGGCGAGACTGATGATGAGCTTGCGATGAGCCGCCGTGCCCCCTGCCGTTACGATCACCCCACCATTTCCGGACCGTGCAAATGCCGCCACGGCACGCTCGATTTCGATGTTGTCGCGCACGTTTGCCGGCGTGAGCTCAACACCAAGCAACTGCGCGACCGATCGAACTGCCGCGAATTGTCCAATGCCAGCCGCAGAGGTAGGGTCACGAAACACCAAGGCTCGGCTCACGTGGGGCGCGATTTGCTTGAGCAACTCGGCCCATTTACCGCTCATGCTGTACTCGAAGCTCGAGAAGCCTGTGATATTGCCGCCCGGATGAGACATACTTTCGACGAAACCAGCACCAACCGGATCGGGAACGTTCATGAACACGATCGGGATAGTACGCGTGGCCTGTTGCAGCGACGCAACCGTTATGCTGCCTATGCTAAAGATCGCGTCCGGCGCGAGTGCGACCAGCTCCGCCGCGTAGCGGCGAAGGCTGTCGAGATCGCCCCCGACCCCACGGGTTTCGATCTTCAGATCGCGGCCGACCGTCCACCCTAACTGCTGAAGAGTTTGCTCGAACACTGCCCGCCGTGCTTGGCCCTCCGGATCTTCTGATCCGAAAATGTTGAGCATGCCAACGCGGTGCACGCGCTCGGCCTGCTGCGCCTTCGACGCAACGGGCCAGACCGCCGCACCACCAAGGATACCCAGAAATTGCCGCCGCCTCATGAGTGCCCACCCGAGAAGGCATCGTACGTTCTCACACTAACACGCTGGAAGGGGATTGGATTGCCGCCATGTCCGCTTTGGGTCAAAAG
>Ga0207428_10001105_pt1 | contig 29340 bp, 23 predicted proteins | sample RhiMethybrSRZTD1_FD_187600 | JGI IMG/M metagenome (GOLD analysis project Ga0207428, IMG submission 187600) | Populus rhizosphere microbial communities from Tennessee, USA - Rhizosphere MetaG P. TD hybrid SRZTD1 (SPAdes) (version 3) | ecosystem: Host-associated > Plants > Roots > Rhizosphere >...
CGGCCGAGTCTCGTCGCGTGGAACGCCATCCTGACGCTCGCGGTCCTGGGGAGCCTCATCTCCGAGCTGTTGCCCCCCGCCGCCACCTTCATGATCGGGGCCGCGGTCGCGCTGGTCGTCAACTACCCGGACCCGGCGGTCCAGCGCCAGCGCGTGGATGCCCACGCCCGCGCCGCCCTGATGATGGCGAGCATCCTGCTCGGAGCGGGGGTCTTCACCGGCATCCTCCAGGGCTCGGGGATGTTGACGGCCATGGCCGGCGCGGTCGTCGCCCATCTGCCCCCGGATCTGGCCCCACACGTCCCGTTCGCGCTCGGCCTCGTGGCGATGCCGTTGAGCCTCGCGTTCGATCCGGACTCGTTCTACTTCGGCGTCCTGCCCGTGGTCGCGGGCGCCGCCGCGCTGTTGGGCGTGGCGCCGGCGCACGTTGCCCAGGGCGCGCTGCTCGGCCAGATGACCACCGGCTTCCCGGTCAGCCCGCTGACGCCGGCGACGTTCCTGCTCGTCGGACTGACGGGGGTCGATCTGGCCGATCATCAGAAATTCACGATCCCGTTCCTCTGGGGCGCCTCCGTCCTGATGACGATCGCGGGCGTGGTGTTCGGCGTGCTGCCCCTGTGAGGTCCGAAGGGAGTCGATGAGATCGATCCGAATCGGTGCGGGTGCCGGCTATGCGGGGGACCGTATCGAGCCGGCGATCGAGCTCGCGGAGAAGGGCCGGCTCGACTACCTGGTCTTCGAGTGCCTGGCCGAGCGAACGATCGCGCTCGCCCAGCAGGAGAGACGGAAGGATCCGTCACGCGGCTACGACCCGCTACTGTCCGAGCGGATGCGGAAGGTGCTCGAGCCCTGTCGGGCGGGCGGCGTCAAGATCGTCACCAACGCAGGGGCCGCCAATCCGGTGGCGGCGGCCGAGATGGTGCGGGAGATCGCCCGCGCGCTCGGCCTGGCGGGGCTGCGCGTCGCGGCCGTCACCGGTGACGACGTGCTCGGGCAGCTGGAGGGCAGCCTCCGCATTCCAGAGACCGGCGGCACCCTGGCCGACCTCGGGGATCGAGTGATCTCTGCCAACGCCTACATCGGCGCGCAGCCCGTGGCCGAGGCCCTGGCCCTGAACGCGGATGTGGTGATCACGGGCCGCGCGGCCGACAGCGCGCTCTTCATGGCTCCTCTCGTCCACGAGTTCGGCTGGTCCATGGAGGACTGGACGCGGCTGGGCCGGGGAACGCTCGCCGGGCACCTCCTCGAGTGCGCCGGCCAGATCACGGGTGGCTACTTCGCCGATCCCGGACCGAAAGACGTCCCGGACCTGGCTCGCCTCGGATTCCCGATCGGTGAGGTGGACGAGGATGGCGGGCTCGTGATCACCAAGGTCGAGGGGTCCGGGGGCCGAGTCAGCGCGGCCACATGCAAGGAGCAGCTCCTCTACGAGATCGACGATCCGGCCCGCTACCTGGCGCCCGACGTCGTCGCCGACTTCTCCGGAGTCGAGATCCGAGAGCTCGGCCCCGACCGCGTGAGCGTCCGAGGCGCGACCGGCCATGAGCGGCCCGCGACGCTGAAGCTCTCGATCGGCTACCGGGACGGCTACATCGGCGAGGGACAGATCTCGTACGCAGGTCCCGGCGCGGTCGCGCGGGCCCGGCTGGCGCTGCGGATCGTCGAGGAACGCCTGCGGCTGACGGGCGTGCGCTGCCGCGAGACGCGCTTCGAGCTGATCGGCGTCGACGCACTGCACGGGGCCGCGCTGTCTTCCGGCGGGCCCGAGCCATACGAGGTTCGGGCCCGCGTCGTCGGGCGCACCGACAGCGCCGACGAGGCTCTACGCATCGGTAACGAGGTGGAGACGCTGTACACGAACGGCCCGGCGGCGGGAGGCGGAGCGACGCGGCAAGTGCGGGAGGTCATCGCGGTGGCCAGCGCCTTCCTGCCTCGCGAGCGGGTGCGCACGACGGTGCAGTGCCTGGAGGTGACGCCTTGAAGCTGCGACAGATCGCCCACTCCCGCACGGGAGACAAGGGCACGGTGGCCAACATCTCGGTGATCGCGTACCGGGCGGAGGACTATGCCGTCCTGGAGAGATACGTGACGGCCGCGCGCGTCAAAGCGCACTTCCAGGGGATCGTGCGGGGCGAGGTGGAGCGCCATGCCCTCCCGGGGATCGGCGCCCTGAACTTCGTGATGCGAGAGGCGCTCGGCGGAGGAGTCACGCGCTCGCTGGCGCTCGACGCCCACGGCAAGAGCCTCAGCTCCGCGCTGCTGAGCCTGGAGCTGCCGGATGCAGGTGAGTCGAGCCACGATCGATAGGATCAGCCGGAGGGTGGAATGAAGATGGTCCGGGCGGGATGCGGTCTCGTGGCGGTGCTGGCCCTCTGGAGCACGGCCGCCGGCGCCGAGGTCGTGCGCCTCGACATCACATCGCGCGAGCCGATGAACAACGGGCAGCCGGTCGGTGCCGCTGGCCCGTTCGAGATCCTCCGCGGGAAGGTCCACGGCGAGATCGATCCCCTGGACCCGCACAACCGGATCATCCAGGACATCGCCCTCGCCCCGCGCAACGCGCGCGGAAGGGTCGAGTACGTCGCCACCTTCGCGCTGGCGAAGCCGATCGACATGGCGAGATCGGTGCGCGTCCTCCTCTATCAGGTCGTCAACCGGGGCAACGGCCAGGCCGTCGCCAGCCCCGAGGGCTACGTCTCCCTCGTCAGCGGCTGGCAGGGGGACGTCAGCCCGACCCCGAGCAACCAGACGATCGAGGTGCCGGTGGCCACGCAGAAGGACGGATCGCCCATCACCGGCCCGGTGCTCGCCCGCTTCGTCGACGTCCCCGACGGCGCGACCACCGCGCAGGTCCGCCTGGCCTCGCTCGGGCCGCTGCAGCCCTATCCGCCGGTCGATCTCGCGCAGCCGCAGGCGACTCTGACGTGGCACACCTCGGAAACACCCGACGGCGTGCAGGATGCGCCGCACGCGGTGGCGCGTGGCGACTGGGCGTTCGCCGATTGCACGGCCGCGCCGTGGCCGGGCACGCCCGATCCGTCCCGAGTCTGTCTGAAGGACGGCTTCCGCGCCGGCCGGATCTACGAGCTCGTCTACACGGCGCGGGATCCCCTGGTGCTGGGTGTCGGCCTCGCGGCGACGCGCGACATCGTGTCGTTCTTCCGCCATGCCGCCAAGGACGCCGCGGGTACGCCGAACCCGGTGGCGGGCGCGATCGACCACGCGGTCAGCGTCGGCGACTCGCAGTCTGGCAACTTCATCCGAACCTTCATCCATCTCGGCTTCAACCAGGACGAGCGCAATCGCATCGTCTGGGACGGCGCGTTCCCGCGCATCGCGGCCCGCCAGACGCCGATGAACCTGCGGTTCGCGTTGCCCGGCGGCGCCGCCGGCATGTACGAGCCGGGAAGCGACGGCGTCGTCTGGTGGTCGCGCTACCAGGACGAGGCGCGTGGCCTGAGGGCGGCGGGCCTGCTCGATCGCTGTACGGCGACGAAGACGTGTCCGAAGGTGATCGAAGCGTTCGGCTCCGCGGAGTTCTGGGGTCTGCGCCTGTCGCCCGACCTCGTCGGCACGGATGCGAGGCGCGACCTGCCGCTCCCCGCCGACGTCCGGCGCTACTACTATCCGGGGACGACCCACGGCGGCGGGCGCGGCGGGTTTCCTGTCGGCGCCGCATCGACGGCCGACTCGCGCTGCACGCTGCCCGACAATCCGAATCCGGAGGCGGATCAGACGCGGGCGCTGACGCGGGCCCTGGTGGAGTGGGTGACGGCCGGCACGCCGCCGCCGACGAGCCGCTACCCCACGCTGGCGAGCGGCGATCTCGTCCCCGCCACCCGCAGCGCCATCGGGCTCCCGGACATCCCGGGCCTGCCGTTCAACGACCGGATCCTGAATCCGGTCGTCCGCTACGACTTCGGGGCCGGCTTCGACGCCGTGGATCTCTCGGGCGTGATGTCGGTCGTGCCGCCGCGAATCCTGGGCGTCGTCCCGACGTTGGTGCCGCGCGTCAACGAGGACGGCAACGAAACGGCCGGCGTGCCGTCCGTGCAGATGCAGGCGCCGCTCGGGACGTATCTCGGCTGGAACACGGTCCGCTCGGGGTTCTTCGCGGGGCAGGGCTGCGGCTTCCAGGGCGCGTGGATTCCGTTCGCGAAGACGAAGGCCGAACGGCTCGCGAACCACGATCCGCGCCTTTCACTCGAGGAGCGCTACGGCACGCACGAGGCTTACGTGGCGCAGGTGAGGCGCGCGGCCGAACAAGCGGTCCGTGACCGGTTCCTGCTTCCGGAGGATGCGACCCGCATCGTGGGGGAGGCAGACGCCAGCGACATCCTGAGGTAGGCCCCGCCGTCTGCGTGATCGGCTACCCTTTGCGCCATGACCCTACCTGGCCGCCCGCCGGTCGGTTCCCTCTCCCTCGTATCCGTCACCAGCCTGGCCGTCTGGCTCGCCTGCGGGTTCGCGGCCACGGCGGCATCCGCCGCCGACGCGGGTGTCGCCGTGCTGCTGGTCGATACCGATCGCGTCGCGGGGCAGATCGACGAGCGCATCTACGGCCACTTTCTCGAGGAGATCAACCACTCGGTCGTGGACGGCCTCTACGCCGAGCAGGTCCGCGGCCAGGGCTTCGAAGGCAAGGACTTCGCGGACTACTGGACGCCCTTCGGCAAAGACGGCGAGGCCACACTGGTGGCCACGAAGTTCGAGCGGGGCGAGCACAGCGTGCGCCTCGCCGCGCGGAAAGGCGCGACCGGAATACGTCAGGGCCGCCTTTACGTCGAAGCGGGGCAGACGTACGACGGCTCGCTGTGGCTCGATCCGGAGCAGGGCACGCTGGCCTTGAGCCTGCGCATCCTGAGCTCGACCGGACGCGAGCTCGCGAAGCAACCCTTGAAAGCCAGCCGTGCGGGATGGCAGGAGGTCCACTTCGAGCTCACGAGCCCGGCCACCGATCGGCAGGCGTCCCTCGAGCTGGTCGCGACCGGCACGGGTTCCGTCCTCGTGGATTTCATCTCGCTGATGCGCAAGAGCGCACGTGCCGGCGGCAAGCTCCGACCAGACCTGCTGGCCGCGCTCCAGGGACTGGCGCCGCCCTTCATCCGCTGGCCCGGCGGTTCGTACGCCTCGATCTACAAGTGGAAGGACGGCATCGGTCCCGCCGTCTCCCGCCAGTACAACCCGAACACGATCTGGGGCGGATATTCCGACTACTACGGCTTCGGCACGGACGAGTTCCTGGAGCTGTGCCGTCAGCTCGGGGCGGCGCCGATGATCGTCCTGGCCGCGACGGGAACCGATCCCGCGCAGCTCGAGTACGCGCTCGAGTGGGTGCACTACCTGGTCGATCCGCCGACCACCGAGTGGGGCCGCCGGCGCGCCGCGAACGGCCACCCCGAGCCCTATCGCGTGCCCTACATCCAGATCGACAACGAGCCGATGAACCACAAGCTCTCGCCCGACGAATACGCCGCGATCGTCAACCTCTACGGCCCGCGGCTGCGAGAGATCGCGCCCCAGTCCAGGATCGTGGCCTGCGGGCAGAAGCGCTCGAACGACATGAACTGGAGCGAGAAGCTGATCGATCTCGCGGGCCCGAACTTCGACATACTCGGCGCCCACAACTACGAGTACGAGCCGGAGAACTACGCCACCGGCGTGCGCCGGATCGAGGACTACCTCGAGAAGCTGATCGAATACGTGCGTCGCTCCGCTCATCCGCGCATCGAGATCGCGGTGCTCGAGTGGGGCTCGTCCCGCACCTACGATTGGCGGGCCGGCCTGCACGCGGCGGGGAGCCTCCTCTCCTACGAGGAGCTGAGCCCGGCCCTGGCCCTGTCCAGCCCGGCGCTGCTGATGCGCAACACCACCGACGATCCGGAGTGGCGCTCCTGGATCTATCACGATCACGTGTCGTGGTTCGCGGGCTCCGGGTACGTGGCCGAGAAGCTGTTTCGCGACTACTACGCGCCCCGGCGGCATGCCTTCACGTCCGGCACGTTCAAGGACATCCCGCGCCGCGCCGAGTTCTTCGACGCGATCTCGCAGATGAAGCCGGAGGACTGGACGCCCGACACCGTGGACGCAATCGCCACCAGCACGGCCGACGGGCGCCGCCTCATCATCAAGGCCGTCAACTACGACGGGACGCCGCACACCCTGCTCACGCGACTCCAGGGCTCAGGCGTGCCCGCGAACGCCACGGTGAAGCTCGTCACCGTCACCGCCGGCCTCGACGAGGCGAACTCGCTCGCCGAGCCCGACAAGCTCCGGCGCCTGGAGACGACGAAGCCCTACACGCGCGACATGGCGTTCGAGCTGCCCCCGTACACCGTCGCCGTGGTCGAGATCCGGGCGAACTAGCCTACGGGAGCCCGGCCACGCGCGTCCTCACCGCGTAGAGCGTGCGGTGGGTCAGGATGAAGAGCGTGCGGCGATCCGCCCCGCCGAAGAGCACGTCGATGGGACGCTCGGGCACGTCGATCCGGCCGATCGGCTTGCCCGCCGGGTCGTAGACGAAGATCTGGCCGTTCACGACGTAGACGTTCCCGCGGCTGTCCCAGGTGACGCTCTCGCCACCCCGCTCGGCGAAGGGTTTCAGGTCGCCCAGCGTCCCGTCGGGCCGCACGGTCGCGCTGTAGGTCCGATTCTCCGCCCCGCTCACGAGGTACACGCGCTGCCCCGGGACGGCCGTGATGAACCGGTAGGCATCGAGGTTGTTGGACCAGCGCCAGCCGGTCGGGTCCAGGCCCGGATAGGACTCGTTCGCGGGCTGACGGAACACGCGCCCGGTGGGCAGGAACCGGCTGCCATCCGGCGAGACGTATTCCTGGGCCCGAGGGCTCGTCACGTCGCGCGCGAACAACTGGGCGAGCGTCGTGTACTCGTACGTGTCGAGATCGAGCTGGTCGGCGAACTCGCCGTTGTCCCACACGTTGACGGGCAGGACCACGGCCGCGCCCGCCCGCGGCGCGCGCGGCTGCGCGGGGAGGATCGTTGGTTCCGCGGCGGGCGAGCGCGGGTCGAACGAATAGACGGTGCCGATGGGCCCGCCGGAGGACTGCACGAGCAACCAGCCCGACCGGTCGACGGCGAGGTTCACCGGATCGAGCGGGTCGTGCCGCACGACGTTCAAGCCATCGGTGTCCGACCACGAGAAGATCCGGTGTTGATGGTGGTCGACGAAATAGAGCTTGCCGGAGGCATCCACCGTGCCGCCCGCAATCGCGTAGAACCCGCCCTCCAGCTTCTCGACCACCGCCCCCGGTGCCACCACCGCCGACACATCGGCAGGCTTTGGACGCGCCGGCTGGGCCGGGATGTCGAGCACGGCCAGTTCGCGCTCGCGCACCTCGAACCGATGCGTCACGTCCTGGATCGCGTTCTCGTAGGGGAACCGGCTCGCGCGCAGGAAGGTGCCGCAGCCGTTGTCGTCGCAGACGCCGTAGCCGCTCTCCGCGTTCGTGCGCAGGTTGCGGAAGCGAATGTCGGAGGAGCCGTAGACGCGCACCGCCGCGGGTGCCGGCGCGTGGCTGCGCGCTACCCGGTAGGCGTGGTAGTTGGCGATCGTGATGTTCTTCGACGCGTTGATCTCGAAGGCGACCGCTTCCGGGCTCGTGGCCGATTCTTCCTCCGTCTGCGGCCCGTTGAAGTCCCAGTTCTCGACGCGGTCGAGCTTGAACTCGTTGAAGAGATGATGCTCGGCGGAAACCTGGTAGACGTGGCCGGGCGTCTTCGTGTCCGAGACGTAGAAGCCGGACTGCGCGAAGGTGTTCGGCGTCCAGATGTTGCTGAACGTGCCGCCCCCACCGCTCGTGACCCAGATGCTCGGATACTGGGCGCCCCAGCGGCCGGCGGCGGACGGCCCGGGCGCGCTGGAGGCGCTGTAGAAGGCCGTGCGCACGGCCGGCGGCAGGAACGCGCCGCCGCCGCCCAGGATCCGCACGTCTTGAAGGAGCGAGTCTTCCCCGGCCATCCAGCGCACGGCCGTGGCGCGCGGGTTGATGCCGCCCGTGAAGAGTCCGATGCCACTCACGGTATTGGCGCCACCACGCGGCGCCTCCAGCAGGGCCTTGGCCGGGCCCACGCCCTGATAGGCCGGCGTGGAGTCGGGCAGATCGAGCTGGGTCAGGGCCGGATGGAGCGCGATCAGGACCGTGTCGGCCTTCAGGCGGAGCGTGTCGCGCACGATGTAGTAGCCGGTCGGGAAATAGAGCACGCGCTGCGTGTCGATGGCCTTCTGGATCGCGTCGGTGTCGTCCGTCTGGCCGTCGCCCTTCACACCGAGCGTGTGCACGTCGACCCAGGCTCCGGTGGGCGGCAGCGGGCGGATCGCGGGCGGCAGGGCCGCCGGCAACGCATCGAGCGGCGCGGCGCGGTAGAGGGTGTCGATTTGGCCGACACTTCCCACACCGGGCACGACGAGGCCGTGGTTGAAGTGCTCGACCCTGTAGATCGCGCTCGGGCCCGCCTGCGTCTTCCCGCTCTCGCGGAAGCGTGCGAAGACCGGCACGTTCGCGCAGAGGGCGTTCTCGAAACCCACCTGGGTGGTCGCGTTCTGCTCGTTGCTGATCACGACGGCGGCGCGCGAGAGGTTCTGGAAGCGGCTGTCCTTGACCCACAGCTGATCCGAGTAGTGCGGATCGAGGTCGATGGCCACGGGCAGGTCGCGAAAGGTGGTGCGAATCACCGTCAGCCCGGCCATGTGCTCGCGGATGGCGGCCTCGCGCTGCCCCTCGAAGACGCAATCGATCAACACGAAGGGCCAGAACGGCGACGTGTTGTCGGTCAGGATGCCATAGCGCCCGCCGTAGAAGCGCAGGTCGTGGATCTGATTGCCGATCTGGGTGAGGGCCGCGAGACCCGACCCGATGTGGAAGTCCATATGGCTCAGGAAGCCGTGCTGCGCCACGTGGAAGCGGATGGCCACCGCGGCCGGGTTCCCGGCGCCGATCTCGAAGTCGATGTTGCTCATCGCCGGGTAGAAGGTGACCGGGCTGGCATCGGGAATGTCGTCACGGGGCGGCACGCTGCCGGGCGGCGGGAACGGCACGCGGGTGTTGCCCGGAGGCGGCGGCGCTCCGGAGCGCGCCGCGTTCGTGAACATCACCATCAGGCCGAGCCCCTTCTGGTAGCCGGGCGTGTCGTCCGCCAGCACGAACACCGGCCGCGTCGTGCCGTAGCCGATCACCCGCACGCCGCGCCAGACGTACAGCGTGCGGGTCAGCCGATAGCGACCGGAGGGCAGGAACACCACGCCGCCGTTACCGGCGGCGGCCGCCTTGTCGAGCGCGGCCTGGAGCGCCAGACTGTCGTCGCTCGCGCCATCGCCGCGCACGCCGAAAGCCTCGGGCGTGACGTAGACCGCGGCGGGGTCTTCGAGCCGCGTGGTGAAGACGGACGCGCCCAGAGCGGGAAGCGACATGGAGAGCAGCAGCGCGGAGCTCAGGACCAGATCGCGTTTCATCTGTGAGACCTCCGGTATGAGTAGTGGCCCGGTTACCGGAGCCGTATCGTGAGGGCGGTGAGGGGCCGGTCTTCGGCGTCGAGGAACCGTGCGCAGAAGTCCGTGGCCCCGCCGCCGTTGACGATGGCCGCGCGGACCACGTTCGGTCCCTTCTTCAGGGCGAGGCGCTTGGAGACGCCATCGTCGATGACGGTCTGTCGATCGCCGTAGATGCCGATGACCTCCTGGCCGTTCACCCACCAGACCGAAGCCGCGTTGGAGCCGATGGCGAGGCGTACACCGGACGCCTCCGCGGGAGAATGGACGACCGTCACCGCCCAGAAGAGGACGTTCGACGTGGGTTTGCCCTGCGCGCGAGCGAAGTGGAACAGGTTGACGTTGTAGAGCTTCGTATCGACGGCATGCCACCTCAGGGGCGCGTCGCCCACGGTCACAGTATCCCCGTCGTGCGGGACGACGGTGAGCTGGTCGGGGAAGTACACCTTCTTCACGGCGGCCCGAACGGCGCTATCCGTGAGACCGTCGGCGCCGATCGGTTCGAGAATCAGCCAGCGCTGGATGAATCCATCGGCCGTCGGCGCGCTTTCTGGAGTGGTCGGGCGGGAGAGCGTCGGGGCTGCCGTCTGGGCGGCGGCGGTCGTGGACAGGATGGTACCCAGAAGGGCGCCCAGGAGGCGGCGACGCACCGTCATGGCGCTTTGATCCGCCAGCGCTGCTTGTCGCTCGCGGGATCGAGCTTCGCCAGGGTCGCGAAGCTCGCGCCCACGGCGGAAAGAGCCAGCGGCTCGCTCGAGCCCGGCACCGCCTTGGGCCGGATGCGCCAGGCGCCATCGGGGAACTGCTCGATACGCCACAGCTGTTCGGGCGCGCCCGTGAAAGCGGGAAGGGCGACGAGCTCCGCACCCTCGGACGCGGCCAGCGTGCGTCCGGTGCCGGCGATCGTGATCTGGAAGTAGGGCGATCCGGGATAGCCCCCGGCGCCGGGCGCGGGAGTGATCGTCCACTTCTGCTGCGCCTGACACAAGTAATTCGCCATGCGAACGTCGACGTTGCCGGCGGGCCACTGGGCCGAAACCTGCGTGACGTCCTGCGGGGGGATGGGGGACCCCGTGCCCGCGAAGAACCCTCCGCCCGAACCTGGAGGACCTGCTCCAGGCGGCCCCGGAGGCCCAGGAGGTCTCACGCGGCGGCCACCCACCGGCATACCCTCCACGGCCAGCTCGAGCGCCGTACCCGTGCGCACGGACTCGATCGCGTAGGTGCCCGACGCGAGGTTGTCGCCGGCCACGGGCCAGCCGTCCCTCCACAGGAGCGGCCGGATGTCGAGCACGCTGGCGCCGCCGCGGTCGAGGTCGGCTTCGTAGTGCAGCGAGAATCTCTGTACGCCATCACCGAGGTCGAGGAGGCCGAAATGGCCGGGCCCGAGCACGCGGCCGCCCGACCCCACGAGGAGCGTGCCGCCGCCGCGGATCATGTCGAGGCCGGTGTGGTCGAGGAAGGGCCCCGTCACTTTTCTCGAGCGGCCGACGCGGATGTTGTATCCGGAATCGGCTCCGCGGCAGCAACTGCCGTGCGTCGCCAGCAGGTAGTAGAAGCCGTCGTGGAAGATCAGGGTGGCGGCCTCGCAGTTGATCGCGAGATCGCGGGGCGTGTCGCCGGGGTCTTTGCGCGTGCCCGTCTTCGGATCGAGCTCGACGAGGCGGATGTAGCCGAAGTAGGAGCCGTAGACCAGCCACAGCCGGCCGTCGCTCGGATCGAGGAACACACCCGGATCGATCGCGTTGCTGTCCTCGACGCCGTCCGACGAAGCGACCACCCCGCCCTCTTCCCATTTGTAGTCGGGGGACTCCGGGTCGAGCGTCCGGCTCCAGATCATGTTGACCGCCGCCCTGGGCTGCGCGCCGATGTTGGCGGCGACATACACGTAGTACCGATCGCCAATGTGGATGACGTCCGGCGCCAGACCGCGACGCGGGAGCGCGGCGCCGCGCCGCCACGTCCAGCCGTCGTCCGAGATCAGCGAGCCGCCGCCGGTGCCGTAGGTGTAGAACCTCTTGTTGCACTGGACGACCGTCGACGGGTCGTGAATGCCGATCTGGCCGTCGAGGCCTTGCGCCAGCGCGGCCGCCGGAAGGAGGAGTCCCAGGAATGCGAGCTTCATGTCGTCAGCTCCGCGGGTCGGCGGCGAACTCGCGCTCGCGGTACTCGAACCAGTCGAAGTCCGCGTGACGCGCCGTACCCGCCATGTCCTGGCAGGCCATGCCGACGAAGGCGCCCGTGAAGTTGGGCAGGCCCGGCGCCGTCGCCTCGTCGGAGAGGATGCTGGCGTCGAACTGCTGCGCCAGCCACTGCCAGGCCCCGCCGCCCGCGCGATAGCCGAAGTACATCCGCTCCTCGTCCACCTCGACGCGCAGCTCGACGGGGCCGGCCGGGATCGCGACCTTGGGCGTGAAGGCGTCGGCCTGCGGCGAGTCAGGGAGCGCCGACATGACGGCCAGGTACTTGCCCAGCGTCTCGTCGTGCGAGACGTGGAGGTAATGGAACTTGGCTCCGCCGTAATAGCAGACGAGTCCGGCCATCTGCTGGAAGTGCTCGGGCTCGAAGTCCACCACCGTCGAGGCGCTGAAACTGTGCGCCTGTTGCCGGCGAGCGACCAGGGCCTGGCGGAAGACGCTGCCGATGGTCTCGCGCCCGTAGAGCCGCAAGTGGCCCGGTCGCGCGCTCAGGCTGAACAGCTCCTCCGGGTGCGGCGAGCGCAGCCACTGGAACTCGATGGGTAGCGTTGCCCCGTCGAAATCGGATCGCGCGGCGGGGTCCCGGAACGCCTGCGCGGGAACGTCCGGTGCCGGGACCTCGAGCTGGGGAAGCCCGGTCCCGTCGGCCGTCCGGAGCCAGCCGTCGTCGCCCCACTGCATCCGCACGATCGCGGTCTCGCGGCCGAGCGTGCAGCGGCCACGGTTCCGGAGCGGCCGGCCGCAGAGGTACACCATGTAGGTCTCGCCGCCCGGGGTCTCGACGAGGTCGGCGTGGCCGGCGCGCTGCAGCGGGGCGTCGGGACGATGCCGGGCGCTCAGCACGTACACGTCCGGGTGCAGCTCGTAGGGCCCGGTCAGCGCACGCGCGCGTGCCATCGTGACCGCGTGGCCCCAGCCCGTCCCGCCCTCGGCCGTGATCAGGTGGTAGTAGCCCCCGCGCTTGTACAGGTGTGGCGCCTCGGTCAGGCCCAGCGGCGTGCCCTCGAAGATGACGCGCCGCTCGCCGACCAGCCGGCGCTCGGCCGGCGCGTACTCCTGCAGCACGATACCGGCGAAGCGGTTCCGTCCCGGGCGGTGGTCCCAGAGCTGGTTCACGAGGTACTTCCGCCCGTCGTCGTCGTGGAACAGCGAGGGATCGAACCCGCTGCTGTTGAGGAAGACGGGATCCGACCAGTCGCCGTCGATGCGCGGGCTGGTGACCAGGTAGTTGTGGAAGTCGCGTAGCGAGGCCCCGGAGGCGCCGCCGACCGTGGTGCGGCCGTAGCGCTTCACGTCCGTATAGATAAGGTAGAAGACGCCGTCCGCGTGGGTGAGGCAGGGCGCCCACACGCCGCACGAATCCGGGTCGCCGCGCATGTCGAGCTGGCTCGCCCGCGTGAGCGGCCGCGTCAGCAGGCGCCAGTGCACGAGGTCGCGCGAGTGGTGGATCTGAACTCCGGGGAACCACTCGAACGTCGAAGTGGCGACGTAGTAGTCGTCGCCGACGCGCACGATCGACGGGTCCGGGTTGAACCCGCGCAGGATCGGGTTGCGGATCACGGCGCGTTCAGGCATGCGATGGCTCCGAGGCCGCGGCCTCGGCCCGCGGCTCCCGCACCAGCGTCCAGAGCACGGCCGCGCCGACGAGGTCGAGCACGCCGAGGCCGACGAAGAACGGCGTGTAGCCGATGGTGGCCACGAGCCCGCCGATCATCAACGAGAAAAGAAGCAGCCCCGCGTTGCCGCAGGTGCCCGCCATCCCGGCCACCGTCGCCACCTCGCTGCGCTTGAACAGGTCCGAGGACATGGTGATCACGGTGACGGAGAGCGTCTGGTGCGCGAAGCCGCCGAGGCTCAGGAGCGCGATCGCGGTGTAGGGGCTCTCGACCACGCCGACGAATCCCATGCCCATCATCATCACCGCGCCGGCCGTGAAGGCGGAGCGGCGCGCGTTGATCAGCGACACGCCGCGGCGCTGCAAGAAGAGGCTGATCGTGCCGCCGGCGAAACAGCCGATGTCCGCGGCCAGGAACGGCATCCAGGCGAACATCGCGATCTGCTTGAGGTCGAAGTGCCGGACCTGGCTCAGGTAGAGCGGCACCCAGAAGGTCAGCGTGCCCCACGTGGGATCGGCCAGGAAGCGCGGCAAGGCGATGCCCCAGAAGTTGCGCTGGCGAAGGATCTGGCCCGGCGAAGGGCGGGCGCCGCCGGCGAGATGCCGCTCCTGGCCTTCCACGATCATCTGGCGCTCCGCGGGGTCGAGCGCGCGGTGGCGGTCGGGTGTGTCGAAGAAGAGGAGCCACAGCACGACCCAGACGATCCCGATCCCGCCCGTGATCACGAACGCCGTCTGCCAGTTGTAGCTGAGGATCGCCCAGGCCACCAGGGGCGGCGCGAGCATCGAGCCGAACGAAGCCCCGATGTTGAAGAGCCCGCCGGCGAATCCGCGCTCGCGTGCGGGGAACCATTCCGCGGTCGCCTTCATGCCCGCCGGGTTGGCCGAGCCCTCGGCCAGGCCCAGCAGCCCGCGCAGCCCGGCCAGCGCCTGCCAGTTGTGGGCGAGCGCGTGCGCCATGCTGATGAGCGACCAGGCGATGGCGAAGATGGCGAAGCCGAGCCGGAGTCCCAGCACGTCGAGCACGTAGCCGCACAGGGGCTGGAGCATGATCGCGCCCTGGAAAGCGGCGACGATCCAGGAGTACTCCCGCGCCGAGATGTGGAGCTCCTGGAGCAGGGTCGGGGCGGCCACGGACAGCGAGCTGCGGGTCAGGTAGTTGATGATCGACCCCATCATCAACAGGGCCATCATCCACCAGCGGAGTCCCTTGATCTTCACGGTTGGCACGGCGGGATCATACGTGGCGCGCGCCCGAAGTGACTCAAGCCGCGGAGACCGGTTTCACGCCGCTAACGGCCGCCGCTCAGCGACGGCGGGCCAGCGTCTCCAGCGGGGGATGGGACGTGGCGTGCAGGACGACCTCGGGGGGAGCGGCTTGACCACGGAGCGTGCGCGCGACCAGCTCCACGGCCGGGCCGGTCGTGGTGGGCTTGATCAAGGTCGCCGTCAGCTCGCCGGTGCTGACCAGGCGGCGTCCGCCCTCGGGGAGGCCGTCGCACCCCGTGAACGGCAGCGTGGACCATTCGCTTCGCCCGGCCCGGATCGCGGCGCGCGCCCCGGACGCCATCGAGTCGTTCTGGGAGACGACCGCGTCCACGCGCATGGCCTCGGTCGATTTGAGGCGCAACCAGGACATCACCGCGGATTCCGCGCTCCGGGCCGTCCAGTCCCCACGCAGGGCGCTCCCGATCTCGATGCCCGAGTCCCGGAGCCCGCTCACCAGGCCGTCCTGCCGGCGCGTGGCGCTCGTGGAGTCGATGGGTCCCTGGACCAAGAGGATCCCGCCGCCCTTCGGCAGCAGCGCGCGGACCTGGCGCGCCTGGATGCTGCCGATCTCTTCCTCATCGACGGCGACGGACACGACCGGGACCTTCGGGTGCTGGGCGCGGAGGGCGGCCAGGTATTCGGTCTTCCATTGCTGCATGACCCAGCCGATGCCCGCCTTGACCGCGTTGCGGGCGACGCGCTCCATGCCTTCGGAGCTGACGGCCTCGACCACGAGCGCGGCGGGCCGCCGGTCCTCCGGCGCGTGGATGAACGAGTAGAGCTGCTGGATCTGCTGGATCGCGTTGTTCTCGGCGAAGACCACCTCGACTTCCAGGCCCGTGCGCTGGCCCGCGGCGCGCGCGTCGGCGGCCTGCATGAGCTGGAACTCCTGCGCGGAAGTGAGGAGGGACACGACGACCCTGGGCTTCACCAGACCGTACTTTACCGCGCCCGGTCCGTTCCTCCGGAGCCGGAGAGTGGTTTACGGGCAGTCGCCCGTGGAGCAAAGGCTCCGGCTGAAGAACGGCATCACGTGGTTCTGGAAGCGGTCGGCCACCTTGCTCGTATGCGTGCCGGGGTAGACCTCGAAGGTGTTCGCGATGGCGTAGCGGTCGAGCGCGTGGTGCAGCTTCTCCGCGTCGGCCCGCAAGCGATCCTGGTCACCCACGTCGATGGCAATGGCGCGATACCGGCGCAGGTTGCCGACGTATTGGTCCAGGAAGGCGAGCGGGGCGTTGGCCGCCCATCTCGCGAGTACGTCGGGCTGCGGCTCGCCGCCCCGCGTAGGGAGCTGGAGATAGAGCGGCGGATTCGTCGGATCAGGTGACCAGGCCGCCGCGCTGGCGAGCTGGGCACGAGCGAAAAACGGCAGGCCTGCCGATTCGGCGGGCGTCTTCACCGCCTCCAGGGACTTCTCGATCTCTCCACCGGGTGAGCCGGCGCCCCGCGGAGAGAGGCAGCACGGGCTCATGATGTACACGCTCCCGAACACGTCCGGATGCTTCATGGAGATGCGGGTCGCGCCGTAGCCGCCCATGGAGTGGCCGACCAGGCCTCGGCTCGATCTCCGTGGAATCGTGCGGTAGTGGGCGTCGGTCCAGGCCACCACGTCCTGTGACACGTAGCGCTCGAAATCGCCCGTGGTGACCGAGCTCGAGTACATGGAGCCGTTGTGCACCGTCTTCGAATCGGGCAGCACGACGATCACTTCCTGCGCGCCATGCGCGAAGGCGCCTTCCAGGGTCTGCGGCACGTGGATCTCCGGAGCCCACTGCTCGGCGCCGATGGAGTAGCCGTGCAGGGCATAGACGACCGGATAACGTCGCGACGTCTCCTTCGCGTAGCTCGGCGGAAGGAACACGATTGCGTCGCGATCGACGGCGTTGCCCTCCAGGTTGCCCTCCAGGGCGGCCCCGTGGATCTTGACCCGCTCCACGGTGGCCGGTTTCGCGCCGGGGACGACCGGCGGCACCTCGGTCTGCACCTGCGGCCACCACCGCATCAGTGGCTGTACCTGCGCGGCGAGCGGAGCCGCGAGAACCAGGCTCACGAAGACTGTCGCTCGATACGGCGTTTTCGTTCTCATGAGGGCGATCCTCTTGACGCAGTCGACCTTGATTCTCGCGGTCGGCACCGCGCGATGATACGTGGCGGTCGCTCGAATTGCCTCGGGCCGCGGAGACCGGTTTCACAGGCCTACGAGTGGAACTCCGGAGGAATCACCACCGGCCGGTCAGGACCTGCAGCTTGTTGCGGGTGGCCCAGGCTTCCAGCGCCAGCATGTCGCGCGGTTCGGGCATGCGATTGAACCGTCCGCGCGCCTGGACGATCTGGCGTTGCGACGGACGGACCTCGATCGTCATCCGGCGCCAGTGGCCCGTGTCGTCCTCGAGCGTCAGCGTCCAGATCGAGCACTGTCCACTTTCGATCCAGCGGGCATACGAGTAGGCGCAGTGACCCATGGCCCGGCCCTCGTCGGCGAGCGTCCGCGCGTCGAGGATCTCGCGGAGGTGCCAGATCTCCACGGCGCGCTTGCCGCTGCGGTGGTCCCGGGACCAGTCGATGTCCATGGGCTGGAGGCCGCTCGACGAGAAGACACGTCCGGCGGCGGCCTTCTCCTTGGTGAGCTGGCCGTGCCATTCCCGCATCCCGCGGATCAAAGCGAGCACACTTCGGCCCCTCATCGAGAAGTCCGGCGCCACGGCACGCCGATGGTCGATGTAGTCGACGAGCGGCCCTACTTCCGACAGCGGCAGCAGCGGGTTCGCACAGAGCCAGGCCAGCACGGTCGACCAGAACTCTTCACCGGCGCGGTCGTGAAGCTGCCGTCCGGCGCGCGTCATGACCCACGCACGGAAAAGACGGGCGTCTCCACCCGCCGCCTTCACCTGAACCTTGCGTATGGCGTCGAGGAAGCGAGGCTCGCCTCCCTTCGAGAGGAGGTCGTGGCACATGGTCCGCGTCAGCGGGACCGGCAGCACTCCGGACTTCACGGCCTGGTAGAGGCTGCCGCCGGCCGCGACGTGGATCACGATGCGAGCCAGCACGGGCGCATCCTCTCCGGCCGTGAAGGCGCTCCAGACGAACGGCGGCATGCGGTACTGCGCCAGGACGTGCTCGGCCAGGGACCGCAGCAGACGGTCCTGGCTCTTGCCAGACGGCCGCCAGGCCGCTGGCGGCCGAACCCACTCCGCTTCGGCCATCAGCTTCAAGGCCCCGAGCATGTTCGCGGTGATCAGCCGCGGCGCGCGTTCGGCGACGGGCTCGAGCAGCTGACGCAGCTTCTGCGTACCGGGGTTCTCCGGTTCCGCGGCGAGTACGCGCTCGACGATCTGCCCGGGCCCATCGGGTTGCCGTGCCAGCGCCGCCCGCTGTGCGGCCGCGCAGGCTTCCGCCTCACGTTGGCGCGCTTCCTGCTGGCGTCGCCGCTCGCGACGTGACTCGGCCAGTTGACGACGGGATTCCTTGGAAGCAGAGCGCTTCCACTCACGCATGGACTCCTCCCTAGAGATGACCTGCCCGCGTGTGCGGGCAGGCTTACATCAGCCTTGCGAGCTGAATGGTCTCTGAGGTCGGAGCGTGAGCATCGGCGCGACAGTGTGCACCAGGAGGTGCGGGTCACGCAAGGGGATCCGTTGAGGGTGGGAGGACCTCTTTATGGCTGGAGCGAGATCACCGTCACCGACCTGGGCTCGACGCTGAGCGTGACCGTTCCGCCCTGGACTCGCGCCGCGATCGGCTTCGGGGCGACGGTCGTGGGCGCCTCGAAGGTGTTGACGCTGTCCACTCGGGGCGCGGTGAGGGTCTGGCCCGCGGCCGCCCGCGGCGTGAGGCCGGCCACGCTCGCCGTGATCGTCGCGGGCCGGTTGGGATCGACGTTGGTCACCGCCATCCAGACCGTGCCCGCGGCGTCCCTGGCCGCGATCGCATCCACGCGCGGCAAGGTGATCGTCCCCTGGGTGTACGTGCCCGCATCGAACGTGACGGGCACGAACGTCGCGTCCTGGAACGGCACGTACATCTTGAAGACGTGATAGGTCGGGGTGAGGACCATCTTCTCCTTGTTGGTCAGGATCATGGCCTGGAGCACGTTGACCATCTGCGCGATGTTCGCCATGCGCACGCGGTCGGCACGCCGGGCGAAGATGTTGATGTTGAGCGCGGCCAGCACGGCGTCACGCTGGCTGTTCTGCTGGGCGAGGAAACCCTCCGGGCTGCCGGGCAGCTTCGCGTACCACGCGCCCCACTCGTCGACGACGAGGGCGATCTTCTTCTGCGGGTCGTATTTGTCCATGATGGCCGAGTGTTTCGCGATGAGCCCGTCCATCTCGAGCGTCTTCTGGAGGATCTCCGCGTACTCCTTCTCCCCGAACCCGACGGACGCGTAGGCCGGCGGCCACTTGATCACCGTGTAGTTGTGCAGGGACAGGCCCTCCATGTCCCAGCTCCACTGGTGGCCCTGCCAGGCCTTCATGACCGTGTCCGTCCAATCCGTCCACCGCGACTCCCCGCCGCCCGGGCCCACCGCGATCCGCAGCATCTTCCCCGTGTCGCGCTGCGCGGGATTGAAGTTCCGCACGAACCGGCTGTAGATCGTCATCTGCCGCGTGTAGTACTCCGCGGTCATGTTGCCGCCGCAGTCCCAGCTCTCGTTGCCGAGCCCGAGGTAGGGGATCTTGTAGGGAGCGGGATGGCCGTTGGCGGTACGCTCGATGGCCAGTGCGGTCGGCTGGTCGGTCGTCAGGTACTCCAGCCATTCGGCGGCCTCCTGCGGGGTCCCGGAGCCGATGTTGACGGAGAGGTAGGCCTCGCTGCCGATCTGGCCAATGAAGTCCATGAACTCGTGCGTGCCGAAGGTGTTCGGCTCGATGACGCCTCCCCAGTTGGGATTCAGGGTCGCGGGGCGGGTCTTGCCGATGCCCTTGCGCCAGTGGTACTCGTCGGCGAAACACCCGCCCGGCCAGCGCACGTTCGGGACCTTGATGGCCTTGAGCGCGGCCACGACGTCGTTGCGGATGCCGCGGGTGTTGGGGATGGGGGAATCGGGACCGACCCAGACGCCCTCGTAGATGCCGGTGCCGAGATGTTCGGCGAACTGCCCGAAGATGTTCCGGTCGATCTTCGCGCCCGGCTTCGAGACGTCGATCGACAAGGCCACCGTGTCCGCGGACGTCGCGGTCTGGGCGGTGGCGATCGCAGGTGCAACGGACGCCGCGGTGACGAGAGCGAGCCGGAGAGCGAGCATTCCTTCCCCCTATTCGGAGCGCAGCACGCGCGCCGGACTGATCCGTGAGGCCCGGAGCGCGGGCACGTAGCTGGCCAGCAGGGCGAGCGCGCCCACGGCCGGGACGATGGTGGCATAGGTCAGGGGATCCGCCGTGCTCACGCCGTAAAGCAGCGACGAGAGGACCCGGCTCAGCGCGAGCGAGGCGGCAATGCCGATCCCGATGCCCAGAGCGGCCAGGGTCACTCCTTCCCGGACGACGAGAGAGAGGAGGTCCTGGGGCCGCGCGCCCAGGGCCATGCGCACTCCGAACTCGCGGTCGCGCTGGCTGACCGTGTACGCGATGGTGCCGTAGAGGCCGATGGCGGCGAGGGCGGCCGCGAGGGCGGCGAAGAGCCCCAGGAGCTGCATCGCGAAGCGCTGGCCGGCCGTGACCTGGGCCAGGTATCCGCGCAGCGTGATCACGTCGTAGAGCGCGAGCGCGGGATCGATCCGCCGCACCTCTTCGCGCGCGATGTCCACCACCCGCGACGCCTCCAGCGGCGAGCGCACGGCGAAGTAGAACGAGTTGAAGGGCCACTGGGCGAGGGTGACGTAGGTCTGCTCGCGGCCGTCCCGTCCCGGGTTGTCCTGGCGGACGTGCTGGACGACGCCGACGATCTCGACCTCGTCCTTCTCCTGCGCCGCCGTGCGCACCTTGAGATGGCGCCCGATCGGATCCTGGCCCGGGAAGGCCTTCTCCGCCAGGTGATCGTCGATCACGACCACCTTGCGTCCGGCCTTGACGTCCTCCCACGAGAGGTCGCGTCCCTTGAGCAGGCGCGCGCCCAGGGCGCGGAAGTAGCCCGGCAGCACCACGTGGTTGTCCGACTCCACGGTGCCCCACTGCTGCTCGGTGCGGGCGTCGAACGCGTATTCGTTCGTCCAGAACCGGCCGCTCATCGGAAGCGGGAAGCTCGCGCTGAAGGCCTCGACCTCCGGCCGCGCCTGCATGCGCGCGCTCAGGTTCTCGAAGAAGCGCGCCTGGTCGGGCGGGCTCGGATAGCGGACCGGCGGCAGGGCGAGCTGGAAGGTCACGAGGCGGTCCGCCTCGAATCCCGGGCGCGAGGCCTGGAGGGTGACGAAGCTGCGGATCAGCAGGCCCGCGCCCACGAGCAGCACGAGAGAGAGCGCGATCTCCCCGGCCACGAGCAGACGGCGCAAGCGCGCCCGTCGCTGCCCGCCGGCCAATCGGGCCCCGCTCTTCAGCGTGTCGCTGAGGTCGACGCGCGAGGTCTGAAGCGCCGGCACCAGGGCGAAGACGACGACGGTGAAGAGGGAAGCGCCCACGGCAAAGAGGACCACGCGGCCGTCGAGGCCGACGGCGTCGAAGCGCGGAAGGCTCTCCGGAGCCAGTCGCACCAGGACGGTAACGAGGCCGTCGGCCAGCACCAGCCCAAGCGCGGCCCCGGCGGCGGCCAGCAGTAGCCCCTCGGTCAGGAGCTGCCGAATCAGGCGCGCGCGGCTGGCGCCGAGAGCGGCGCGCGCTCCCATCTCGTGCTCGCGCTCCGTGGCCCGCGCCAGCAGCAGGTTGGCCACGTTGGCGCAGGCGATCAGCAGCACGAAGGCCACGGCCCCGAAGAGCACGAGCACGGGCCGGCGGACGTTGCGGACGAGGTCGGCGTGCAGAGGCCGTACGAGCAGGCGGAACGGCTGGAGCTTGTAGGCGGGCACCTCGGCCGTCAGCTCCCGCACCACGCGGTCCGTGGCCTGCTGCGCCTGCTCCACGCCCACGCCGGCGCGCAGCCGTACGAGGGCGCGCATCCAGCGGAAGCGCGGCGCGCTGCGGAAGTCGAAGGTGAAGGGACGCCAGGCATCGAGGCGCCTGGGCAGGCCGGCCTCGCGCGGCAGCAGCAGCTCGAGGTTCGCGGGGAGGACGCCCACGACCTGCGTGGACTGCCCGTCCAGGACGATCGAGCGTCCCACGATTCCGGGATCGCCGCCGAAGCGCTCCTGCCAGAGCCCGTGGCCCAGCAGCACGACGGGCGCCGCGTTGGGCAGGCCGTCTTTCGCAGTGAGCGCACGGCCGAGCCGCGGCTCGACGCCGAGCACCTGAAGGAAGTTCCAGCGGATCCCGCCGAGGCGGAGCTGCACGGGCTCGCCCACGCCGGTCAGCGTCCCCGTGGCGTCGCGCACCGACGCCACGTCCTCGAAGACGCCGGCTCTCTCGCGCAAATCCTCGACCTCGGGGGGCGAGAGTGACGGCAGCGAGGTCTGCCCGTCGCTCATGACGCGGATGAGGGCCAGGCGCTCCGGGTCGCGATACGGCAGCTCGGCGAGCAGGACGGCGCTCACCACGCTGAACATCGTCGTATTGACCGCGATGCCCAGCGCGAGGGTCAGGACGGTGACGAGCGTGAACCCGGGTCGCGCGTGCAGGGCGCGCCATCCATAGCGAAGATCCTGGGCAAAGCCTTGCATGACGCCCGCCTGTCCGCCCCCGCGGAAGGCGAAAGCATAGCCGACATCGCGGGGGCCCTGTGATCCGTATCTCATGTGCGGCGCGACACTCTGTGTTCCCGACCCCACCATCTCGCGCAGGGTATCCCTAGAATCAGCTCCCGTGCCCCACCTCCAGGAAGAGAACTCGCCCGCGACGCACACCGAACCCCTCACCGATGATCAGCTCCGTGACATCGAGTCACTGGCGCGCGAGGCTTCGGACTCCAACGGCCGACTCAAATATCTCGCGCCGGATGCCGTGCTCCGGCTCGCATCCGAGGTTCGCGCGCTGAGAGCCTCGCTCGACGCCGCGCGCGTGGCGTTCATCCAGGCCAGTGGGGATCTCGACGACGAAGACGCGGCCAGGCGTCGCGCAGCGGTCGAACGAATCCGGGCGGCCCTGCAAGGCGAGAAACCAGCCCTTGTCGACCATTCCTGGATCGACCGTGCGGTCAGCGCGCTGATCGAGCTGGGCTGGTTACCGGTCGAGGGCCGCGACTGGGCGGCGGGCGTCATGAGACGTCACGTGGACGGTGAGCCGTGAGCTGCGAGCGAGTTGAACTTGCCGAGTCGGTTGGCCGCGCGGCCATGTTTCACATGAGCGCGACATCCCGCCTGTGGCGCCGAGAGACGATGGACCACCACCGGGATGGAACGGCGTGACCCACACCTGGACGGTCGTTGACGGCCTCATTCGCGAGCTCGAAGCGATCCGTCGCGTCGCGCCCCGGGTCTCTGCCTACGAGCACTCCCGGGCCGCGCTCGATCACGCGATTCGCGACGCGGCGGAGGCCATCGACTTCACCATCGATGCGCCGGAGAGCCACGAGCGCCTGACCGCGGCCCGGAACGCACTCGGGGTTTGCGAAGAGATGATCATCGCTCTCGACGTCCAGACCTCGCGCGGCCTGCGCGCGCGCCACCGTGGGGACGCGCTGAGAACGAAAGCCTTGGATCTGCTCGACGGCGCGCGAGCGGCCGCACCCCACCGCGCGGGGTGAGCGCGCCGCTACGGTGCGTTCCGCGATATCGCGAGCAGGTACTGGACCGCGTCGCGGGCGCCATCCGGCGCGAATCGCCTCGACAACGAAAGCCCAGGGCCGACAACTCGCACCTCGAATCCGACCGCCGGGTTCGAGGTGATATCGACGCTCCATCCGTCCGGGAGGCCCACGGCGGCCTTCCGGAGTTCCTTCTCCTGGTCGAGAGAGGCCACGACCCCGAGTCCGATATGGATGCTGGCCATTGCGCGAGAAGGGTGAACCGAGACGGAGAGATTTGGCGTGACGCACCGCACCGGTGTCAGCGGTCACCGTGACGGTCGCGTGACGCCACTCACGGGGTGATGTCGCTCGCAGCGGCGAGTCCACTCCCGCTCGGTGGCGTCTTCGCCGAGTTCCTCAGCGCGTAAAATGGCCGGTGTGATGTGCCGGGTCTGTCGCCAGGACCTGGTCCCGGGACCCTCCCCCTCATCTGACCGCGAAAGAGCGCGACGCCTGTGATCGATGCAGGCCTGCGATCACCTACTTGTGTGAGCCATTGAAGACACGAACGAAGAAGCCGCGATGACGGACGCGGAGCTGCATATGTTGGAGGCCAGCCTTCGCGAGGAGGAGAGGGCCGTCGGCGATCTCGAGCGTCCCCTCATCTCGCCACGCCTCGCATTGGAGCTTGTCGGTGAGATCCGCCGCCTGCGCGCCGCCGTGGAGGCCGCGCGCGCCACGATGAGCCAGGCCAACGAGGCCCTCGACGAGCTCAAGCGCCTGCGAGACGACGAATGGCTCGCAATCGTGGCCGAGAGGATTGCGGGGTCGGCCAACCCGTACGACTGGCAAGCGAACCTCGACATCCTGCGCAAGCACCGTGACGGGAGGGTGTGAGGGGGATGAGCGAACGTTTGCCCTGGTTGATCGAGGGGCTGGTCGCGGCCGCCGTCGTCGGCACCGGCGCGTGGTTCCTCGTCGTCGCCAGGCGAGCGCAACGTTTATCCCTTCGTCGATTGGACGTGTGTTTGACGATCGGCCTGATCGTCCTGGGCCTGTGGTTCATGTGGCTGTCCTGGCTCCATCTCTAGACCGTGCGGCCGTCGGCATGAACGTCACCCCGCGGCGGGTGTCGCCGGCCGCGGCGTGGGCGGCGGCTCGGGCCAGATCGTCGAACATCACCTGGTTGGCCGCGTGCAGCCGCGGGGCCAGGTATATCGCTACCCCTCGGGCTGGATCCGGGCCAACCTGTTTGGGGTAGCTTCCAAGCGCTGCGGCCCGGTCTCGCACGTCTTCGAGAAACACACGAACTTCGCGCACCGATCTCAGGACGTGAGCGTCCTGATCGTTTATCGTATCCTGATCGATCTTCGCGACGTGGCGGTATTCGTCCTCGAAGGAGCCCTCCGATGAAGAACCTCGCACCGAAGCTGGTCCTCGCGCTGGGGACCGTGGCCAGCGTTGCCACTCCTCTTCCCTCGCTGGCGGCGAGCCGGACTTTCCGGATCACCGGCACCATCACAGAGGTCTCCGACCCGAACCACGTATTCGACGGCTCCATCCAGCCGTCGAGCCATTTCACGGGGACGTACACGTTCGACGCCACCGTTCCCGACTCCCAGCCCGACCCGCGACAGGGCCGATACGAGCAGACGGCACCCGGTACCGGCCTGCACCTCGAGGTCGGGCACTACGTCTTCCAGCCCTTTCCCGCCCCGCCGACGATGCTGTTCACCATCGTCGACGGTCCGATCAGCTTCTCTCCCGGCGACCAATACGGATGGGTGAGTAAGTGCACGCTGCCCGGCCTCACGTTCTGCGGGATAAGCTGGACCATCAAGAACCAGAGCGGCGCCGTCCTGACGAGCGACGCGCTCCCCGTGGATCCTCCGCATCTCTCCGACTGGGACCCGCAGCAAACCAGCCAGGGCATGGGGCTGATGATCGACGCGATCACCCCGAGTGGCCGCGCCAATGTCTTCGGCCGCGTCGACACGATCGAGGACGCGGACGCGCCGCCCGCGGACGCCTGCCGCGCGGTCTACGACTGCATCGCCAACGCGCCTCCCGAGGTGAAGGAGACCCTGCGAGGTCCCCAGGGCGAGCCGGGACCGAAAGGCGATCCGGGCGTCATCGGCGATCCTGGACCGCAGGGTGAGCCTGGAGCGCGGGGTGAGACCGGGCCGAAGGGGGAGACGGGACCCAAAGGCGACACGGGACCGAAGGGCGAGACCGGACCGAAGGGCGAGACCGGCCCGCCCGGACCTCGCGGGACCTCGGATCTGCCCCCGGGAACGGTGATCCATCTCCTCGCCGGCACGCCCGCGCCGGCCGGTTGGCGGCTGCTCGGCAGCAAGGTCGAGCTGATCCGCGCGCCGAGCGGCGCCCTGGTCACGCTCCGGCTGGACGTCTACCAGAAGGAGTGAGCGACTTCATGGTCTCTTCCGTCACCGGACCCCCTTGAGGTCGAAGCGGAAGACGCACTCCTCGCTCGGCTTCGAGTGCCAGTCCGCGCAGCCCTTGCCGTCGTAGACGACGCGCACCTCGTTGCCCACGCTGACGACCGCCAACGGGAAGCGCGCGAGGATTCCCATCGTTTCCCACGAGGAGCCCAGAAGGTCCGAGTAGCGCGGGTCGAGGTCGACCTGCTCGGACGGCTGGATCGCCTGGGACGGATCCTTCCCTTTCGCCGGCATCACAACGATCCGCTTCACGCCGATCAGGGGGCCCACGCGGCCGCTGCCCATGATGTAGCTCGCCTGCGGTAGGGCCAGGATCTCCACGACGGGGGCAACCATCTCCGGCGTGACCTGCCGCTCGGTGAACGGCTCATCCTTCTTCTTCGCCTCCCGGGCCGCGAAGGCGACGCGAGAGTATGGCGTGGTGAAGCAGGCGAAGCCTTTCCTCAGCGCGTAGCAGCCGTCGTTCTTGGTGTCTGCGATCGCGGCCTTGATGGTGTCGGGCGTCATCTGGGTCACGACCTGGGCGATGCCCGCGGTGGGCACCGCCACCAGCGCGAGGGCGCCAACGGCCAGGATCATCCTCATGAAGCCTCCATGGGATCCGGTGGGGGAGCGAACATTATCGAGTGTTCCGCCCGCAAGTGATCAGAGACGCGGCAAGCAGCGCGTAGTCGTTCCGTATCGGCACGTCATGCCGCCTGTGAGCGGACACACGGGCGAACCCCTCGCCGGCGCGTTCCCTTCTCCAATGCCGCGGAGGATCGCAGTTTGCGAGGAACGGAGCGTGCATGATCGGCATCGCCTGCCTTGGGGGATATCGCGAGCCGTCCGCACGCACCTGCGCGCGGAACGGCCCGCATCGCAGAGGATGGCGTGCACGGGCTAACACGAGGGCTCTTACGAGAAGCGTCGGCGCTTACGCAATTCGCATTCACGCGGCTGCTGGCGTGGCTGGACGACGGCGTGGAATCGCACGGCGAGCGTTACGTCGAGATCCGCCGCCGCCTCGTCGCGTACTTCGAGCGGCGCAACCGCTCCGCGGCCGAGGAACTGGCGGACGAGACGCTCAACCGCATCGCCCGGACGCTGGAGGCGGGGGCGATCGCCGTCCGGCCGCCGGCGCGCTACTGCTACGTGATCGCGAAGTTCGTCCTGCTCGAGGATTTCCGGCGTCAGAAGAAGCAGGTCCCGATGGACGCGTCCTGGCATCCCAGTCCCACCCATCCGTGTGGCGGGATCGGACCCGACGACGCGTGGCCCCTCGAGGAGCAGCGCCTCGAATGTCTCGAGCGCTGCGTGCAGGAGCTCAAGCCCCCGCAGCGCGAGCTGATCGTCGAGTACTACGCGGACACGGGGCGGCGCAAGATCGAGCGCCGTCGCGCGCTGGCTCGACGGCTCGGTATCTCCATGAACGCACTGGCCATACGCGCCTGCCGCATCCGGGAAGGCCTCATGGCGTGCGTCGAGGCCCGTCGCGACCGGCCGCGCGTCGGTTGAGCCCCGAAAGGTTTCGCCGCCGGCCGCGCTATGAAGATGAACGTCGGCGACCAGGCGGCGGGCGAGGATGAGAGAGATGTCCCCTACGGATGACACGGGACTCGACGACGAGCAGCTGACCCGCTACCTGCTGGGCCTTCTCCCGCGGGAGCAGGCGGAGCGCATCGACGAGGCGGGCATCGTCGACGACGCGGTCGCGGCGCGGCTGCGCACGGTCGAGCACGACCTCGTCGACGCCTACGTGCGTGGCGCGCTCTCCCGGGAGCTGCGGGCGGCCTTCGAGTCGCACTACATGGCGTCGGCCCGCCGCCGCCAGCAGGTGGCATGGGCGGAGACGTTCCTGCGCGCCGTCGATCGAACGACGGAGGCCCGCGCCGCCGACTCGCGCGCGTCGAGGCACTCCTGGCTGATGTGGAGCCTCTCCGCGGCGGCGGCGGTTCTGTTCGTGGCCGCGGGCGGGCTGGTGGTGCAGACGGGGAGACTGGAACGGGGACTGGGCATGGCGCAGGAGCAACGAGTGGCCGTGGAGCAGCGCGCGCGCGACCTGGAGCGGCAGCTCACCGAGCTTCGCGCCGCCCAGGCCGCGGCCGAGGGGCTCGAGCGCGTTCGCAGGGACGCGGTGGCGGCGGCGCCGCTGCGACCGGCGGTCTGGCTCGCGCTGTTGCCGCAGACGCGCGCCATCGGCGCGATGCCGAGGCTCGCGATTCCCTCCGGCGCCGAGGCCGTCGGATTCGATCTGCGCCTGGAGTCGAACGAGCTCTCGCAGTACCGGGCGTCGCTCCGGGACCCGGCAGTCAACCGGATCGTGTGGAGCGGTCCGTGGGTCCCCGCGCCGTCGTCCGGAGACCCGCCTGCAGTCGAGGTCGTCCTTCCCGCTTCCGTGCTCCAGCCGCAGCACTACTCGCTGGACCTGGTCGGTCGCCGCGCCGGCAGGAAGGGCGCCGTCGTCGGCAGCTACGCGTTCGAAGTCGTCTCCCGATGACGCCGGCCGTTCGTCTGGACGCCATTGCCTTCCTCGGCTTCGCGCTGGCCCTGCCGTGCGCGGCGGGGCCGGCCGAGCCCACGGCACTCTCCGAGCCCACGGTGATCGAGACGGGCCGCACCGTCGAACTCCGCCTCGGCCGCGGAGACGAGCATCGCTACGCGATCGTCCTGGCCGCGGGAGAGTACGCGCGCGTGGTCGTCGAGCAGCGAGGCGTCGACGTCATCGCTTCCGTGCGGGGGGCCGACTCCAGCGCCATAGAGGAATTCGAGGACGACATCCGGACCGTCGGCTGCGAGCAGGTCGAGATGGTGGCGGACAGCGCGGGCGTGTACGGCTTGGCCATCCGGACCGCGCCGGGGACGGTGGGGCCCGGGTCCTACGCGGTCCGCCTGGCCGAACGGCGTCCGGCGACGGACGCGGACCGGGAGCTGCAGGAATCGCGACGGCTCCGCGCCATCGCGCTTCGACTGTACGACCAGGGCCGGTTCGACCTGGCGCGGTCCCGGCTGGAGCGCGCGCTGGCCCTCACCGAGGCCGCGCGGGGCGCCGACGACCTTCAGACGGCGGCGGTGGCGGCACAGCTCGCCGTGGTGTGTCGCGACCTGCCCGACCAATCGAGGGCCGAGGCGTTGTTCTCCCGCGCGCTCTCGATTCTGGAGACCTCAGTGGGGCCCGACCACGCCACCACGGCGGTGGTGCGGTCGTGGCAGGCCGCGCTCTACGTGAAGAACGGACAGCGCGCGAAGGCCGAAGCCACGCTGCGCAGGGCCCTGGACGGGATCGAGAAGGCGCTCGGGCCCGAGAGCCGCTGGTTCGTGGACGGCCTTCTCACGCTCGCGAACCTGCGCCAGGACGGCGGAGACTACGAGGAAGAGGAGGAAGTCCTCCGCCACGCCCTTGCCATCATGGAGCGCACGGAGGACACCGAGAGCGGGTTGTACGCAATGCTCCTGAGCACCCTCGGCGAGGCCTCACGCCAGAAGCAGGACTTCGCGCGTGCGGAGGAGCTCTACCAGCGATCGCTGGCGGTGGCCACGCGGGCGCTGGGCGAGGATGGGTATTTCGTGTCCTATGTCCTGCAGAACCTCGGGATCGTGGCCCGCGAGCGGAAGGACTATGCC
>Ga0207428_10001107_pt1 | contig 29337 bp, 28 predicted proteins | sample RhiMethybrSRZTD1_FD_187600 | JGI IMG/M metagenome (GOLD analysis project Ga0207428, IMG submission 187600) | Populus rhizosphere microbial communities from Tennessee, USA - Rhizosphere MetaG P. TD hybrid SRZTD1 (SPAdes) (version 3) | ecosystem: Host-associated > Plants > Roots > Rhizosphere >...
GCCGCGCGAAACGGCGACGTCGCTGCGACGATCAGCAGCGCGGCACCGCACACGATCAGCGAAACCCTGGGAGAGCGCAGCCGCAACATGGGAACCACTCAATCTAACATGCTTGCGCCTTCGCGGATAAGCTAGTTGGATGCACGTCTTGGGAATCGACGCCGGCGGCTCGAAAACCGTCGCGCTGCTGGCCGATGCGGACGGCGGCATCGTCGGCGAGGGCCGCGCCGGGGCCGCCAACCTGCAGACCGAAGGCGAGCTCGAGGTCGAGAAGATCCTCCACACGGTGATCGAACGCGCTACGGCCGGGCGTCACATGGTCCCGGCCGCCGTCTGCCTCGGCATGGCCGGGGTCGATCGCCAGGATGACGCGGTCATCATTCGCGACATCATGCGGCGGCTCGGCTTCCGCTCGAACGCGCTGATCGTCAACGACGCGCTGATTGCGCTCGTGGCCGGCGCCGGCGCGAGTCCAGGCGTCGTCGTGATCTCAGGTACGGGATCGATTGCCTATGGCGTCAGCCATCACTCCGTCGCGGCTCGAGCCGGCGGGTGGGGACCGACGCTGGGCGACGAGGGCTCCGGATACTGGATCGGCCGGCGGGCACTGGCCGCGGTGATGCGCGACTTCGACGGGCGCGGTCCGCAAACGGATCTGACGCGCCTCGTGTTGCGGCATTTCTCGCTGGCGAGACCAGAAGGGCTCGTGGCGGAGATCTACCATCAGCCACAAGGCCGCCGCGTGATCGCCACGCTGGCGTCGGTCGTTGATCGCGCACGCGATGAGGGCGATCCGGTGGCCATCGACATCATGAGCCATGCCGCGGACGAGCTCGCGATCGCCGCGGCGTCGGTGATCTCGCGTCTCGATATGCGCGGCGAACAGTTTCCGATCCTGCTCGCGGGCGGCTTGCTGAAACAAAGCGTGTGGCTCTCGGCGGAAGTCCGCCGTCGCATGGCCGAAGTCGCGCCGCGCGCGGTGGTCGCGCCGCTGACCAACGAGCCCGCGCTTGGCGCCGTTCGCCTGGCGATTGCCGAAGCGCGGGGCGGCGTCCGCGTGCCCCCATACATCGATTCCTATCGATCAACACCGCAGTGAACATCGAACGCTTTGAAGACGACGAGGCGCTGTCCGCGGCGCTCGCCACCCACGTTCTCGACACCATCGTCAAGCGGCCGTCACTGGTGCTTGGCCTCGCGACGGGGCGCTCGCCGCTTGGCTTCTACCGGGAGTTGCGCGAGCGCAGCGGCCGTGTTGACTGGTCGCGGGTGCGAACGTTCAACCTCGACGAGTTTGCCGGTCTCGATTCGCTGAATCCGAACAGCTACCGCGCCTACATGCAAGCCGAGTTGTTCGATCACGTGTCGATCGACGCGGCGAACATCGGTTTCCTCAACGGCGCGGCATCCGACCTGAAGGCCGAGTGCCGGCGCTACGAAGATGCGATCGAAGCCGCCGGCGGTATCGATCTGCAGATTCTCGGTATTGGCGCCAACGGCCACATCGGTTTCAACGAGCCGGCCGACGGCCTGTGCGCGCACACGCACATTGCGGAACTCGAGCAGGAGAGCAGGGAAGCGAACGCGGAACGATTCGGCGGCGACTGGACGACGGTGCCGGAGCGCGCCTTGTCGATGGGCATGGCGACGATTCTCAACGCGCGCGAGATCGTGTTGATCGCCACGGGGGCCGAAAAGGCCGACGCGGTGCACGGAATGATCGAAGGGTTGATTACGACGCGGCTGCCGGCGTCGCTCCTGCAGGTGCACCCGCGTGTGACGGTGATGCTGGATGGCGCGGCGGCGGGGAAGCTCTAACCGCGGCGTCTCTTTGCCGCACTCCGCACGGCGGCTAAACGCCGATCAACGCGCGCAGCCGCGGCTCGATGTCTTCACCGATGGCCTCGCGAATCAGGTCGTCGGACTTCTTCAGGCGCGCGATCGCTTTCGGATAGGTCAAGCCGGTCTTCTGCATGACGATCGCGATCTTCACGTTCCATCGCGCCGACTTCAGCAGCTTGTCCGCCTCTTCGTAATCCAGGTCGGTGACGATGTGCACGATGCGCCTGGCACGGTCGCGCAGCTTTTCCGAGCCGAGCGCGTTCACGTCGACCATCAGGTTGCCGTAGGTCTTGCCGATCAGGATCATCGCCGACGTCGTCAGCATGTTGAGGACGATCTTCGTGGCGGTGCCGGCCTTGAGGCGCGTTGATCCGGCAATGATCTCCGGTCCGACCGCCGGCGCGATCGTCAGATCGACGAAGGCCTGCAGCTCGTTGCGGGGGTCGCAGGTCACGAATATCACGCGCGAGCCGGCCTTGCGGGCGCTCGTCAGCGCACCGCGCACGAAGGGTGTCATGCCGCTGGCCGAGACGCCGACCACAACGTCCTTCTTGGTCGGATCGAGGCGGGTGATCGCCCGCGCGCCTTCTTCGTAGTTGTCTTCGGCGCCTTCCTTGGCGCGAATGATGGCGTTCTTGCCGCCGGCCATGATGCCCTGGACCAGCGCCGGGCTGGTGCCGAACGTGGGCGGCATCTCGGCGGACTCGACGATGCCGAGGCGGCCGCTGGTGCCGGCGCCCACGAACACGATACGGCCGCCCTTGCGCAGCGCCTTGGCGCAGATGTCCGCGCCGAGCGCAATGCGATCGCGCTCCTTCTGCACCGCGGCGAGCATGCGGCGGTCTTCCGCGAGCATCAGATCCACGATGGCGCCGGCGTCGAGCTTGTCGATATTTAACGAAGCGGGATTAATGGCCTCGGTGGGAAGTGCCTGCCATCTCGATTTGGTTGCGGCCACTCTCTTCTGTCTCTTTCTTTCGCGCTGACGGAAAAACTGATGCTAGCCCCCGTGGTCCCTGCTGTCAATGCCGCCGGCCGCCTCGCACACACGGAGACGCTCGTGACTTGCTAGACTCTGTATCTTCATGCACGTAGCCGTGAGCAGGCTGGTCGAAGCGTATCTGTCGCATCTCGCGGTCGAGCGGCGCCTGTCGCCGAACACGGTTGAGAGCTACGGCCGCGATTTGTCACAGCTCTCCGCGGCGGCGGCGGCCCTCGAGCGTCCGGTCGAGTTGCTGGATCGCCGCGCGCTCGAGCAGGTCGTGCGGAACATGATGGGCGAGGGGCGATCGCCAAAATCGGTGGCGCGCGCCGTGGCTTGCTTTCGCGGCTTCTACCGGTTTCTCGTCGTCTCCGGGCATCGCGCGGACAATCCCGCCGCCGACGTTCGCGCGCCGCGCGCGTGGAAAGCGCTGCCAAAATTTCTCTCAACCGATGAAGTCGATCGATTACTCGGCGCGCCGGATACCACGCAGCCGCGCGGCCTGCGCGACCGCGCGCTGATCGAGCTCTTCTACGCGACGGGCCTGCGCGTGTCGGAGATGGTGAGCCTGCGGCAGCAGGACCTGAATCTGGAGAGCGGCTACCTGACCTGTACGGGCAAGGGCCGCAAGCAGCGTCTCGTGCCGATCGGCGACGAAGCCTCGGCCTGGTTGACCCGTTACCTGAGGGAGGGCAGGCCCGCGTTGCTGAAACGCAAGTCGTCGCCGCGGCTGTTCGTGAACGCGCGCGGCGGCGCCGGCCTGTCGCGCGTGGGTTTCTGGAAAATCCTGAAAGAGCATGGCCGCCAGGCGGGCTTGCCTCGCACGCTGAGCCCGCACGTGCTGCGGCACTCGTTCGCCACGCATCTGCTCGAGCGCGGCGCCGACCTGCGCGCGATCCAGATGATGCTCGGCCACAGCGATTTGTCGACGACGCAGATCTACACGCACATCCTCGATGCGCGGCTGCGCGCCGTCTACGACAAGTTTCATCCGCGAAACTGATGCCGCGCCGATTCCGCCTTGCCATCGCCCTGGCCGCGGCCGCTTTGCTCCTGTTCGCGTTGCTGCCGCCGCGCACCAGGCACACCGCATCACCTCCGGCGTCCACCGTCCGCGGCGCGTTTCACATTCATTCCAACCGGTCGGACGGCAGCGGCAGCGTGGACGCGATCGCGGCGGCGGCCGCTCGCGCGGGCCTGCAATTCATCATCCTCACCGATCACGGCGACGGCACGCGGACGCCCGATGCGCCCGCTTATCGCAGCGGCGTGCTGACCATCGACGGCGTCGAGCTCAACACCACCGGCGGCCATTACGCCGCGATCGGTTTGCCGGCGTCGCCGTATCCGATCGCCGGCACGCCCGCGGATGTGATCGACGACGTGCATCGTCTCGGCGGCTTTGGCTTCGCGGCGCATCCGGGATCGCCGCGGCCGTCGCTCGCCTGGCAGGATTGGGACGCGCCAATTGACGGCCTCGAGTGGATCAACGGCGACAGCGAATGGCGCGACGAGCCGCGCATTCCAATCGCTCGCGCCCTGATCACGTATCTGCTGCGGGCGCCGCAGTCGATGGCGACGCTGCTGGATCGTCCGGAGAGCGTGCTGCGCCGGTGGGACGAGCTTGCGGCGGCGCGGCGGATCGTGGCGCTGGCCGGCATCGACGCGCATGCCCGCCTCGGGTTTCGCCAGCGCACCGATCCGGACGGCGCCGCGTTTCATGTGCGGTTACCCGGCTACGAGGCTTCGTTTCGGACGTTCTCGAATCATGTCGCGCTCGATGCGCCGTTGTCGGGGCAGGCCGACTCCGACGCTCAGCGCGTGATCGATGCGATTCGAAACGGGCGCGTCTACACGGTAATCGACGCCCTGGCGACGCCGGGTAGCCTGACGTTCACGGCAACCAGCGGCGCGCAGACGGCGCAGATGGGTGAGGCCTTGGCGATCGAGGGCGACGTGTTGCTGCACGCTTCGGCGAGCGCGCCCACCGGCACGACGCTGGTGTTGTTGCGCGACGGCCAGCGCGTCCACGAAGTGACCGACGGACCGCTCGACATGAACGGCGGAAAGGACCGCGCGGAATATCGCATCGAGGCGTACCTGCCAAACGGTCCAGGAGGACCGCCGGTTCCATGGATGGTGTCGAATCCGATTTACGCGGGGCTCGCGATCACGAGCGGCATGCCGGCGACTCTGGAACCGATGTCGCGGATCCCGGCGCGGACCGGCGAGGCGGCCGCCGAAAAAGGCCCGAACGATACGAGCGTCGTCCAAGCCGGACCCCTCAGCGACGAGCGCGCCCGGACGTTCGCCGGCGACCCGGAGATCAACTGGACGTTCGCGTTGTCGCCGGGCACACCAGTCGGGCAGTTCGCGGCAGTGGCCGTGCCCATCTCACCGGGAATCGACGCATTCGAACGCGTGCGCTTTCGCGTGACGGCGTCGGCACCGATGCGGGCGTGGGTCCAGTTGCGCGTCGCGGTCGGCAACACCGAGCGATATGGCGCGACCTTTTACGCCGACGAGCAGTCAGGCTTCGTCGACATTCCGTTTTCCCGATTCGTGCCGATCGGCGTGACGTCGCACGCGACCGTGCCTCTCGACCGAGCGCAGTTCCTCTTGTTCGTCGTCGACACGCTCAACACGCTGCCCGGAAAGGGCGGTAGCATGACGCTCTCAGAGGTGGGTTTCGTGAGATGACTCAGTGCCGGATGTTGTGGCGGACGCTGAGTTCCCAGATGATCAGCGCGATGCCGCCCCCGAGCAGCCCGCCGCCGAGCGCCAGCCACGCGAACGCAATCGTGTTGCTGGACGTGCCATAGCCGCCGCGCTCGAGGGCGCCGACCATTTGCACGAATCCGGCGGCGATCGTCACCATCGCGCCGATCAGGCAGACCATGCCGGCCACGTAGCGCACCGGCGAGCCACGCTGCGGCCCCGGCTGCTTCACGTGCGTACCGTGAGCAGCAGGTACACAGCTGCCGCACCGAAGATGAGATTCGGCGCCCACGCGGCGAGGACTGGATCGATCAGGCCGCCCTGTCCGAACGCCGCAAAAATGCTGATCATCGTCCAGTAGACCAGCGCGAGCACGATGCCGACGCCGATGCCGTACATCGCGCCGCGCCGGCCGGTCGTCACCGCGAAGGGCACGGCGATCAACGTCATGACCAGCGTCACGAAGGGGAACGCGATCTTGCGGTGCAGTCCGACCTCGTGGTCGAGCACGTTGTAGCCGCTCTTCTTGAGCTCGGTGATGTAGCTGCGCAGCTGGCCGAAATTCATCAGCTCGGGCTCGCGTGCCTCGGTGACGAAATAATCCGCGGCCTCGAACCTCGCGCCGACGCTTTCGAGCGGCACGAAGCTGCTGCTGTCCGGTTTTTTCGGATCGAACTCGCGCTTCCAGCCCTGGCTGATCATCCACTTCGGATCCTCGCCATGTTCGGTGCGATCGGGATCGTAGGTGGCCTTCTGCACCCACAGGCGGGACTTCAGCGCGTGCGTGTCGGGATCGAACTGGAACACGGCCAGGCTGTGCAGCTCGCGCTTGCGCGGATCGTAATACTGATAGTGATAAATCGCGCCGTCGCTGCCGACGATCCACTTGCGGTTGAGCACGCCGAAGGTCTGCGCGGATCCGGTGCGGATGATGTGCTTCAACCGGTCGGCGCGCTGATTGGCGGTGGCCAGCACGCGTTCCTCCATGCCGAACAGGAACACGCTGGCGCCCAGCGCAAACGCGACCATCGGCAACGCCGTGCGATACAGGCTGACGCCGCAGGCGCGCATCACGATGAGCTCGCTGTTCTTGGTCAGCAGGCCGATCGTCACGAGCGACGAGAGCAACACGGCGAGCGCAATCACGTACGACAGGAACTCCGGCGTCGCCCAGAACAGGTACTCGCCGACCATCCCGAGCGAGGCCTGGCCCTTGAACACCTTGTCCGACATGTCGATGAACGTCGAGATGTAGAACAGGCCGAGCAGGCCGACGATCGTCATGGCGAGGATGCGGAGATATTGCTTCGCGATGTATCCGTCGAGGATGGTAGGTCCTGGCAACCGCAAGTGCGGCACGCGCAACACCAGGATCGGCCGCGGCTTCCGGGTTCCGGGCCTCGCCCCGCCTGGCTCGTCAGCCGCCTCTTTGCGCCGCCAGTTGGTGATCCAACGTGGCAGCGAGATGCGAATCGGCTGATCCGCGGAGCGCGCGCGATTGATCAACAGGAAAATGCCGGCGCCGCCGAGCAGCACGTCCGGCACCCACATCGACAGCCAGGCCGGGATCCAGAAGCCTTTCGTCAGCGCTTCCGACGTGAACATGATCACGTAGTAGGCAAAGATCACCGCGATGCCGAGCACAAAAGCGGCGAGCTTGCCGTCCTTGCGATTGCTGGCGCCGAGCGCGAGGCCGAGCACGGCGAAGACGAAGCAGGCGATCGGCACGGAGAACTTCTTGTGAATCTCCATGACCTGACGATGCGGCGACGCGCCCTGCATCTGCAGCTCCACCGCGCGGGGCCACAGTTCCTCGACGCGCAGCTCGCGATCGCCGCGCGCCGGGCCGGTGCGGGGGAACACGCTCTCCGGGTTGAGCGAGAGGATCGTCTGATCGAACTTGACGGCTTCGTACGCGGCCGGATCCTCGAGCTTGGTGCTGTGACGCGTGCCTTCCTCGAGCACCATCTGAATCGTGCGCGCCTTGCGATCGATCACCATGTGGCCGCGCTTGGCCAGGAGGATCACCGGCGCGGACGGGTTCGACGTGTCCGCGGCCATCACGTCCAGCCAGCCCTGGCCGTTCTTCGGCACCTCGCGCACGTAGAGGACGACATTCGGAAAGTCTTCGAAGAAGACGCGCGGGCGGACTTCGCCTTCGGCGCGGTTCATCGCGATCTCGGTACTGATTTCGCGGAAGCGCTGATTGCCGTCGGGCATCGCCGACAACATCACCCATGACGTCAGGCCCCAGCAGATCACCGAGAACACCAGGATGGGGTGGAGCAGACGGTAGGGGCTGATGCCGCACGCCATCATCACCACGAATTCGCGATCGGCCGAAAGTCGTCCGAGCCCGACGAGCAGGCCGATGAGCAGCGCCATTGGAATCGTGAGGGCCATCGCCTGCGGCAGCAGCGTGAAGGTCAGCTGCAGGATCGTGACGGCGGGCACGCCCTTCGCAATCATGGCCTCGGCCAGATCGAGGATGAAGGGGATAATCAGGACGAAGGTGAACACGAGCAGCGCAAGCAGGAACGGCGGGATGATCTCCCGAATCACGTACCGGTCGATGATGCGCGGCATTCCCTCCTATTATCGGCCACACGCGCCCGAAAGCCCGAAATGCTGAAGCTGGCCCTCCTGTGGCACATGCACCAGCCCTATTACGAGGATCTCGCCACCGGCGAGCACATCCTCCCGTGGGTCCGGCTGCATGCGATCAAGGACTACTGGGGCATGGTGGCGATGCTCGAGGAGTTCCCCGAGATCCGCGTCACGTTCAACCTGGTGCCCTCGCTCATTCGCCAGGTTCAGGCCTTTGCGGAGGATCGCGCACAGGATCGCCACCTCGAGCTCGGGCTGAAGCCGGCCGCCGCGCTCACGCCCGACGAGGCGCGGTGGATGGTCGCCAACGGATTTCACGCGCCCTATGTGCGGATGATTGCGCCCTATCCTCGATACGCCGAGCTTCATGCCTATCGGCGCGCGCGGCGGTCCTTCGAGGAAACGGACCTTCGCGATCTGCAGGTGTGGCACAAGCTCGCGTGGATGGATCCCGATTTGCTCCTGACGGATTCGCGGCTGATCGGCCTCGTGAAGAAGGATCGCGGTTTCGGAGAGGACGACAAGACGCTGCTCAGACAGGTCGAGCTCGAGCTGCTGTCGCGAGTGGTTCCCGCGTATCGCGACGCCGGCGCGCGCGGCCAGGTCGAGCTCGCGACCTCGCCGTTCTACCACCCGATCCTGCCGCTCTTGTGCGATTCGGACGCGCACCAGGTCGCGCAGCCCGGCTCGCCAAAGCCACGCCGGCGGTTCGCGCGTCCAGGCGATGCGCGCCTGCAGATCGATCGAGCGATCGCGTTTCACGAGGCGACGTTCGGCAGCCGCCCGGCCGGCATGTGGCCTTCAGAGGGATCGGTGTCCGACGAGTCGGTCGGACTGATGGCCGGCGCGGGATTGCAGTGGATCGCCACGGACGAGGACATCCTGTCGCGCTCGCTGGGACAGCCGATGCGGCCCGACCTGCTGTATCGGCCCTATTGGGTTGGCGAGCGCGGACCGGTCGTCCTGTTTCGCGATCACGCGATGTCGGATCGGATCGGCTTCCAGTACCAGTCGTGGGACGCCGGCGCGGCCGCCGCTGACTTCGTCGAGCAGGTGCGGGCGGCGGGCCGTCGATTCACGGAGGCCGGGGGCGGGGAAGCCGCGACCGTGACCGTGATTCTCGACGGCGAGAACGCATGGGAGTACTACGATGGCGGCGGCCGGCCTTTCCTGCGCGCGCTCTATGGGGCGCTGTCACGCGCCGCGGACATCGAGACCGTGACGATGTCGGAGGCGGCCGTGGCGCCGGCGACGCCGTTGCCGTCGATCTTTCCCGGCTCCTGGATTCACGGCGACTTCTACATCTGGATCGGCCATCGCGATGATCATCGCGCGTGGGATCAGCTGTCGGAGGCGCGCGAAGCGTTCGACCAGCGGGCCGGCGCGGTGACGCCGGAGGCGCGCGACCGCGCCCTCGAAGAGTTGCTGATTGCGGAAGGCAGCGACTGGTTCTGGTGGTACGGGGACGATCATTCATCGGACCACGACGCCGACTTCGACGATCTCTTTCGCCGCCACCTCCGCAACGCCTACGCGGCGCTGGGCGCGCCGATTCCCGAGGACCTGTTCGCCACCAACATCAGCACCGGCGACGGTCCGGATCGGCTCCAGCCGTCCGGCCTCCTGAATGTCGTCCTCGACGGCAAGGACACGAGCTTCCTGGAGTGGGTGGGTGCTTCGGCGCCGGCCCTGTCGCGGCCCGGTGGCGCGATGCACGAGGTCGCGGCCTCGCAGCTGATCTCCGAAGTGCTCGTCGGCCGGTCAGCCGAGTCCTTGTGTCTCCGGTTGAAGGGGTCGGGACTCATTGCGGCGCTCACATCGGGCGCGGCGAACCTGGCGCTCGTGCTGGGCGGCCCGGACGTTCGCGTCCAGCCGATCGAGCGTTCGTGGCTGGGGGTCGGGACCATTATCGAAGTGGCGGTCCCGTTCAATCGGCTCGGCATCACGGGCGGCGATCTAGAGTTCGCGATTCAGGTCCGTGATCAATCGGACGCGGTTCTCGAGACGGTTCCACACGGCCGGTATTGGACGATTGCGGTTCCGCAGCCGGGCTCAGTGACAGCTGATTGGCGCGCATAGGGCATCCGCCCTCGAATTCCTGAATCAGGCTCCGCAAACCTTCAACAGGCACCTTTTCCGTTGAATACCGGTTGAGTCTGATAATACATGTTATGTTAACCAATCCGCATGGCTTGGGTTTGGTTAGACATAACATTGCGCGCGCTTGGGACTGCTACTTCCCGCGCTTCAGTTCTCGAATGATTTCTTCCAGCGCGGATATCACTTCATCCTTGCTGGCGTTGCGTTTGTTGAACTGCAGGCGCAGGTTGAACGCCTTGGTTGGCGGCCTGAACGCAAAGACGAATGACTTCGGGCGTCCGGCTTTCGGCTTGTCGGCTTCCTTGCGAAGTTGTTCGCGCGTCGCGCCCTGGCTGGTGATCTTTTCGACGAGCTGCAGCATCTTCTGCGTGTCGCCCTGGCGGACGATCTGCAGCAACAGCGATCGGTTCGTGATGCCTGCCAGCCGGCAGACTTTGCGCACCTCGGGCGGAATCTGGTTCAGCGACAACGCCTCGGTGATCGTGGTGCGCGATTTCCCGAGCCGCTTGGCGAGGTCCTCGTGCGTGTAGCCGAACTTCGACGCCAGGCCCTGCATCGCCTCGGATTCTTCGAACGGCGTCAGGTCCTTGCGCTGGATGTTCTCGATGAGCGCCAGTTCCAGCATCTCGCCGTCATCGACGTCGCGGATGACGACCGGCAACTCGTGGAGGCCGGCCTGGACCGCGGCGTGATACCGGCGTTCGCCGGCGATAATCTGGTAGCGCGGGCCGCGCTGGCGCACGATGAGCGGCTCGATGATGCCTTTCTCGGTGACGGACGCGACGAGCTCCGCCAGGTCGCCCATGGCCTGGCGCGGCTGATCGGGATTCGGGTCCACCTGGTCGATCGGGACCAGGCGGCCGACCGGGGCCCCGGCCGACGCGGCCAGGGTCTCGACGTAATGCGCGTCATGGCGCATGCGGGCCGTTTCCGGCAATCCCCGCTTAGGCACGATCGATGACCTCCTCACACAGACTGTAGTACTCGGCGGCGCCGGTGGAATCCGGCGCGAACGTAAAGATCGATTCGCGGTACGCGGGGCTCTCCTCCAGGCGCACGCTCTTGCTGATCACGGTGCGGAAGACCTTGTCGCCAAACACCTTGCGGATCTGATCCTGGATGTCGCGCGCCAGCGCGGTGCGCTTGTCGTGCATGGTGATGACGACGCCGAGGATCTGCAGCTCGGGGTTGGGCCGCTGCCGGACTTTTTCGATCGTCTCGAGCAGATCGTCGGTGCCCTCGAGCGCGAAGTACGACGACTGGATCGGGATCAACAGGTGCGTCGAGGCGACCAGCGCGTTGACGGTCAGCAGGCCAAGGGCGGGCGGACAATCGATCACCACGTTCTGGAACTGCCCGTTCAACTGGCCGAGCTCGTCCTTCAACTTGAACGGCGCGTCGAGCTCGCCCACCAGCCGCTGTTCGAGCTTGGCGAGCGCGATGCGCGCCGGCGCGATCGACAGGTTGGGTTGACTGGACGGGAGGATGACATCCTCCAGGCGCGTGTCCTGATCGACGAAGACGTCGTACATGCTCTTCGCCGCGGCGCGGATGTCGATGTACGACATGCTGCTGTTGCCCTGCGGATCCAGATCGATGAGCAGCGTCTTCTTGCCGCGCATCGCGAGGGCGGCGGCAAGGTTGATGGCGGTCGTCGTCTTGCCGACGCCGCCTTTCTGATTGGCGATCGAAATAATCATTCGCTGCAGGATTTCCGGGGGTACCCGTCCACCTTCGCACTTTTGCGCACCGATGGACAAGCGCATTATGCGAGCCGATGTCGGCCGAGTCAAATTGCGAAAAAATGACTCAGCCTAAGTTGTGAAGTTCAGGGGACTTACGGGAATTGTCGGCCGGCCGACCTTTCGACTCGGAATCGTCTCGCGTTGAGCTCGACGATTCCTCGCTCAAGGCAGGCGAAGTCACATCTTGTATTTGCCCATGTCGTCGGGGTCGAGCTGCTCGAGCCACTGCTGCAGGCGATCGCTGTCCTGCTTCTCGTTCGAGAGGTCGACCGTCTTGGCGTGATCGATCACCTTCTCGTCGACCATGATCGGCGCGCGCGTGCGCAGCGCCAGCGCGATCGCGTCGCTCGGCCGCGCGTCGATCGCGACGGGGCCGGCCGGGGTCTTCAAATGGATCAGCGCGTAGAAGGTGTTCTCCTTCAGGTCGCACACGACGATCTTGTCGACGCTGGCCTGCAGGTCCTGGATGATGTTGCGCAGCAGGTCGTGCGTCATCGGCCGGGGCGTCTGGATGTTTTCGATCTGCAGCGCGATGGCGTTGGCCTCGAACACGCCGACCCAGATCGGCAGCACCTTCTGCCCTTCGCTGTCGCGCAGGATGATGATGGGCATGTTGGTGATGGGATCGACCATCAGCCCCTTGATGTTCATTTCGATCATTACGTCGCCTCCGCCTCCGCTCGCTCACGTCCAGCCCCCAGCGAGCTACGGCGCGACCTCGCCGTAGCGGCCTGTGGCCGCGCAGGCGGGCCGTACGTTCACTGTGCGTGTCCGACAGCCTCGCCCCAGACGCTGTTCGGGCCCGCGCGCCTAATCGTCACGTCGACGAGCGCTCCAAGCCACTCCGGCGGTCCTGGGAAATTGACCACCGTGTTGCCGCTGGTGCGGCCCGTCAGCTCCCACTCCCGCCGGCGGCTGGTCGCGTCAACCAGCACCTGGCGCGTCGATCCAATCGACCGCTGGAAGAGGTCCGACTGGATCGACCGTTGGAGCGCCTGCAGCGCCACGATGCGCCGCGTCTTCTCGGCCTCGCTCACATCATCCGGCATCCGTTTCGACGCCAGCGTGTTCGGCCGCTCCGAGTACTTGAAGGAGAACATGCTGTGATACCGGACCGTCTCGGTCAGCGACAGCGTCTCCTCGAAATCAGCCCCAGATTCTCCTGGGAAGCCAACGATCATATCGGTCGATAGCTGCACGTTCGGGATAGCCTCGCGAATCCGTGCAACGAGACCCAGATACTCCTCGCGGGTGTGCCGCCGCCTCATCAATCCGAGCACGCGCGACGAGCCGGATTGCACGGGGAGATGCAGATGTTTACAGACCTTCGGCAGGTCGCGCACCGCGCCGATCAGCCGATCGCTCGTGTGGCGCGGATGCGGGCTCGCAAACCGGATGCGATCGATGCCGGAAATTTTATGGACCTCTTCGAGCAATGCCGGGAAATCGCAGGACGGATCGTCCGGCGCCTGGTAGTGATTCACGATCTGGCCCAGCAGTTGGACTTCGCGCCGGCCGCTGTCGGCCGCCTCGCGGACGTCGGCGAGAATCTCCGCCTTCGACCGCATGCGCTCGTGGCCGCGCGTGTACGGCACCACGCAGAACGCGCAGAAGTCGTTGCAGCCTTCGATGATCGTCACGTAGGCGCGCACCGGGTCGCCGCGGCGGACGATGCCGAGCGGGAACGACGGCTCGTCGTACGGATTGTCGATCGCGATGTGAGCCCGTTCGACTCGCGTGGATCGTCCAACGGCCGACCCGCGCTCGCTCAGGGCCAATGCCTGCTTCACCAGCATTGGCAGCATCTTGACCTGCTGCGTGCCGACGACGATGTCGACCACGCCGGCGGAGCGCTTGATTAACTTCTCGCCTTCCTGTTGCGCGACGCAGCCGGTGACCGCGACGATCGGGTCGCGTCCGAGCTCGCGGCCCATCTCTTTGATCTCGCCGAGTCGCGTGTAGAGCTTGTCTTCCGCGCGCTCGCGCACCGAGCAGGTGTTGATGACGACCAGGTCGGCATCCGCATCCGTGTCGGCGCGGTCATAGCCGGACGTCTCGAGCAACCCCGCCATGCGTTCGGAGTCGTGGACGTTCATCTGGCAGCCGTAGGTTTCGATGAAGTACTTCATTTCTTTCGGGCTTGGGACTTGGGGCTTGGGGCTTGGGCCTGTGAGGACTTTCGCCTTTCGCTTTCGCCTTTCGCCCTTGTAGTATCCAGCAGTTCGCGGGCGCTCTCCAAGGCCTTCTCCCCCGCCGCCGCTCCGCCCATCATGCGCGCGATCTCGGTGACCCGATCTTCGCCGTTCAGCCGGGTCACGCTCGTCACCGTTCGTCTTCCCTGGACCCGCTTCTCGATCTGGAAGTGGCTGCTGCCGCACGCGGCGATCTGCGGCAGGTGCGTGATGCAGAGGACCTGGAATCGATCACCGAGCGACGCCAATTTCTGACCCACCACCGTCGCGACCCGGCCGCCGATACCGGCATCGACCTCATCGAAGATCAGGGTCTTGGCCGCGCCCGCATCCGCGGCGGCCAGGGTCTTGAGCGCGAGCATCACTCGCGACAGCTCGCCGCCCGACACGATCTTCGCAAGCGGCCGGAGATCCTCGCCAACGTTCGGCGAGAGGAACAGCTCGCCGCCGTCGATGCCCGCGTCGTTCCACTGCCCCTCCGCTTCGGACATCGTCAACCGCACCTCGAACCTGGTGCGCTCCATCGCGAGGTCGGCCAGTTCGGCCTCGACCTGGCGGGCAAACTTCGGCGCCGCTTCGCGGCGGTTCATCGAGAGCCGCTTCGCCGCCGCTAGAAACTTCTTTCCCGCATCGGCGAGCTGCTGCTCGATCTCCGCCACGCTGGATTGGCCGCCGGTCAGCGCCTTGTGCTCCGCCGCCAGGCGATCGCGATGCGCGATCGCGCCCTCGAGCGAGCCGCCGTGCTTGCGTTTCAGACGCTCGATCAGCGCGAGCCGATCCTCAACTTGTTGCAGCCGGCCTGGCGACGCATCGATGCCGTCGGCGAAGTCTCGCAACGCGAACGCAAGATCTTCGAGCTGCGCCTTGATGCCGTCTCGCGCGTCGATGTACGGCGCGAAGCGCGGATCGATCGCGGCCAGCTCGCCGACGCGTTTCCAGATCCGACCGAGCGCGACGAGCGCCGCTTCCTCGGAGTCATACAACTCCGCATAGCTCTCGCCGCATAGACGCTGGATGGTGTCCGCGCTCCGCAGCAATTGCCGCTCGGCGGCGAGCGTCTCGTCCTCCCCTGCCTGCAGGTTGGCCTTCTGCAGTTCGCCGAGCTGGAACTCGACGAGATCGAGGCGCGCCGCGCGCTCGCGATCGTCCATTCGCAGTCGATCGAGCTGCTCGCGAAGTCCGCGCACGATGGCGAACAGCGCGGCGACGTCCGAGCGAGCCTGATCGAGTCCGGCCCACGCATCGAGCAAGGCAAGATGCTGCGTTGGATCGAGCAGCTGTTGATGTTCGTGCTGGCCGTGGAGTTCGACGAGGCGATTCGAAAGATCTTTCAGCGCCGCCGCGGTGGCGAGCGCGCCGTTGATGAAGGCGCGGCTCCGGCCCTGCGAGGTGATTTCGCGTCGAACGATCAGCTCGCTGCCGTCCTCGGTTTCGAAGATGGCTTCAACGGTGGCGAGGTCCTCGCCGGTGCGAATGAGATCTTGCGTGGCGCGTCCGCCGAGGAGAAGACCGACAGCTTCGACGAGGATGGACTTGCCCGCTCCGGTCTCGCCCGTGAGAATATTAAACGACTGTTCAAAGTCGACGGCCACCGACTCGATGACCGCGAGGTTGCGGATGGCTAGATACCGAATCATGGGGAATGCCTTCGGCGAGCGGCCTGCCTCGCCGAAGCCTTGGCGAAGGCGGGAACCCTCATCGTATCATTGCTTTGACAGAATTTCCCATGGCGTGCTACGGTTGCACGAATACCGCGCTCTCCCAGCAGCGCATCCCCATGGAAACGACTCGGACGATTGGTTGCCCGCGCCTGGCGTGTTGGTCCAGGACCTGCAACTCGATGGAGGGATGTTGCCTGATCACGCTGGCACTCAAGATTTTACCGAACTGATTTTTTCCGCGAGTCCCATCGTGAAAGCCGTGATGGGGCTGCTTCTGCTCTTCTCGGTGATCTCCTGGGGGATCATCCTCTACAAATGGTGGACGTTCCGCGGCATCGAGAAGCACTCGTCCACGTTCATCGACGTGTTCCGCAAGAGCGCGAAGTTCTCCGAGGTCCAGGCAGTCTGCCCGTCGCTGGCGTCGAGTCCGCTCGTCGGGATGTTCCAGGCGGGATACGCGGAGTTGACGGCCCAGTTGCGTCTGACACAGAAAGATTCGGCCAGTCCCGGCGCCCCTGCGCCGCGTCCAACCCTTAAGAGCATCACGGCGCTCGACCGCGCCCTGCTGCGCGCCTCGTCCATCGAAGTCAACAAGCTCGAGAAGCGGGTGACGTTCCTCGCGACGACCGCGAGCATCACGCCCTTCATCGGGCTGTTCGGAACGGTGTGGGGGATCATGACCGCGTTCATGAACATCGGCGCGCAAGGCTCGACGGACCTGGCCGTCGTCAGCACGCCGATCGCCGAAGCGCTGATCGCGACGGCGCTCGGTCTGTTCGCGGCGATCCCCGCGGTCTACTTCTACAACCACTTCACCTCGAAGGTAAAAGGCTACGCGTCCGAAATGGACGACTTCGCGCTCGAGTTCCTCAACATCTCCGAGAGGAATTTCACGTAATGCCAAAGGTCATGGCACAACCCGACGCGAATACGGGCCGCCGCCGCGGCCGCCGCGTCACCACGTCGTTGTCGGAAATCAACGTGATTCCGCTCGTCGACGTCATGCTCGTCCTGCTCATCATTTTCATGGTGGCGGCACCGATGATGCAGAAAGGCGTCGAGGTGAACTTGCCGGTATCACGGCGGGCGGACAAGCTGTCCAATACCGATCCGATTTACGTGACAGTTCCGAAATCGTATCGACAGGATGGTCGGGTGTTCCTGATCGGCGCGCATGCCGGGTCCGGCAAGGAAGAAGAAGGCATCCCCATTGATGTGCTCGGCGAGCGGATGCGCCAGGAGATGCAGGGCCGCACCGACAAGCAAGTGTTCCTGCGCGGCGACGGCGAAGTGCAATTGAATGAACTCATGGACGTGTTCGGCCGTTTGAAGGAGGCCGGCGTCGAAAAGATCGGCGTCGTCGCGCAGGAGCGGCGGGCGAAGAAGTGAGATCTGACGATCTGGCGATGGTAATGAGGTGAGATGGACGCCGTTAGCGAAGTTCTGATCGCGCGGGCGCCGAAGGGCGATGGGCTGAGCTCGATGCTCGGTGCATCAGCGATTGGGCACATCGTGCTGGTCGGCGTGTTCGTGTTCGTGCCGGCGTGGTGGTTCGGCGCGGACCACAAGCCGCCCGAGACGATCATGCAGATCAGCCTCGGCGGCCCGATCGGCCCTGAAACCGGCGGCACGGAAGTGCTCGGCGCGAACACGATCCAAAAGCTGATGCCGGTCGAAGCCAAGAAGCCGATCGAGCCGGTGCGCCCACCCGCGGCGAAGACGCCGGAGATGGTCGAGCCGACCAAGGCGCCGCCGAGGAAGGCCACGCCGAACCCGGTCGAAGCGAAAGATCCGAAGAGCGCCAAACCCACTGTCGGCAAGGAAATTCAGCAGGGCTCGTCGATTGCCAAGAGCAACGCCCAGGGTATGGGCTTCGGCCTGTCGTCGGGCGGCGGTGGTGCAGGCGGTCATCTCGAAGTCACCGACTTCTGCTGTCCTGAGTACCTCGCCACGATGGCGACGTTGATCCGACGGAACTGGAACAGCCAGGTTGGAGCCGTAGGCCGCACGCACTTGCGGTTTGTGATTCAGAAAGACGGCCGCATCGCCGACATTACCGTTGAACAATCGAGCGGCGTGGAAACGATGGATTCATTCGCGCGCCGCGCGCTGCTGTTGACCAAGCTGCCGCCACTGCCACCGGCCTTTCCCGATGCAGCCCTCGCGGTGCACTTGTATTTCGATTACACGCGTTGAGAGAACGAGATGCATAACTACTCTGTCCCATGGAAGGTGCTGGTCGCCGCGATGATCGCGGCATCCGCGGTCGTTGCGGCCCAGCAGCCGGCGCAGCAAACGCCACCGCCACAACAGAAGCCACAGTCCGAGATCGGCCTGATCTTGACCGGCGAGGCCGGCGCGCAAACGAGGTTGGCGGTACCGGATCTGCTCTCGCTGTCGAGCGATCGGGAAACCACGGAGGCGGCTCGCACGATCAGCGAGGTGCTCTGGGACGACCTGAATTACGAGCGCGAGTTCTACATGATCCCGCGCGACACCTATAAGAGCATTCCGCCGGCGCCAACCATCGATGCGGTGCCCTACGAGCGCTGGCGCGAGCTCGGCGCCGACGGCGTGGTGATCGGGACGGTGCAGAAAGTGGCGACGGGCATCAAGGTGGAGCTGCGGCTCTACAACGTGCGCGCGCGGCAGTCGCTGTTCGGCCGCGAGTACACGGGATCCGCGGCGAATCCCCGGCTCTATGCGCACACGATGTCCGACGAGCTGCATGAGTCACAGCGCAGCCTGCGAGGCGTGGCCCGCACCAAGCTGACGTTCTCATCGGATCGCAACAAGGAGGCGGTCGTCGGCACGGTTGAAAAGCGCGACGTCAAGGAGGTCTACGTGGCCGACTACGACGGCGCCAATCCGCGTCGCATCACCATCAACCGGTCTTTGAACATCACGCCGAACTGGTCGCCCGACGGGCGTTCGATCGCTTACACGTCGTATCGCACCGGTGTGCCGGACATCATGATCTCGAACATCTACGCGGGGACGATGGAGACGCCGACGAAGAACGCAGGACAGAACTGGCTGCCGGTGTTCTCGCCTGATGGCAAGAAGATCGCCTTCACGTCGAACCGCGATGGCAATCCCGAGCTCTACGTGATGAACCGCGACGGCTCGGACGTGCGGCGCCTGACGAACAATCCGGAGATCGACACGTCGCCGACGTTTTCGCCGGCCGGGACGCAGATCGCGTTCACCTCTGGCCGCTCGGGAACGCCGCAGGTCTATGTCATTGGCATCGACGGAGCGGGGTTGCGCCGGATCTCACAGGAATCGTACGCCGATCGGGCAACGTGGTCGCCGGCGCCGTTCAACGAAATCGCGTTCACCGCGCGCACGGGGCCGGGCTTCGACATCAAGATTCAGTCGATCGCAACCGGCGAGACGCGGCAGATCACGTTTGGCGAAGGCACGAATGAAAGCCCGGCCTGGTCGCCGAATGGCCGCCACCTTTCCTTCATGTCGACGCGGGCGGGCCGCAGCCAGATCTTCACCGTGGATCGCGACGGGCGTAACTTGCGGCAGATCACGAGGGAAGGCAACAACCAGACGCCAAACTGGTCTCAATAAGAACAAGGTTACGGGTTACAGGTTCCGGGTCAGGTTCTGTTCGGGTTCGGGTTCTGGTTCTGAGGGTGGATATGAGACGAGATGCCAAAGCGGTGCTGGTTCTGGTTCTGTTGATGACGGTGGTTGTCGCGGGCTGCAAGAAGGGCGGCAAACCGCCGGTGGCGCGGCCGATGCCGCCGCCGATGGTCGACCCCAGCAGCACGACGCCCACTCCCCCGCCGGGTCCGCCGCGACCGGTCAGCGAACCGGTGATCGTGCCGCCGATGCCGGCCGAGGACACGATTGGATCGAAGTCGCTCGACGATCTGAATCGCGATTCACCGCTCCGTCCCCTCTTCTTCGAGCTCGACAGCTCCGAGGTGAGCGCGGCCGGACAGCAGGTGCTGCAGGCCAATGCCGCCGTGCTGAAGAAGTACCCGAACATGCAGATCACGATCGAGGGGCACTGTGACGAGCGCGGCACCGCCGAATACAACCTGGCCCTCGGCGAGCGCCGCGCGCTGGCGGCGAAGAACTACCTCGTGTCGCTCGGCATCGGCGCCGACAAGGTGAAGACCGTCAGTTACGGCAAGGAATTCCCCTTCGATGCGGGTCACAACGATGCGGCGTGGGCGAACAACCGGCGCGCGCATTTCGTGATTACCGCAAAGTAAAATGGAGCCATGAGGAGAAGAACAACGCACGGGCTTGGGACCTGGGGCTTGGGGCTTGGGGTTCTCCTCATGCTCGCCAGCCCGGCTGCAGCGCAGTCGCGCCGCGAAATGCAGATGATGGCCGACATCCGGATGCTGCAGGAGCAGACGCAACAGCTGCAGCAGCAGCTGACGGCCGCCCTCGATCAGCTCGCCGCGACCCTCAAGACCATCAACGCGCGCGTCGACGATCAGGCGGCGGCGACGCGGAAGTCGTTCGCCGATCAAAAGCTCGCCGTCGATCAATTCGGCACCGATCTGCGGATCGTCCGCGAGCGCATCGACGAGAACACCGTGCGCATCACCAGCCTGTCGCAGGAAGTCGAGGCGCTCCGTCTCGCGATTCCGCAGTTCCAGGCTGCGCCATCGATGCCGGTCGACCCGGTGGGCGGCGTTGCGCCGGGCACGTCTCCCGAAACGACGGCACCGCCGGCGCCGTCTGCCCCGGTCGCGCTCGCTCCGGGCATGACGCCGCAGCGTCTCTACAACACCGCGCTCGCCGATTTCACCGCCGGGCAATGGGCGCTCTGCATCGAGGGCTTCAACACGTACCTGCGGAGCTTTTCGCGCACCGATCTGGCTGATGACGCGCAGTGGTACGTCGGCGAGTGTTATCAGCAGGACGGCAAGTTCACGGAAGCGATCGACGCCTACAACCGCGTGATCACCGGCTATCCAAAGGGCGATCGTGTGCCGGACGCCTACTACAAGCGCGGCATGGCGCTCAGCGCCATGGGCCAGGCTGATCGCGCGCGCGAGTCCTTCGAGATGCTCATCAAGCTCTATCCCGACCACGACATGGCGCGGTTGGCGAAGCAGCAGATGGATCGGTTGAATCGCGGTAAACCTCGCGGCTAACGGCTCGCCCGCCGAAGCGCTACGCGCGAAGGCGGGACCTCACCTGTCACGCCGGAGTAAGATAATCGGGTATCCCAACTCGATCGAATACGTGCACAACAACTTGAATACGTGATGCGGCGCGGAGCGTCGTAGAAGCAGGGGCAGTGACATGGGTAGTGTGAACAAAGTGATTTTGGTTGGCAACCTGGGCAAGGACGCCGAGGTGCGCGTGACGCCGGGCGGCCAGTCGGTAGCGAGCTTCAGCATCGCGACCACCGAGAACTGGACGTCGCGGGAAGGCGAAAAGAAGGAACAAACCGAGTGGCACCGCATTGTCCTGTGGGGCAAGGCGGCCGATTCCCTCCAGCCCTATCTGGTGAAGGGCAAGCAGATTTATCTCGAAGGCCGCCTGCAGACGCGGCAGTGGGAAAAAGAAGGCCAGAAGCACTACACGACGGAAGTGAAGGCCGACAAGATCGTCCTGCTCGGCGGCGGCGGCCGCGGCGGCGATCGCCAGGTGGATCGCGGCGGCGATGGCGCCGGCTACCAGGATCCGATGGCCAGCGCCGCGCCCGTCACCGACGACGATATTCCCTTCTAGGTTCCTTTCCGTCCATACCGATCCTCGAGACGGACGACATCGTCCGTTTCGGGGGTCGACACTTCAAAGACATCCGTATCTTCGATGGCGGTCATGCGATGCACCGTCGGCGGCGTCACGTGCACCGCATCACCCGGCCGCATTTCTGTTCCAATCAGCTTGCCGTCGACTTCGCGCTCGAACAGGATCTTTCCGGACCACACGAAAATGGTCTCGTCCTTCTTGTTGTGATACTGCAGGCTGAGGGCGTGGCCCTTGTTGATGTGGATCTGCTTGCCGACGTAACGATCGGTTCTTGCCCACCACACTTCGTAACCCCACGGCTTCTCGACGCGGTGCAGCGGCTGCTTCGAATCTAGGTTCAAGACGACGGACTCCTTTGAATGGCGGACGCGGCGAGCGCGTCGAACAGAAACTCTTCGATCTCGGCGGCGGTGGCGAGCCGCAGCGCGTGGCCGGCGAGGCGGCGCGCGTCCTGCGCGCTCAATTCCTGCACGACCTGCCGGACGATCGGGATCGCGCCCGGCGTCATGCTGAATTCCGTCAGGCCCAGGCCGACCAGCAGTCCGACGAGCGCGGGATCCGACGCCATCTCACCGCACAGCGACACCGGAATGCGATGACGCGCGGCGGCGCGGCGCACTGTGCGAATCAGCCGCAACACCGACGGATGCAGCGGTTCGTAGAGATCCGACACGCGATCGTCGGTGCGATCGACGGCGAGGCAGTACTGGATCAGGTCGTTGGTGCCGATGGTGAAGAAATCGACGTCGGGCGCCATCAGATCCGCGGCGAGCGCCGCGGAGGGCACCTCGATCATTGCGCCGACCTTGATGCGATTCGCATCGGCGCCCGATTCACGCAACATCTCACGGGCCTGCCGGACTTCTTCGACGCCGGTTACGAACGGAAACATGATCCGCAGTGGCCCGTGCGCTGAGGCCCTGACGAGGGCACGGAGCTGAGCTCGCAAGATGTCGGGATTGGCGAGCCCCAAGCGGAGACCACGGAGGCCGGGCCTGGTGCGGCGCCGCTCGGGCCGATGCTGGTCGCGGCCCGCCTGCCGCTCGTCGACATCGAAGGTCCTGATCGTCACCGGCCGCGGCGCGACCTGCTCGATGAGGCTTCGATACATCCGGTACTGCTCGTCTTCGGTGACGGTCTCGAGGGCGCGGCCCGAGAGCATGAATTCCGATCGATACAGGCCGACGCCTTCGGCGCCGTACTCGTTCAGGTACTCGAGATCTTCGAGCAGCTCGATGTTGGCTTCGAGACGGATGCGCACGCCGTCGGTGGTCGTGATCGGCCCCGGTTCGCCGGTCATCGTGCCGCGGCGGCGCGGCCGGGCGGCGCGGCGTTGCGACTCTTCGATCACATCCGGCGTCGGCGAAATCACCAGCTCGCCGGTGGTGCCGTCGAGCACGACCGGCGTGCCGGCGGCGACGCGCAGCGACGCATCATGCAGGCCGACAATCGCCGGGACCTTCAGCGATCGCGCCAGGATCGCGGTGTGGTAGGTGCGGCTGCCCGCGTCGGTGGCGAAACCCTGCACGCGCGACCAATCGAGCTGCGCCGCGACGGATGCGGTCAGCTCGTCGGCGATAAGAATCGATGGACCGTCGATCTGGCTCAGCAGCTCGCGCGGCCCGCGCGCGCCGTGGCGCAGGTTCATGCGCAACCGGCCGGCGACGTCGGCGACGTCGTTCTCGCGTTCGCGCAAATACGGATCTTCCATCGTCGAGAAGAGCTCGTAGAGCCCTTCGTAGGCGCGGTGCACCGCCCAGGCCGCATTGACGCGCTCGTTGCGGATGATCTTCTCGGCCTGGCCGATCAGCATCTCGTCGTCGAGCATCAGCATCTGCGCGTCGAAGAGCGCGGCCAGCTCGCTGCCCGGCCCCTGCGCGACGCGGACGGTGATGTCCTGCAGCTGCTGGCGCGATTGATCGCGCGCGGCGTGCAGCGCCTGCACTTCCCTGTCCACTCGATCCGGCGGGATGGGGAAGCGCATCACCTCGGTGCGCTGCGTGAGGATCACGGCGCGCCCGACCGCGACGCCGGCGGACACGCCGATGCCGGTCAGGCGTTCCACAACTCTTCTCCAAAGCCGCCTTCAACGAGACGGCACAGCGCGTCGATGGCGTCGGACTCGTCGGCGCCGTCGGCAGTGATGGTGACGGAGCTGCCCGCCGATGCGGCAAGCAGCAGGATGCCCATGATGCTTTTCCCATCCATGGTTTTACCGTCGCGGCTGACGCGGATGTGAGAGGTGTAGCGGGTCGCCGTGTGAACGAACTTGGCGGCGGCGCGGGCGTGCAGCCCGAGGCGGTTCCGAATCACGCATTCGCGCGTCATCATGTCTTCGGCCCGGACTCGCTCGAGGTGAGCAGATCCGAGGCCACCCAGATCGCGTTGCGGCCATGCTCGCGCAGCAGCCGCGCGAGATCGGTCAGCGACGCCGCGTCCTTCAGGCTCGCGGCCTTGATCAGCATCGGCAGGTTCACGCCGGTGACGACCTCGATCTTGTCCTGCTCGAGGAACGTGATGCCGAGGTTCGACGGCGTGCCGCCAAACATGTCCGTGGCGATCAGCACGCCGCCGGGTTGTTTCACCTTGTCGATCGCGGCGGCGATCTCGTCGCGCGCGTCCTGGACGTCTTCATGCCAGCCGATCGAGACGGCGGAAAAATTCGGCAGATCGCCGACGATGGTCTCGGCGGCATTCACCAGCTCGGTGGCCAGCTGCCCGTGCGTGACGACGACCACGCCAATCATCGCGATCTCACCAGGTCGCGATGCACGACCTTCGCCGACACGCCCTTCAAATCCTTCAACTCGCGCTTCAAGGCTTCGGCTACGTAGACCGATCGATGCCGGCCGCCGGTGCAGCCGATGGCGATCGTCAGGTAGCTCTTCCCTTCCTGCACGTAGAGCGGAACCATCCAGCGCAGCAGCGACGTCAGTTTCTTCATCGCCGTTCGCGCCGTGGGCTGCCGGCGGATATAAGCAGCTACCGCCGGATCCTTGCCGGTCTGCGGGCGCAGCGCCGGGACCCAATGCGGGTTCTTGAGAAACCTGACGTCGAACATCAGATCGGCCTCAGCGGGCGGCCCATTCTGGAACCCGAAGCTCACGAGCGTCAACACGAGTTTTGAGGTCTGCTTGTGGCCGCTGACGAGCTCGCGCAGCCGCTGTCGAAGCTCATGCACGTTGAGCTTCGAGGTGTCGATGACGCTGTCGGCCATGGCGCGCACCGGGCGCAGCGACGCCCGTTCTTCCTTCAGCCCTTCCGTCACGGGACGATCGGGCGCGAGCGGGTGCGGGCGCCGCGTTTCGCTGAAGCGGCGCACGAGCTCGGTGTGCCCCGCCTCGAGGAAAATCATCTTCGTAGTCAGGTGCCTGTTGGTCTTGAGCCGGCGATACGCGCGTGGAAAGTCGCTGACGAAGCGCGGCTCGCGAATGTCCATGACGACGGCAACGCGATTCTGCTCTGGCTGGCGCTCGGCCAGCTCCGCCATCACCGGCAGGAGCGACACCGGCAGGTTGTCCACGCAGTAGTAGCCGAGATCCTCGAGCGCGCGAATCGCCTGTGATTTGCCGGAGCCGGATAAACCCGTGAGGACGATGAAGCGTGCCCAGCTCGCATCCCGAACCTTGCTCACGCCAGCTCCTCGTCCTCGGCTGGTGCATCGTGTGGATTGGGTGCCGCGGGCGCGTTGGGCGCGAGGCTCGCATCGAGACGCGCCGCAAGTTCGCGCGCGGCGTTGATGCCGCGCATGCGCAGCAGCTGATTGCGCGCCGCGACCTCGACGAGAATCGCGAGGTTACGTCCCGTGGCGACCGGCATCTTGATCAGCGGCACCTTGAGGCCCATCAGGTCGTACGACGCCTCATCGAGCCCGAGGCGGTCGTACTCGCGCGTCGAATCCCAGCGATCGAGCTGCACCACGAGCTCAATCCGCTTCGAGGTGCGCGTCGAGGCGACGCCGAACAGGTCGCGGATGTTGATCAAGCCGAGACCGCGCACCTCCATGTGATGCCGGGTCAGCTCCGGGCACGCGCCGATGACGATCGATTCCGATCGGCGCCGCACTTCGACGGTGTCGTCGGCAACGAGGCGATGGCCGCGCACGACGAGGTCGAGGGCGCATTCGCTCTTGCCGATGCCGCTCTCGCCGACGATCAGCACGCCGAGACCGAGGATGTCGATCAGCACGCCGTGAATGATCTCGCGATGCGCGAGGCGATCCTCGAGCACGGCGGTCAGCTTGCCGATCGCCGCCGCGGTCGGCACCGGCGTCCGCAGGATCGGGACGTTGGCGCGATCGCCTTCCATCACCACTTCCGGCGCGATCTCCGCGCCGCCCGTGACCAGCAGGCACGGCAGGTCCGCGAGGAAACACTTGGCAAGCGCGTCGCGGCGCGTGGCGGCATCGAGGCTCTCGAGAAAGCGGACTTCACTTTCGCCGAACAGCAGGATGCGTCCGGCCTGCAGGTACTCGTGGAAGCCCGCGAGCGCGAGGCCGGTCTTCTGAATGTAAGGACTTGTAATCTGGCGATGGAGTCCGCCGGCGCCCGCAAGCAGCTCGATGGACAGGCCTACCGACTCGGGTCTTGCGTCCAGCAGCCCGCGAACGGTCACGGCCGGGGTCATGTCTCTAGAATAGAACTTTTCTCTGGTTCGACGTCGGAATCTTCAGCTCTTCGCGGTACTTCGCGATCGTGCGTCGAGCCAGCATCAGGCCTTCCCGCTGCAGGATGTTGACGATCTTGGAGTCGCTGAGCGGCTTCTTCGGATCCTCGCCCTCGATGATCTTCTTGATGCGGTTCTTGATCGTCACCGACGACACGGCGTCGCCGTACGAGCTGCTGATGCCGCTGTGGAAGAAGTACTTCATCTCGAACACGCCCTGAGGCGTGTGCATGTACTTGTTCGTGACGACGCGGCTGACGGTGGATTCGTGCATGCCGATGTCGTTGGCGACGTCGCGCAGCACGAGCGGACGCAGGTGTTCGATGCCGTGATCGAGGAAGTCGCGCTGGAAGTTGCAGATGCTCGTTGCGACCTTGTGGATCGTCTTCTGGCGCTGCTCCACTGACTTGATCAGCCAGAGCGCCGAGCGGAACTTGTCCTTCACGTAGGCGCGGGTCTCGTCGCTGTTTTCCGCGGCGCCCTTGTCGAGCAGGCGGCGGTAGGTCGGGCTGATGCGCAGCTGCGGCAGGCCGTCTTCGTTCAGCACCGCGACATACTGATCCTCGACCTTGATGATGTAGACGTCGGGAATCACATACTGCGACGGCTGCGGGTTGAAGCGGCTGCCGGGCTTCGGATCGAGGTGCTGGATGATCTCGACGTGGGTCTTCAGCTCTTCGATCGTGAGCCCGAGTTTGCGCGCCAGTTCCGGCATCTGGTGGTTGTGCAGCAGACGCAGATGCTCGGTGACGATTTTTTCGGTCGGCGTGCCTTCGAGGTGGAGATGCTTGATTTGCAGCGTCAGGCATTCCTGGAGATCGCGCGCCGCGACGCCAATCGGATCGAATCCCTGCAGGAGGCGCAGCGCTTCCTCGACTTTTTCGACGGGCCACGGCCCCATCGATGCGATTTCGTCCACCGACGCGACGAGATAGCCGTCGTCATCGAGGTTGCCGATGATCGCCTCGCCGATCTCGCGGATCGTGTCCTCAGTGGTCTGCAGCGAGAGCTGCCACTCGAGGTGATCGGTCAGCGAGGAGCTGGTCGAGAGCGTGTTTTCGATCGGCGGGAGCTCTTTGACTTCCTGCGGCGCGCGGGGACGATAGCCATCGTCAAGGTAGTCGCCGAAGAAATATTCGTAGTCCGCGTCGTCCCACGGATCGGACTTTTCCTTGGTCTTGTCCTCGCCGCCCTCTTTTTCTGCGGGCGTCTGTTCCTGTGCGGCCAGGTCCTCGGTCGGCACCTCTTCGAGCAGGGGGTTCTCAACGACCTCCTGGTTCAAAAGATCGGCCAACTCCAACGTCGACATCGGCAGCAGTTTTATCGCCTGCTGGAGCGACGGGGTAAGGATCAGCTTCTGCGCGAGCTTCGTTTGAAGCTTTTGCTGGATCGCCATCTGACTCTTCCATCTTAGTCCAGCCGGAAATCGGTCCCGAGGTAAATTCGCCTGACTTCCTCGTCGGCGGCAAGCTCGGCCGGGGTGCCGCTGCGAAAGATCGCCCCGTCTGTGACGATATATGCACGGTCGGTAATCTTCAGCGTCTGCAGGACGTTGTGGTCGGTGATGAGGATGCCGATGCCCCGCTCTTTCAGGTGAAAGATGATTTTCTGAATCTCCGACACCGCAATCGGATCGATCCCCGCGAAGGGCTCGTCGAGCAGCATGAAACGGGGATTCATCACGAGGGCGCGGGTGATTTCCGCGCGGCGGCGCTCGCCGCCCGACAGCGTGTACGCGGCGCTCGATGCGACCGGCGTCAGGCCCAGCTCCGCGAGCAATTCGCGCAGGCGCGTGCGCCGCTCGCTCGCGTCGAGATCGAGCGTCTCGAGGATCGCCATGATGTTCTGCTCGACGGTGAGGCCGCGGAAAATCGACGGCTCCTGCGGCAGATAGCCGATGCCCTTGCGCGCGCGCACGTACATCGGGTCGTCGGTGAGATCGATGCCGTCGAGCGTGACGCGGCCCGAGTCGGCCGCGGTGAGACCCACGGCCATGTAGAAGGTCGTGGTCTTGCCAGCGCCATTCGGGCCGAGCAGGCCGACCACCTCACCGGCGTTGACTTCGAGGCTCACGCCGCGAACGACGGTGCGGCCATTGTAGGACTTGGTCAGTTCGTGTGTGCGGAGAGTCGAGGCCATCACTTGGGCGGGGTCGCGGTGCATTTGCCGCCGCCCTTGGTCTGCGTGCGGACTTCGTTGTTGCCGTCGACGAGGACTCTATCGGACGCCTTCCAGAAGGTCAACGTCTTGCCGCTCGTTTCCTGGCAATCGGCATCCACCATCTTCACCGGCGCGCCAGTGACGACGTAGTTGTCTTCGGCCGCCGAGTGCGTCAATTGCGTTCCCGTGACGGTGCGCTTGTCGATGAACGCCGTGACCGCGCTGGTGGCGACGAGCTTTTCGAGCGCATTCTCCGTCTTCGCGAGGTACAGCTCGAGCTTGCCGGCGCTCAAGTGTCCTTGATCGCCATCGAACTGCGCGTTGGTGGTGTATGTGGCGATGCGCGTCTCGTCGGCGTAGGTGAAAGTCTCCGCTCGGCCGATCGTCGGCTTCGGCTTCGCGGCGGCATCGGCTTGCTTGTTCGCGATCTCCAGGTTGGTGACGACCTTGCCGCTGGCGGTGAGATCGCCCTTGGTTTCGTCGAGCGTCAGCTTGTCGGCGTTGATCGACGTTGCGCCCTGGAAAAGCCGGGTCTGACCCGAGTACTCCGCAGTCTTCTTTGTCTCGTCGTACGTGAGTGTCGCGCTCAGGACGTTGACGGGATCCTTGTCGCCCAGCAGCGCCGGCCGCTTCGTCGCCTGGGCGTTCGCGGCGGGCTTCTTCGGCGGCAGCAACGTGCTCCGCACGTTTCCCTTCGCGATCATCCGCCGCGGGTCGAGCGTCACATCGATGGACTCCGCAAACAGCGTGAGCGACTCGTCCCTGATCTCTGGCGTGATTTCCTTGCCCGACAACGCCAGTGTTCCGGCAGTCACGTTGTAACGCGCATCGTTGCTCAGCGCGCGCATCGGGCCGTCAGTGAAATCGAAATTGCCGCTGAAATGCGCATCCTGGAGCGTTCCTGCTGCGGGATCCAGGCTCGCCTC
>Ga0207428_10001109_pt1 | contig 29306 bp, 20 predicted proteins | sample RhiMethybrSRZTD1_FD_187600 | JGI IMG/M metagenome (GOLD analysis project Ga0207428, IMG submission 187600) | Populus rhizosphere microbial communities from Tennessee, USA - Rhizosphere MetaG P. TD hybrid SRZTD1 (SPAdes) (version 3) | ecosystem: Host-associated > Plants > Roots > Rhizosphere >...
GCGCGTTCAAGCAGGTCGATATCAGTGGTCATGGCGGCATCGCCCTCGAGCGCTGGGTGCCGAGTCCCACGGCGGAGCCGCGGACCCGGGTCAATGCGCTGTTGTGGGCCGCCGAAGGTCGGGTGTTCGCTCTCGAAAGCACCCAGCGCGCTGAAGATCTGCTGCTCATGGCAAACTCCGTCCGGTGAGCGAGAGAGTCGGGCCGCCTGAAGGCGGCCCCTACGTTGACGGCGGCCCCGACGTCATCGAAACCGACGGGCTGCACAAGATGTTCGGGCGGACGCTCGCGGTCGAAGACCTCTCGCTCTCGGTCGGTCGAGGGGAGATCTTTGGTTTCCTCGGACCCAACGGCGCCGGCAAGACGACGTCGATCAAGATGCTGCTGGCGCTGGTCACGCCCACCGGCGGCCGTGGCCTTGTCCTCGGCAAGCCGCTGGGCGATCGCGCCACTCGGGCGAGAATCGGATTTCTGCCGGAGCACTTCCGCTTTCACGATTCGCTGACCGGACGTGAGCTCCTGCGGTTTCATGGCCGGCTCCATCGGTTGGCCGGCCTGCCGCTCGAAGCGCGCATCGATACGCTGCTCGCGCGGGTGGATTTGATCGAGGCGGCCGATCGGCGGCTGCGCGGCTACAGCAAGGGCATGCTGCAACGCATCGGACTGGCGCAGGCGCTGATCAACGACCCGGAGCTCGTGTTCCTCGACGAGCCGACGTCAGGGCTCGATCCGCTCGGCCGCCTGCTCGTGCGCGACATGATCGCCGAGCTGCGCGATCGCGGGACGACCGTGTTCCTCAACTCGCACCTGCTCGGCGAAGTGGAGGCAACGTGCGATCGAGTGGCGTTCGTGAAGCAGGGCCGTGTCGTGCACGCGATGGCATTGAGGGAGGAGTCGCAGTGTGTCGACGTCGAGCTGCGCGTGGCGCCGCTCGACGCGGCCACGCTGACTGGCCTGGCGCAATTCGGCACCGATGTCACGCAGGTGAGTGCCGACGTCGTCCGACTGCGCGCGGCGAGCGAGGATGCGGTGCCGGCGATCGCGCGCTGGCTCGTGGCGCGCCACCTCAACGTCTACGCGCTGCACGGCCGTCGCCGCACGCTCGAGGAGTGGTTCCTCGACATCATGGGCGACGACCAGCGCCCCGGGTAGCGCGATGATGGCCATTTTCACGTTCGCACGTCTCACGTTGTTCGAAGCGCGACGCAAGCGCATTCTGTTTGCCGCGATCCTCTGCGGCGTCGCATTTCTCGTCGTGTTCGCGACCGGCGTATTCCTGGCGTGGCGCGAGCTGCTGCGTCGCCAGATCTCCTTCGTCGAACGGCAGGGGCTGCTCGTGATGTTCACGCTGGCCGGGCTGTATGCGGCCAACTTCCTCTCGGTGCTGTTCGCGGTCCTGCTTCCGGTCGATGCGGTCTCTGGCGAGATCGATTCCGGTGTGATGCAGACGCTGGCGTCGAAGCCCGTCCGGCGCGCCGACGTCGTGCTCGGCAAGTGGCTGGGACACTGGATCGTCGTCGCGATGTATCTGATGACGCTCAGCGGGGGTGTGCTGCTGGTGAGCCGATCGATAACAGGGTTCGTGCCGCCGAGCGTCGTTGGGGCGATCTCGCTGATGCTGCTGGAGGTCACGCTGCTGATGACGGTGTCCATCGCCGGCGGCACGCGGTTCAGCACGGTCACGAACGGGATCGCCTCGCTCGGCTTTTACGGGATCGCGTTCGTGGGCGGCTGGGTCGAGCAAATCGGTGCCCTGGGCGGCATCCAATCCGCCCGCACCCTGGGCGTCGTCGTCAGTCTGATCAGCCCCGCCGATTCACTCTGGCGGCTGGCGTCTTACAATCTGCAGCCGGCGTTCGTCCGAGACCTCGGCGCGGTGGTGTTCACGTCTGCTTCGGTGCCGACGCCGCTGATGGTCTGGTGGGCCGGCGGGTTCACGCTGGTGATGCTCGTCGTCGCAGTACGATCGTTCGAGAAGCGTCAGCTCTGAGCCGCTAGCGTGTCGTGGTGCGCCAGCCTCCTGCGGCGTACTCCGAGCGCGCCACTTCGCTGTACGGAACGGGACTGACGATGGCACGCATCTCCATCTGTTCATGGCGCTCGACCGCCAGCTTGGCCGTCCCGCCGTTTTCCTCCCCCCACACGAAGGTCACTTCGCTGCCGATCACCGCGTGTTCGGCGTCGAGGATGGCCAGCGTCAGCATCCGCCCTTCGTTCGCGCTGTAGCCCACCCACGTCGAGATGCCAATCGTCTTGCCGTTCTTCGTCACCTTGTCGTACGGGTGCATGGAATAGACGGCCGAGGGGAACTCGATGAACTTCGCTCGATGATTCTTCTGGTACTGGCTGCCGATGGCCCGCATCACGTCGTCGGTCTCGAGCGCGAGCGTGACCTTCTTTCGATGCGGACCCTTCGCCAGCTTCTCGAGCGCCTCGCGCCCGATGAAATCGTGGTCGAACTTCACGTGCGGGCCGTAGCCCAGGTCCCACGGCGTCAGGTAGTAGTCTTCGATGTTGGGAGAATTGAAGCTGCCGCCGATCGACGCTGTCGACTCGTAGCAATCGGCGGGGAGCCACTGTCGATACGGCTTCATCTCCGCGCCGGTGTAGACCGCGGGTAGCGGCGAGGGGATCCACCCTGATTCGAGCGTGTTGGCCGAGTACGCGCGGCCGCCCACCAGTCGCAGGCCGAATTCCTCGCCGGCCTTGAAGATCGCCTCCCGCACGGCTTCGCCTTCCGCGTACGGTCCGAACATTTCGAAGCCGGGCTGTCCCGCCATGCCGTGCCTCAGTACGCGCACCGACTTCCCGGCGATGGTGACGCGCCCCATGTTGAAGAACTTCAGCTCGGGAGGAGGTCCACCCAGCACCTTCTCCATCACCTTCATCGCGTTGGGGCCCTGGAGCTGGAAGCGGTACGACTTGCGGTTGAAGGGATCTGGACGTGCCGCCGAGCGTTCGTCGAGCTCCACCTTGACGTCGTAGCCGCCGGTGGCCGCATGAAACCGGATCCAATTGAGCGCGGGAATGCGGCCGACCAGGTTGAACTGATTGGCGCCGAGCGCGAACAGGATGACGTCGCCGATGACATAGCCATCGTAGCTGCAGGGAACGAATTGCTTGGCTTTGTCGACGACGAAGCCGGCGAAGCTGTTGACGCCGAGTCGAGTGAGGAGTTTCAGCGCGTCGGGTCCTTCCACGGCCAAGTCAGCCATGTGGTAGGACTGGTTGAACAGCACGCAGGTCTTCTGCCACGCCTGCGTCTCGTCTCGCCAATTGGTGAATTCAGGAGGCACCCCAGGATAGGCGTTGGGCCCGGTCTGCAGATTGCGCAGCAGTCTGACCGGATCGCCCGCCGCGTGTAAAACGTCCTCGAGGCTCTTCTGGCTCATTCCTGACTTCCTCCCGCCCTGTACGGCGTTTTCGGTATGAGAAACGAATTTCTGCTTCCGCAACCACCGATCATCACCCAGCAGAGCGGTCTCGTGCAACGCGAGCGGCGCCCGCGCCCCGGTCACATCGCCGTGGCGAACGTGTATCCGCGCTCCTGGGCGCGGTTGACGGCGACGATGCCCGCAGTGACGAGGTGCGAGTTGCGAATCAGGTTGGACGAGAGCTCCTTGAAGATCGCCTCGGTGTCTCCCTTCGTCGCGGTCGCGATCGCCCCGGCAAACCGGCGCGTCGCCATTTCACAGACGGCAAAGTGCACGCCGCGCGCGACGAGCGCGTCGATGGTGACGCCGTAGTTCGGCAGCAGCGTTTGGTGCGTCGCCGACATGTACACATTCGACGACGGCGGCATCTTGATCTTGGGATCCTCGAATCCGCCGATGGCCTCGCTGATGGCGGCGCCGTACTTGCGCCACATTGGATCGGTGAACGCGAAGCTCGTCGAGTGGTGCCGGGCGACGATCACGACGGCCGCGTCGCCATTGCCGAGGCCGTAGCCGTTCTGATTGGCGAGGAAGAAGTTGTTCGCGAAGAGCAGCGCGCCGCCGAAGCCGAGCGCGCTCGTCGAATCGATGATGAACCGGTGGCCGCCCGGAAGCTGATCGAGCCAGTTGTCCTTGGTGTGGCGCGCCGGCTGAAATTTCTCGGATCGGGCCTGCGCGCTGGCAGGCTCACCTCGCAGCAGCCCGCCAACGACGGCGGCGCCCGCAGCGAACCGCGAGAGAAACGTACGGCGCTCGTTCATGCGTGCGTGTGTGGACATGATTTCCTCGCTTCTTGCACTCGTATTCGACGCGACTCGGTCAGGATTCTACACGCCCCGTACGGCCTTCAACATCGCGCCGGCGGCCTGTCCCATGAGCACGGTGTCGACGCCGACGACGATCATCGTGAAGCCCCTGGCGATATAGGGTTGCACGGCCTCAGGCGTCAGGCCGAAGATGCCGATGGGCAGCCGGGCGTCAGCGCACGCCGCTCTGACGCGGTCGATGGCGTCGACGACGTCGGGATGATCGACCGCCCCGGGACGGCCCAGGCTCGCCGACAGATCGTACGGTCCAATCAGCACACCATCGATGCCCTCGACGCGAACGATCTCGCGGATGCGATCGACCGCGTCGCGGTGCTCGGCCTGCACGATGACCGCGGTGTCCTCGTTGGCGCTCTGCATGTACTCGCGAACCTTGAGACCGTATCCATGCGCCCGCGCGATGCCGAGACCACGTTGTCCCAGCGGCGCGTACTTCGCCGACTGCACGATGCGCCTGGCGTGTTCCACGGAATTGACCTGCGGGGCGATGATGCCCGCCGCGCCGATGTCGAGCGCCTGCTTGATTGGGACCTCCTCGCCGGCCGGCAGGCGGATCACGCACGGCGTGGCGCCGGCGCCCTGCAGCAGCGCCTGCATGTGAAACGGCTCGAACGGCGCGTGCTCGGCGTCGATGAACAGCCAGTCGAAGCCGACGGCCGACAGGAGCTCGGCCACGACAGGAGAGTTGAGCGTGACGAGCGGAGCGACGAGGCGCTCACCCGATCGGAGCCTCGTTCGAAACGATGGAGTGTTCATAGCACCTGAGAGGGCAGTCTATTTGAGATTTGCGATTAGTGATTTGTGATTCGTTGTTGATTATGGATTGTCGACTGGTGATTGAGAGCGTTTCGAGTCCGCTTCGCAACAAGTCCGTATCTCGTCTTTCAATCAACAATCAACGATCACCAATCAACAACGAATCACTAATCACTAATCACGAATCACAAATCGCCAACACACTATCTCGTGATGCGTCGTCGATGAGCGAATGCCGCGAAATAGACGGGGATTCCAGCGAGCACGATGCCGAACGTGAGCGACGTCCAGACGGGATCGCTGACGATCGCGCTGCCGACCAGATAGGCGACGCCGGCGACGAAGATGGCGGGAAGCACTGGATAGCCCGGCATGCGATACGGGCGCGCGTGCTCGGGCACGCGTCGCCGTACGCGATACAAGCCGGCCACGGCCAGACCGTAGAACGGCCAGATCGACACCACGAACGTATCGGCCAGCTGCTCGAAGCTTCGCGTCAGCACGAACGCCACGCCGAGGATCCCGGCGAGGACGATGGCGACCACGGGTGTGTGATAGCGCGGGTGCACATACGTCAGCTGCTTGAAGAACAGCCCATCGTCGGCCATCGCGAAGAAGATGCGGGGCGCGGTCAGCATGATCCCGGTCAAGGTGCCGAACGTCGACAGCATCACGACCACCGAGATGAAGGCGACGCCGATCGAGCCGACGAGCGCCTGCATCGTGTCCGCAGCCACCAGCGTCGACTTCGCCATGGCGTCGGTGCCGTTCACGTACAGATAGGCAACATTCGCGGCGATATAGATCGACACGACGGCTACCGTGCCGACGACGATGGCTCGTGGCAACGTTCGGATCGGATCGCGCACCTCACCGGCGGTCATGGCGACATCGGCGAAGCCATCGTAGGCCCACAGCGCCGAGATGAGCGCGAGTCCGAACAGTCTCCAGTCGATCGTCGCGGCCGGCACACTCGTCGGGGCGTGTGCCTCGGAGCTTCCAAGCGCAAACGACATCAGCACCAGCAGGGTGAGCCCGCCGAACTTGGCGATGGACGACACGTCCGAGAGGACCGCACCCAACTGCACTCCTCGCACGTTCACGATGGTGGTGACCACGATCGAGACGGCGGCGACGTAGTTCACGATGCTGCTGCCTGCGGGTGGCGAGAAGCCGAACGAGCGCAGCAGGTATTCGCTGAAGACCGTGGCAATGGCGCCGATGGCCGAGGCGCGGATCAGCACCAGCTGCGACCAGCCGAACAGAAATCCGGCCATCGGCCCCCATCCCTCGCGCACGAACACGTACCATCCGCCGGTGCGCGGAAATGTCGCCGCCAGCTCCGCAACCGTGAGCGCGCCGCACAACGAGATCACGCCGCCGAGCACCCATACGAGCATCATCATCGTCGGGTCGGGTACCCGGGACGCGACGACGGCAGGCGTGCGAAAGATCCCGGAGCCGATGGTGATGCCGATGACGAGTCCGGTGGCCGACCAGAACCCGATCCGCCGCGCAAGATTGACGTCCCCGCGCGGCGACGACGTGGAGCTCATCGGGCACTAGCGTATGCCAAGTAGGGGGCGCCTTCAGGCGGCCTGCCTTGCTGATCGGGGAGCCGCCTTTAGGCGGCCCTGATCATCGTCCGATCGGACGAAGAGCTGCGGCGTGTCTCTCCAATAGAATGGGATTGCGTGGCCACGCTGTCTTCGCTCACGGGCACGACGATCCTTCACTATCGAATCGGCCGCCGGCTTGGCGCCGGAGGCATGGGCGAGGTCTACATCGCCGAAGACCTGCGGCTCGGCCGTCAGGTGGCGCTGAAGTTTCTGCGCCCTGATCGCCAGCTCGACAGCGAGAGTCGCGCGCGTTTGATGAGAGAGGCGCGGGCGGCGTCGCTGCTGCAGTCGCCGAACATCGCGGTGACCTACGACCTCGTCGAGCAAGGCGACCTGATGTTCATCGCGATGGAGTACGTCGAGGGCGAGCTCATCGCCGAGCGGATCGCGCGCGGGCCGCTGACGGCGGCCGAGGCCGTCGACATCGCCGCACAAGTGGCGAGCGCGCTCGAAGAAGCCCACGGCCACAACGTCATTCATCGCGACATCAAGAGCGCGAACATCGTTCAGACGCGGCGCGGTCTGGTCAAAGTGCTCGACTTCGGCCTCGCCAAGATCGACGCGCCTGGTTCGAGCGAAGCGGCGCTGCGAGCGACCGCCGAGTTGCAGGTCACGGCCCCTGGCATGTTGCTCGGCACGATGGCCTACATGGCACCGGAGCAACTCCGCGGCGGTGAGGTCGACTACCGTGCCGACTTGTTCGCGCTCGGCGTGGTGCTCTACGAGATGCTCGCCGGGCAGCTGCCGTTCCGCGGTCGAACGCTGCCGGAGGTGTTCGACCGGATCCTCAATTACGAGCCTGAATCGTTGAATCGCTCCGGTGAGATTTCGTCGGAATTGGATCTGGTCGTTCGTCGGGCGCTGCAGAAGATTCCGTCCAGGCGCTATCAGTCGGCGCGGGAGCTGTACGACGAGCTGCGGCGGATCTCGCGAAAGCTCGAGGCGGGCGTGAGCACGAGCGGGGTCTATGTGCCGCTGGCCGAGTCCGGGCAGCGCAGCCTTGCCGTGCTGACGTTCACCAACGTGACCCGCGAGCCGGCCGACGACTGGATCGGAACCGGCATCGCCGAAACGCTGACGGCCGATCTCAGGAACGTCCGTAACCTCGACGTGATCGGGCGCGCACAGGTGTTCGAGCTGCTCAAGACGTTCGACGCCGGCGTCGACACGCGAGACGATCGACTGACGATCGAGATCGGCAAGCGGCTCAGCGCCTGGTGGGTCGTGTCGGGCGCCTATCAGCGGCTCGGCGACCGCCTGCGCATCACCGCGCAGCTGACCGAGGTGTGGACCGGGTCACTACTGCGGACCGTGAAGATTGACGGCCGAGTCGACGAGATCTTCGAGCTCCAGGATCGCATCGTGTTCGACTTGAGCCGCAGCATCGACGCCAAGCTCGGGCCCGAGGAGGCGGCGGCGATCGAACACGACGACACGAAATCGGTGGAGGCGTTCGAGGCCTACTCGCGTGGAGTGCTGAATCTGCGGTCCGCCGGGCGAGAGGCGATCGACCGCGCGATCGCGCTGTTCGAACGGGCAGTCGCGCTCGACCCCGGCTATGGCGTGGCGTGGTCTGCACTTGGCGGCGCTTACAACCTGAAGGGCCAGTTCCTCGGCTTCTCCGATCTGCACTACAAGGCCATCGATCACCTCCGACGCGCGATTACGCTGAAGCCCGGTCTCGTCGGAGCGTACGTCTGGCTGGGCAGCTCGCTGCTTTATACCGGCCAGGTGGACGAGGGGATCGACGCGCTCAAGAAGGCGGAGGCGCTCGATCCCGACGACGCCGACGTGCACCAGACGCTGGCGCGCGCCTCCTGGATGTGGCGTGCGCAGGTGCCCGAGGCGATCGCGGAGCTGCGCCGGTCGATCGAGCTCAATCCCGAGGCGGGCTACTCGCATCTGCAGTTGTCGTTTCTCGAGGCGTTGAGCGGACACCTGGATGAAGCCGAGACGGCGGCGCGCGAGGCGATCGAGCTCCAGGAACGCGCGATGTCCGGTACAGAAGGGCTGCTGATCGTCGGTGCGCACGCACGCCTCGGCTACGTCCATTACCTGCGGCGAGATTACGACGCCGCGCTCGTCGAGTACCGGCGGGAGCTCGCATTCGTGTCGACCAGCGACCACGCCCTTCGCGAGCGGACGCTGATCGAGCTGCAGCAGAAACTGAGCGCCCTGCACGCCGCACGAGGCGAGCCTGACGAGGCGGTCAGATTCGGCGACCTCGCCGTCGCCGCCCACGACCGCCGCATTGCTGCCGGCGCCGACGATCCCGCCACGCGGTACTACGTCGCTGCCGTTTACGCGCAGCGCGGAGACGTCGCGCATACACAGCAGCACCTCGCGCTGCCGTTGCAACGCCTCCCCGCGTTCACGCGCTGGCGGTTACCGAGGGATATCGACTTCGGGCGCCTGCGGGAGCAACTTTCCCTGTAAGGAAACGGGGGAGACGGATCGAGCAATACGCAAAATCACACGCGCCAGAGAGTCCGGTGTCGTGCTTGTGATCTTGCGTATCGCTCGATCCATGAGCCCACCCGCACGAGACACGGTTCACAGCGCGTGGCTCTGTCCGATCTCTGTTGCTCTGTTACTCAGTGTGAACCGTTGCTCTATAAGCTCTGTTGCTTGCAGCGAGCTAAGGCTTGCGGCCGACCGCTATCAATGACAATCCAATCGGCGGGGTGAGCACCTGCTCGATCGGAAGCGCCCAGGGCGCGACGAGCGCGTCGAAGATTTTCACCTGCGTGATGCTGTGCATCCTCGACTTGCGGACGTGCGAGTTGTACATCCAGCCGAGGAGACCGATCGGATTGCTGTAGCGAAGGGCCTCGAGCGACAGCCCCGCTTCACCGAATGCTCTCGCCAACGATGGCTTCGAGTAGCGCCGATGGTGGCCGAGCTCCGCATCGAGCGGACCGTATGCCGCCTGGACCGCGGGCACGAAGATCAGCGCGCGTCCGCCTTGGACGAGCACATCCTTGAATGTCCGCAGCGCCTCGGCATCGTCTTCGATGTGCTCGAGCACGTTGACGCAGACGACGGTGTCGAAGCGATGGCTGTGCAGCTCGGCGCGATCGCATTCTTCGAGGTGGCACACGCGCAGCGAGAACCGTGAGTGGCCGCGCATCGCCTCTTCGGCGCGCGTCGCGCAGTTGGTGTTCGGCTCGATGCCGATCACCAGGTCAGCGGCGTCGGCGAGCGGCCGGCTCATCGTGCCGATGCCCGAGCCGACCTCGAGTACGCGTTTGCCGATATAAGGGCGAAACAGCTCGAACAGGTGCGCGCCGTAGCGCCGCGCCGCCTGCATCGTCTCGAGATCGTTGGCGGCATATTGCTCCTGCGTCTGCGTGTGCCGCCGGTCGATGTGTTTTGCATCGATCATAGCCATGGGCACGGTACCATACGTACTCTCGATGGCCCAAGCGGACGCATTCGCGCAGGGCGCCCCCGCCGCGCCCCCATCGCCGCTCTCACCCGATGGGGAAGCCGGACACGATGAGGTCTTCGCCATTCCGGCACGGCTGGCCGCTGGTGTCTGCGCGCTGATCTATGCGGCGTTGACGGTCGTGCTCGGCCGACACCTGCTCGCCAACCTGGGATCGACGGTGGCGCACGATGCTGGCGATCCGTTGCTGACCGCGGCCATCCTCAAGTGGAACGCAACGCATTGGCCGCTCTCGGACGCCTGGTGGCAGTTTCCGATCTTTCATCCCACCCGCGACACGATGGCCTTCTCCGAGCACCTGCTCGGCCTCAGCGCCGTGGCGTCGCCCATCTACTGGTTCACGCGCGACACGCTGGTCACCGCCAACCTCGCCACGCTGCTCACCTATCCGCTCAGTGCGCTCGCGATGTACGCCCTCGTGTTCCGACTGACTCGCAGTGTCGCCGGCGCGTTCATCGCAGGCTTGGCCTTCGGGTTCGCACCCTATCGCGTGTCGCAGCTGCCGCACGTGCAGATGCTCGCGGCGTTCTGGGCCCCGCTGGCGCTGCTTGGCCTGCACGCGTACATCGAGACGCGCCGCCGGCGATGGTTGGTCTTGTACGGCACCACCTGGATGCTCCAGGGTGCGGCCAACGGCTACGCGCTGGTCTTCTTCTCTGTGCTCATCGCGCTGTGGGTCGTCTGGTTCGTCGTCCTCCGTTGGGACTGGCGTGCGTTGGTCGGGATTGCGGCCGCGACGTTCGTCGGGGCGGTGCCACTCGTCCCGATCCTCTACGAGTACGTCGTCGTCCACGCCCGTCACGGCTTCGAGCGGAGCCTTGCCGAGATCCAGGGGTTCAGTGCAGACGTATCCGCGGTGCTGTGTGCTCCTGCGGATCTCAGTCTCTGGGGATGGCTCCGCGTGATGTGCCGCAGTGAAGGCGAGCTGTTTCCGGGTGTGTGCGTCATCGGGCTGTGGGCGGTTGCCATCGCACGCAGCCTCGGACGATTCAGCGGGATGACGGCCCCCGGTCGATCGCGAGTCCTCACCCTGCTCGTTCGCCTGCTGATCATCGTCGGCCTGATCTATTCCGCGATCGTGGTGTCGGTGGTCTTGCTCGGGCCGTGGCGAATCGATTGGGCCTTCCTGAAAATATCGACCTCCTCGGCGCGCAAGCCCGCGCTGATCGCCGCGGCGTGTCTCGTCGGTGTGCTGTTGCTGTCGCCCTTCGTCCGATCGACCGTGCGACGCTCGTCCACGATCGGTTTCTATCTGCTCGCGTCCGTCGTCACCTGGCTGATGACGCTCGGGCCGACCATCACGTTCATGGGCGTCCCGTCTGGATACGAGGGGCCGTTCAAATGGTTGCTCGTGCTGCCGGGGACGACCGGACTTCGAGTGCCGGCGCGTTTCTGGCTGATGACGATGCTCTGTCTGTCCGTCGTCGCCGGCATCTCGGTCGCGGATCTTCTTCGCGGACGATCGAGGAGGCTGGCGGCGATCGTCACGCTGGTTGTTGCACTGGGCGTCCTCGGAGACGGATGGAACGGCAGCATCCCCGCGGTTGCCGCATCATCCGCCATTCCTGGCGAAGAGCTCATGCGGCGTGCCACCGTTCTGGAGCTTCCGGCGGACGGGTCGTTCCTCGATATCGCAGCCGTGTTCAGAGCCGTGCAGGGGGGATGGAACACGATCAACGGCTACAGCGGGTGGCAGCCGAGCTACTACTTCGCGCTGATCGGTGCCTCTCGAGACGAATCGAGCGACGTGTTCACGCCGTTTCAGCGTCTCGGCGAAGTGCGGGTGCTCGTGAAGAGCGATGCCACGCGCCTGCAGGCGCTGGTAGAGCGACAGCCGGGCGCGCGCCTCGTCGCACAGAACACATCATTGGCGCAGTACCGACTGCCGCGGCTCGAGCTGACGGCAAGCGAGGTGGCCGGCCAGCGCATCCCCATCCGCGAGCTGCGGTCCGAGTGTTCGACGACGTATCTCGGCGCGATGAAGGACGGCGACGAGCAGACGTTGTGGCAGTGCGCGCTCACCGACGAGCGGCAGCCGTTGATCGTCGATCTGGGTACAACGACGACCGTCAGCGCGATCGTGCACAGCATAGGCAAGCAGTTCTGGCTGTATCCGAAGGCTGTCGAAATCGAGACGTCCGAGGACGGGCAGACCTGGCTGCCGGCGCGAAGCGGCAGCGTGCGTCACGACGTCATGATCGCCGGCATGCGCGACGCGGCGCTGTTGCGCGTCGTGCTGGCGTTTCCGCCGCGGCCGGCGCGCTACCTGCGACTTCGTGGAACGCCAGGTGAGCCGCAGTTCCCGTGGACGATCGCTGAGCTCGAGGTGTGGCCGGAGGCCCGCGGAATCCGTTGAAGCCGGTCGGCTTTCGCCTTATGATCTCCGTCCATGCTGCCGGCAGGGCCCTCGAGTCGCGAACCCATGGACGCGGGCGCGCTCGTGGCAGGTCCGGCCAAAGATCAGGCGCTCTCAGGAGTTCTTGACCGCCTGACCGGCGGAGTCACCGAGCGGCCCGACCGGCCTGATGCGTGGGTCACGGCGGTGCGTCGTCTGCCCGCGCTCGATGCCCGACATGCCCCGTTCGTCGACGGGATCGACGAACGCGTGCGCGAGGTGCTCCGTCAACGCGGCATCGACCAGCTCTACACGCATCAAGCGGCAGCCATCAGCCACTCGCTCGCGGGCCGGCACGTCGTCATCACCACGCCGACAGCGTCGGGCAAGACGCTGTGCTACAACGCGCCGGTTCTGAGCACGGTGCTGCGCGATCCGTCCACGCGCGCGCTCTATCTGTTTCCGACAAAAGCGCTGGCGCAGGACCAGCTCGCGGAGTTGCACGAGCTGTCCGATCAACTGTCGCGGCGCAACGACCTCCAGATCGGCGTGTTCACCTATGACGGCGACACGCCGCAGGACGCGCGTCGTGCCATTCGTGGACGCGCGCATGTGGTGCTCAGCAACGCCGACATGTTGCACTCCGGCATCCTGCCGCATCATCCGCGTTGGGCGAAACTGTTCGAGAACCTTCGCTTCATCGTTATCGACGAGCTGCACGCGTATCGAGGCGTCTTTGGCAGTCACCTGACGAACGTCTTGCGTCGTCTGCGCCGCATCTGTCAGCACTACGGATCGACGCCGACGTTCATCTGCTCGTCGGCCACGATCGCCAATCCGCGAGAGCTTGCCGAAGCGCTCGTCGAGCAGCCGTTCGAGCTGGTGTCCGAGAGCGGCGCACCGCGTGGCGAGAAGTTCTTTCTGTTCGTGAACCCACCGGTCGTCAACGAGCAACTGGGTATCCGCAGGTCGTACCTGGCGGAAACGCGTCGCGTCGCCGCGGAGTTCGTGAAGCGCAAGCTGCAGACGATCGTCTTCGCGCAAAGCCGGCTGGCGACTGAAATCCTGACGACGTACCTGAAAGACGACTTCGGCAGCCCCCCGGGATCGACCGAGGAGATCCGCGGCTATCGTGGCGGATATCTGCCGCAGCGCCGCCGCGAGATCGAGCGCGGCCTTCGCGAAGGCACGGTTCGTGCCGTCGTCTCGACGAACGCACTCGAGCTCGGCATCGACATCGGTGCGCTCGATGCCTGCGTGATGGCCGGATATCCCGGATCAATCGCGGCGACGTGGCAACGGGCGGGCCGCGCCGGCCGACGCAGCGGTCGGTCGGCCGCGGTGCTCGTCGCCAGCAGCGCCCCGCTCGATCAGTTCGTGGTGCGCACTCCGTCGTACTTCTTCGATGCTTCGCCGGAACACGCCCTGGTGAACCCCGACAACCTCCACATCCTGGTCGACCACGTGAAATGCGCGGCGTTCGAGCTGCCGTTTACGACGTCTGAACAGTACGCCCTTCGACTCGGCCTGAGCGAAGGCCTCGCTCAGGGGGCTTCCGCGCCGGCGGTCGATGTCCAGGAAGTCCTTGGCATCCTGCAAGAGGGCGGGTTCGTCCATCGAGCGGCCGGCGAGGATGGCGAAGGAGTCTGGCAGTGGACGAACGAGTCGTACCCGGCCGATGCCGTCAGCTTGCGATCGATCTCGTCGGACAACTTCGTCGTCGTCGACACGACGAATGGTGCAGATGTGATTGGTGAGACGAGCTTCACCAGCGGGCCGCCGACGCTGCACGAGAAGGCGATCTATCTGCTCGAGGGCGGACTCTACCAGGTGGAGCGGCTCGACTTCGACGGACGCAAAGCCTACGTGCGCCAGATCGACTGCGACTACTACACGGACGCCATCACTTATACGAAGGTCACGGTGCTCGAGACCTTCGAGACAGGAAATCAGCCCGCAGCCGATCAGAGTAGGCCGGGCCTTCCAGGCCCGGCATCTCATGGCGAAGTCCACGTCTCGTCCAGAGTCGTCGGCTTCAAGAAAATCAAGTTCTACACGAACGAGAACGTCGGGTCGGGTGAGCTGGACTTGCCCGAACAGGAGATGCACACCACCGCGTACTGGCTTACTGTTCCGCGCGATGTCATCGCGGCACTGCCTTACGCTGCCGACGATCGCCGCGACGGTGTCGTCGGGCTGTCCTATGCGATGCGTCAGGTGGCGCAGCTGCTTCTGATGTGCGATCGGCAGGATATCGGCATCTCCATTGGTAGCGGCGAGCACGGCGAACAGACCGATCTCACGCGCAGCGGCGATCCGGCCATGCTCTCGGATGAACCGCGCATCTTCGTCTACGACAACTATCCCGGGGGAATCGGCTTCAGCGCACCCCTGTTCGCGATGGATCGCGAGCTGCGCGATCGCACTCGCGAGCTGATCGCTGGCTGCGAGTGTCAGCACGGTTGCCCGGGGTGCGTGGGACCAATCGGCAACACGGGTCCGCTCGCGAAGACCGCGGCGCTTCGCATACTCGAACTGATTGGCGCACGACAGATCGAGTCGGCCGACACGCGGGTGGCATCACTATGACGTCGCTCGCGGATCGTCTTCGCGGCGTCATTCAACTTGGGCCGCCTAAAGGCGGCCCCCACGAGGACGACGATCGTCACGAACGCGGCGATCGTGGGGGCCGCCTTCAGGCGGCCTATGACAGTGCGGACGAAGCCCTCGGGGGCGATTGGTTTGAAGGGGACGGTGGGCGTTTCCTGATCATCGATCGCAGCTATTCGCCGGGCCATCGTCATGGCTGGATGTCCGTTGCCGACGGTCTGCCACCATCGGCCGGTGTGTGGCCGCGGCTGTCGCTCCTGGCTGACGGCGCGGGTGGTTCCAATCTGCTGTTCGTCGATCTCGAAACGACGGGGCTGGCCGGCGGCGCTGGAACGTATGCCTTCCTCGTGGGCTGCGGCTGGTTCGAGGGTGGCCGCTTCAAGGTGCGGCAGTTCTTCCTGGCCAGCTACCTCGCCGAACGCGCACTGTTGCAGGCGTTGGTCGGTGTGGCGCGCCATGCCGGCGCGGTCGTCACCTACAACGGCAAGAGCTTCGATTTGCCGCTCGTCGAAACGCGCTACACGCTGCATCGCATGGAAACACCGTTTGCCGGCATGCCGCACATCGACATGCTGCATCCTGCCCGACGGCTGTGGCGTGGCGGTGACGGCGCCGCGTTGGGTGCAGTCGTCGGCTCGCGACGCGAGGTCGCCGCCACGAGCTGTCGGCTCAGTGTGCTCGAGCAGGTGTTGTGCGGACACGTCCGCGAGGGTGACGTCGCCGGCTTCGAGATTCCGGCCCGTTACTTTCACTTCGTGCGAACGGGCGATGCCCGTCCGATCGAGGCCGTGCTCGAGCACAATCGCCTGGATCTGCTCTCGCTGGCGCTCGTCACGGCGCGTGCCGCGCAGTTGCTGGACGAGGGCGCGCCGGGCACGCGAACCGCGCGCGAGGCGCTGGGCCTCGGTCGTCTCTACGAGCGCGGCGGGCTGTTCACCGATGCCTGGCGCTGTCTCAATCGAGCGATCGAGCTCGATGACGATGACATGACGACTCGTGGCGAGGCGTTGCGCGCGCACGCGGTGCTCGCGCGACGGATGCGGCGATTCGAGGATGCCGCCTCGTCGTGGCGGCGATTGCTGGACCTGCCGGGATGTTCGCGGACGCTGGCGCGCGAAGCGTCAGAAGCGCTGGCCGTACACCTGGAGCATCGGCTACGTGACTATCAAAGCGCGCGTGGCTACGCCGTTCAAACGCTGCACGGCGACCTCACGCCGATGCGAAAAGAAGCTACGCTGCATCGTTTGGCCAGACTCGATCGGAAGATCGACTCTCTTCCTATTGCATCGTTATTTTGAGATGGACGTTTGATGCCGGGCCTTGAAGGCCCGGCCTACACTACGCGTTTCCGAACAACGAGTGTGTAAGCGGGCAGTGTAGGCCGGACCTTCTAGGTCCGGCGGATAGCGTTCGAGTTACGCCGTCGCGGCTTTGGCGGTCTTCTTCTTGGTCCCGGCCGTCTTGCTTGCCTTCGCGACTTTTACAGCTTTGGCTGCGGTCTTCCGCTGCTCCGACGTCTGCGCCCCGTACTTCTTGGTGAAGCGTTCGACGCGGCCCTCGGTATCGATCAGCTTCTGACGTCCCGTGAAGAAGGGATGGCAGGCCGAGCAGATTTCGAGGTGCAGCTCGGGCTTGGTCGAGCGCGTCTTGAACGTGTTGCCACAGGCGCAGCGAGCCTCGACCTCCTGGTATTTCGGATGAATCCCTTCTTTCACGATGCCCTTCCTTTACGGCGCGTATCTTTGGCGCGAGTACAAATAAAAATTATATACCAGGGCCGCAAGGCGGCAGGATCACGCCACGATTCTGGCTGACGGCCAGCTCTGGATCGCTGACGAATTCCGCCACAATGCCGACGCCGAGCTCACGCGGGTCGTCGATTCCATGGTCCTCCGGCCGCCACGTTCTCGACACCTGCAGCCGGGCTTCGATCACCCGTTGGCTGTCGGGCAGCGTCACGCCGACGCTGATGCCATCCCGGCTCTTGAGCGCTTCATCCAGTAAGACGCCACACGCGGTCGACAGGGTTACATGGACGGGCTGGCTCGTGATGTCGGGATGGTGCGCCCATACGCGCACGACCAGCCATCGTGTCTTGACCGGCCAGACGAAGCGGGCGTCGCGCCGCGTCCATCGAAACTCGTGCTCGTCGAGCACTTCCGGGCGGTACGTCCCGACGACGTATTCGCGTTCGGCTTGACGGGCTCGGGCCGTCACCGCCAACGGTCCCTTGCCAAGGACCACGTGACCACCCGCGTAGGCGACCGCGAGGGCCATGACGGCCACCCATTGCCACGCCGGAGCTGCCGCGTGCTCTGCCCGGTGATCTGGCGCCAGTGCCGGCACCCCTCGACCATGCTCGGAGTGTCCTGAGCGAGAGTCGAAGGACATCAGCGCCGTCGCCCAGCCGACGAGCAGCATGAACGACAGCATGACGATCGGCGTCTGCGTCGGAACTTGTATGACCGAGCTGAGCCCGATGGCCGCGACGAGCCCGCGCACGATCGTTGCGTCGAACTGACGGTCGGGGGCCGCTCGGCCTCTGACGATTTGCCACGCCAACACCCCTGACCAGATGAACACTGCGAGCGCACCGACGATGCCGAATTCCGCCAGCTGGTGCCGCCACCAGTTTTGCGCGTTGTCGAAGGGCAGCGTGTCGTTCGCCATCTCGCGCCAGTAATCGGGGGAGAGCACCTGATAGCTGCCCACTCCCACGCCGACCAGGGGATGCTCGCGAATCATCTGGGTGGCGATCTGTCCGTACGGCCCGCGCGTGAAAATCGTGTTGAGCCCGCCGATCGACGCGGGAATGTCCGACAGGCGTCGGGCCGGCCCGACCGCATTCGACGTGAGCACGATTGCGGCGACGAGCGCGATGACGCCGCCTCCTGCCCAGGGCGCCACCCGTCTCGCGTTGGGGCCCAGCGACGACCACATCACCACCGCCGCAATGCCGTTGGCGGTGATTCCGCAGAGGGCCGCGACCCGTGATCCCGACATCCAGAGCGCCGCGATGTTCACCACGAACACGAGAAAGACGATCGCGTTGGCCACGCCCCGGGACCGATCGAGCACACCGTGGAACGCCCCATGCGGCGCCTGGAGACGCGAGTTCCGTAGCGCCAGCACCGCCAGCGGGCCGGCCAGCGCCGCGCACAGGCCCATCGCGTTGGCATCGAGCAACGTGCCGGTCGCCCGCATCCTCGTCGCCCAGAACGGCGTACTGAGAAACCCAAAATCGATTGTCGCCTGATAGATCGCCACCAGACTGGCGACGGTCGCTCCGATCCAGATGGCGTGCACTGCGGGCCACAGGCGCTGGCTCGCGTCGCCGAACCGACGGTAGGTCCACTCCAGCCACAGCAGGCCGAGCAATTGCGTCCACACGACCGCGAGCAGCCACGCGCCGACCTGCGGCGCCGACAGCATCGCCCACGAGTTGATCGCGCCCTCGTCGGTGAGCACACGCAGATCGAACCCCGCTTCGCGCGCCAGCATCACCGGCCACGACAGCGCGAGTGTCATCGCCCACCCGCCAGCCAGCACGCGCCAGGCCGACGGCAGTCTCCACTGCGACCACGACGTGCTTCGCAGCAGCGATGCCGACAGCCCCGCCATCCAGAACAGATCCAGCACCGGGCCCTCGCGCTCGGTGAGGATGCGCAGCACCGCCGGCGCGATCATCGCGCCGCCGATCCAGCACACGTCGGTCCACGCCCGAAGCGACGCGGGTACGGCGAGGCCGACCGCGATGGCGGCAATGGTCAGCGCGCGCAGTTTCGGCGTGAGGTCGGGATGGAGCCAGAGCAGCAGGAGCGCAATCAGCGCAACCGATGTCGCCGCTGCGACTTTGCTGATTCGCTCGAGCGTGGGCACGGGGGAAGTGTAGGCCGGGCCTTGCTCCTAGGCCCCGCGTAAATGGCTACGAGCTAAAACGATGCTTCATCAGCACCCACAACGCCACGATGCCGTCTTTCCAGCCGATCTTCTTGCCCTCTTCGTAGCTGCGGCCATCGTACGTGATCGGCACTTCGTATACACGGTAGCCGCGCTTGAAGATCTTCGCGGTGATCTCAGGCTCGATGCCGAAGCCGTTCGACTCCAGGTTGAGTCCCTGAAGGACCTCGCGCCGCATCACCTTGTAGCAGGTCTCCATGTCCGTGAGCATCGTGTTGTACAGGATGTTCGTGAGCAGCGTCAGGACACGATTGCCAAGGTAGTGCGTGAACAGGAAGACGCGATGGCGGCCGAGGAACCGCGAGCCGTAGACGACGTCGGCGCGGCCCTCGACGATCAGCTCCGCGAGCATCGGAAACTCTTCGGGCGAGTACTCGAGATCGGCGTCCTGGATGGCGACGATGTCGCCGCTGACGGCAGCAAAGCCGCGGCGCAGCGCGGCGCCCTTGCCCTGATTGCGCTCCTGCAGCAACAGCGTGAACTGATGCTCACGCTGCAGCTCCTGCAGGCGCTGCCGCGTGCCGTCGATCGAGCAGTCGTCGATGACGATCAGCTCGATCCGCATCGGTACGCCGAGCACGCGCGGGATGATCTCGTCGATCGTCGCGATTTCGTTGTAGACGGGCATCACCACCGACAGCAGTGGCGACTCGAGCGCCGTGCGGACGCCGTGCTTTCGCCGCGCGGCGGGAGCCGGAGGCGCCGCCGTCGACATTACGTCTTGCCTGCCGCCATCGATGCCAGGAACTCGCCGTTCGTCTTGGTCTTACTCATGCGCGACAGCAACAACTCCATCGCTTCGCTGGGCGAGAGCGGCGTCAGCACCTTGCGCAGCACCCACACGCGATTGAGCTCTTCCTTCGGCAGCAGCAGCTCCTCTTTCCGCGTGCCGCTCTTGGTGATGTCGATGGACGGGAACACGCGCCGGTCGGTCAGCTTGCGATCGAGGTGGATTTCAGAGTTACCGGTGCCCTTGAACTCTTCGAAGATCACTTCGTCCATGCGCGATCCGGTGTCGATCAGCGCGGTGGCGACGATGGTCAATGATCCGCCTTCTTCGATGTTGCGAGCGGCGCCGAAGAACCGCTTCGGCCGCTGCAACGCGTTGCTGTCGACGCCGCCCGAGAGCACCTTGCCGGACGCCGGCACGATGGTGTTGTAGGCGCGGGCCAGGCGGGTGATCGAGTCGAGCAGGATCACCACGTCTTTCTTGTGCTCGACCAGTCGCTTGGCTTTCTCGATCACCATCTCGGCGACCTGCACGTGGCGCTGCGCCGGTTCGTCGAAGGTGGACGAGATGACCTCTCCGCGCACCGAGCGCTGCATGTCGGTCACTTCTTCCGGCCGCTCGTCGATCAGCAGCACGATCAGGTAGATCTCGGGATGATTCTTGGTGATGCTGTTGGCGATGCTTTGCAGCAGCATCGTCTTGCCGGTGCGCGGCGGCGCGACGATCAGGCCGCGCTGACCCTTGCCGAGCGGCGTCAGCAGATCCATCACGCGCCCCGACAGGTTCTCGGGATCGGTTTCGAGGTTGACCTTCTGCGCCGGATACAGCGGCGTCAGGTTCTCGAAGAAGATCTTCTCCTTCGTCTTCTCGGGCGGTTCGAAGTTGATCGCTTCGACCTTGATCAGCGCGAAGTAGCGCTCGCCGTCCTTCGGCGGCCGGATGACGCCCGACACCGTATCGCCGGTGTGCAGATCGAACTTGCGGATCTGCGACGGCGACACGTAGATGTCGTCGGGGCCGGGCAGGTAGTTGTAGTCGGGGGCGCGCAGGAACCCGAAGCCATCGGGGAGTGTTTCGAGCACGCCTTCGGAAAAGACGTTGCCGCTCTTCTCGGCGCGCACCCGGAGGATCTCGAAAATGAGCTCCTGTTTGCGCATGCCGCTGGCGCCGGCGATATCGAGCTCTTTGGCGATCTTGGTGAGCGCAGAGATGCTCATCTCCTTCATCGCCGAGAGCGAAATGGTCTGTGCAGGAGCGGCCTGAGCGGGTGCGGGCGGTGCCGGCGCGGGCGCGCCGTTCTGCACGGCTTTCTCGCCCTTGTCAGCGGGGGCAGGGGCGGTAGCGGTGCCTACGCCGCCGTTGTTCTTGGCAGGCTTGCGATCATCTTCCACAGGTCATCCAGTCCTTCGCCGGTGCGCGCCGAGACCAGCGCCACAGGCAGATCAAACAACGTTTCGAGTTCCCGAGTATGACGCGCCCGTTCCGTGCGCGTGAGCTTGTCCACTTTGGTTCCTACAATTCCCAGGCCACCGCGCTGCGACCGCAGCCAACGCGCGGCGTCCAGATCCGACTCGAGCCCGGGATGCCGGGCGTCGACGAGCAGCAGCACGGCGCGTATCGCTGGCCGACGAAAGTACGCATCGACCAGCACGTCGAAGTCCTGCACCGCCGCGTCGCGAGCCCGTTGCCCTGCGAGTCCTCGGGCCTCCCCCGAGCCCGGTCGAGGGGCCCGAGCGTAGCCGTAGCCAGGGAGATCCACCAGGTAGAGCGGTGGCATCGATCCCCGCTGCACCCGGTAGATATTGGCAAGCCGCGTCTTGCCGGGTGCGGCACTCGTGCGCGCCACCGGGCGCCGCACGAGTGCGTTGATCAAGCTCGATTTGCCGACGTTGGAGCGTCCAACGAAGGCGACCTCCGGGAGCCCGTCGCGCGGAAAGTCGTTCGCGCTGGCGGCACTCGTAATGAATTCGGCGGCTACCTGCATGGGTGGGCCGCCTGAAAGGGGCCCCTACGACGGTCGTTCGTCACGTCGCGATCGTAGGGGCCGCCTTCAGGCGCCCGACACCTCAGTGCGGACGCGTGTCGCCCGCCGGCTCCGTGACCTCCGGGGCGACGACCGGGGCCGCCAGGGTCCGAGCTGGCAGCGGCTCGGCGAGCGCAATCTTCAGCACTTCATCCATCGTCGACACCATGTGCACGTTCAGCGTGTCGAGCACGTTCTTCGGGATGTCGGCGAGGTCCTTCTCGTTGTCGCGCGGCAGCACGATGTTGGTGACGCCGGCACGATGGGCCGCCAACACTTTCTCCTTTACGCCGCCGATGGGCAGAACCTTTCCTCGCAGCGTGATCTCACCCGTCATCGCCACGTCGCGGCGCGTGGCGATCTTGACGAGCGCGGAGGTCAACGCCGTGGCCATCGTGATGCCCGCCGAGGGACCGTCCTTGGGAATTGCCCCCTCGGGCACGTGCACGTGGATGTCGATCTTCGAATGGAAGTCTTCGGGGAGGTTCAGCTCAGCGGCCTTCGACCGGACGTAGCTGAGGGCGGCCTGCGCCGACTCCTGCATCACGTCCCCGAGCTTGCCGGTGAGCGTCAGCTTGCCCTTGCCGGCCATCAGCGTCGCCTCGCTCACGAGCAGCTCGCCGCCGACCTCGGTCCATGCCAGCCCGGTGGCGATGCCGACCTCGTTCTTCTCCTCGGCCAGAGACGGACGGAATCGCGGGACGCCGAGATACTGGGTGACCTTCTCGGCTGAAATCTCTTCCTTGAAGCTCTTGCCTTCGACGACGACCTTGCGCGCCACCTTGCGGCAGATCGAGGAGATCTCGCGTTCGAGATTGCGGACGCCGGCCTCACGCGTGTAGCGCTGGATCAGCGTCGAAATCGCCTCGTCCAGGATGACGATGTTGTCGGCGGTGAGACCGGAGCCTTCGATCGCCTTCGGCGCGAGGAAGCGCTTGGCGATCTCCAACTTTTCGTGCTCGGTGTAGCCAGCCAGTTGCAGCACTTCCATGCGGTCGCGCAGCGCCTGAGGGACCGTGTGCAGCACGTTGGCCGTGCAGATGAACATCACGTTCGACAGGTCGTACTCGACGTCGAGGTAGTGATCGAGGAACGTGTTGTTCTGCTCGGGATCGAGCACCTCGAGCAGGGCCGCCGACGGGTCGCCGCGGAAGTCCATCGACATCTTGTCGATTTCGTCCAGCAGGAACACCGGGTTCTGCGTGCCGGCCTTCTTCATCATCTGGATGATCTGGCCGGGGAAGGCGCCGATGTAGGTGCGGCGATGGCCGCGAATCTCGGCTTCGTCGCGCACACCGCCGAGCGACAGACGCACGAACTTGCGGTTCATCGCGCGCGCGATCGACTTGGCCAGCGATGTCTTGCCGACTCCAGGCGGTCCGGAGAAGGTGAGGATCGTCGCCTTCGGCTTCTTGACCAGCGAGCGCACGGCGAGGAACTCGAGGATGCGGTCCTTGATCTTCTCGAGCCCGTAGTGATCTTCGTTGAGGACCGTTTCGGCGTGCTTGAGGTCGCGGTTCTCGCGCGTCTTCTTGTGCCAGGGAACGGCGATCAGCCAATCGAGGTAGTTGCGCGAGACGGTCGCTTCCGCCGACATCGGCGGCATCGCTTCGAGGCGTTTCAGCTCCTGGACCGCCTTCTCCTCGACGTCCTTCGGCATCTTCGACTGTTCGATCTTCTTCTTCAGCTCGTCGATCTCGCTGCCTTTCTCGTCCTTGCGGCCCAGCTCCTTCTGGATCGCCTTCATCTTCTCGTTGAGGTAGTACTCCTTCTGCGCCTTCTCCATCTGCTTCTTGACGCGAGACTGGATGCGTCGATCGACCTGGAGCTTATCGACCTCGATTTCGAGAATGCCGGCGATGCGGTTGAGGCGCTCGATCGGCGAGATGATCTCAAGCAGGTTCTGCTTCTCGTCGACGCCGACGAGCAGGTGGGCGGCGATCGTGTCGGCGAGCTTGCCGGGGTCGTCCACGCGGACGGCGGCAATCATCGCGTCGTACTGCAGGTTGTTCGAGAGCTTGACGTACTGCTCGAACAACGAGACCACGCGCCCCATCGTCGATTCGATTTCGCCAGACGCTTCCTTCTGCTTCGGCAGGACCTTGACCACGACGCGATAGAAGCCCTTGTCTTCCTTCCACTCGACCGCACGGGCCCGATCGATTCCCTCCACCAGGACCTTGATGTTGCCGTCGGGCAACTTGAGGCTCTGGACCACATTGGCGACGCAGCCCATCGTGTAGATGTCGTCGGGACGCGGGTCGTCGACCGAGGCATCGTGCTGGGCGGCCAGGAAGATGCGCTTGTCCTTGAGCAGCGCATGGTCCAGCGCACGGGTCGAGGAGGGCCGTCCGATGACGAACGGCATCATCATGTGGGGAAATACGACGACGTCCCGGAGTGGAACGATGGGTAGCGTTTCGTAGACTTCCATCAGGATCCTTGAAGGGGCAGGGATTGGGGGGCAGGGGGACGGGCTGTTCAGATTGCAGGCCCTGGAGTCCCCCGGCCGCTTGGTCCGAGACCCCTAACCAGCTTTCTCGATCAGGGTAATCGATTTGTCCTTCGCCTCGACGATGTCGCGAGTGACCAGGACTTCGCGAAGCTTCTTCTGGCCCGGCACCGAGTACATCAGATCGAGCATGAGGTCCTCGATGATCATCCGCAAGCCGCGGGCGCCGATCTTGCGCAACAACGCTGACTCGGCAATCGCATCGAGCGCGTCGTCGGTGAACCGGAGTTTGACGTTCTCGTACTCGAACAGCTTCTGGTACTGACGCGTGATGGCATTGCGGGGTTGCGTCAGGATCTGGACGAGCGCGGGCTTGTCGAGCTCGTGCAGCGTGCCGACGACCGGCAGACGTCCGACGAACTCGGGGATGAGGCCGTACTTGATGAGGTCCTCGGGCTCGACCGACTCCAGCGTCGCGCCGATCTCACGCTTCTGAACCGACTTCACGTCGGCCTTGAAGCCGAGCGTCTTCTTGCCGACGCGGCGATCGATCACCTTGTCGAGGCCGACGAATGCGCCGCCGCAGATGAACAGGATGTTCGTCGTGTCGATCTGAAAGAACTCCTGGTGCGGGTGCTTGCGTCCACCCTGGGGCGGCACGTTGGCCACCGTTCCCTCGAGGATTTTGAGCAGGGCCTGTTGAACGCCCTCACCCGACACGTCGCGCGTAATCGAGGGGTTCTCGTCCTTGCGGCAGATCTTGTCGACCTCATCGATGTAGATGATGCCCTGCTGGCACTTCTCGATGTCGCCGCCGGCCGCCTGGAGCAGCTTGAGAATGATGTTCTCGACGTCCTCCCCGACATAGCCGGCTTCGGTGAGCGTCGTGGCGTCGACGATCGTGAACGGCACCGACAGCAGCTTGGCCAGCGTCTGCGCCAGCAGCGTCTTGCCGGTTCCGGTGGGCCCAATCAACAGGATGTTCGACTTGGTCAGCTCGACATCATTGCGGCTGCGCGGCTGCTTCTGGATCTCGATCCGCTTGTAGTGGTTGTAGACCGCGACGGCGAGCTTCTTCTTCGTGCGTTCCTGGCCGATGACGTACTCGTCGAGGAACTTCTTGATCTCGGGCGGAGAGGGCAACGCCGACCGGACGCCACGATTCTCGAACCGGTTGTCGTCCGCGATGATGTCGTTGCAGACCTCAACGCACTCGTCGCAGATGAAGACCGTTGGGCCCGCAATCAGCTTGCGGACGTCGTTCTGGTCCTTATTGCAGAACGAGCAGCGGAGAATCTCGGTCTCGCCGTTCTTCTTGACCATGTGTGTGTTGGTGTGGGCTCTGGGCTCCGGTCGTCGGGTCGTTTGACTGGTATTTCGGCCTCAAACGGGCTGGAGGCTAGAGGCTGGGGGAAGACCCCGGCCTCTTTCGATGTTACACCCGTTTCCGGATGACGTCATCGATTATCCCGTATTCCTTGCCCTGATCCGCCGACATGATGTAGTCCCGCTCGGTGTCATCTTGGATCCGCTTGAACTGCTGACCTGTGTGGAGCACGAGGATTTCGTTCAGGCGCTCCCGCATGCGCAGAATTTCACGGGCGTGGATGTCGATGTCGGTCGCCTGACCGGCCAGGCCCTGCATCAACGGCTGGTGAATCACGATCCGGGCGTTGGGCAGGGAATATCGCTTCCCTTTCGCCCCCCCGGCCAGCAGGACGGCCGCCATCGACGCGGCTTGCCCGATACAGATGGTCTGGACGTCTGGCTTGATGAACTGCATCGTGTCGTAGATCGCCAGCCCGGCCGTAATGGAGCCCCCGGGGCTGTTGATGTACAGCTGGATGTCTTTGTCGGGATCCTCGGCCTCGAGGAACAGCATCTGCGCGATCGCGAGATTGGCGATGCCATCATCGATCGGCGTGCCGATGAAGATGATGCTGTCCTTCAGCAGCCGCGAGAAGATGTCGTAAGCACGTTCGCCGCGGTTGGTCTGTTCGACCACCATCGGCACAAGCTGCGCGTGATTCATCGGCAAGGTGGGCGGCGGTTAAGAAATCGTAGCACGCGAAAGGGCCAAGTCAACCGCCTTCTCCCTTCGCAAGCCGGTGGTCAGACGCGCGATCCCGCCCTCCTTTTCGAGTTGTGCACGAATTGCGGCTGGTGTGCGGCCCGCCTGCGCGGCGAACCGCTCGATCTCTCTCTCGATCTCCTCTGACGCGACGGCAATCTGTTCGCGTCGCGCGATCTCGTCCAGCGCGATCGCGCTGGCAACCGAGGCGCGCGCCGGCTCGCGCTGCGCTTCGCGGAACTGGGCCCAATCGATGCCGGCCTGGCGCGGGTCGACGTTCTGCTGCATCAGCTGTCGGACGAACTCCTCCAGCCGGCGGTCGATTTCGCGTTCGACCAGCGACGGGGGCAGCTCGAAGGTGACGCGCTCGGACAACTGCTTCAGCACCTCGGCGCGGACCTGCCGCGTCGCGTGGCTGGCGGCCTCTTCGGCGATGTCAGCGTGCACACGTTGTTTCAGCGTCTCGAGCGAGTCGAAGTCCGCCCCCAGGTCCTTGGCGAACTCGTCATCGAGCTCGGGCAGCACCTTACGGCGAAGCTCCTTGACTGTCGCTGAATACGTCACGTCGGTGTCGGCCATTTCCTTCACCGCGTAATCGGCGGGGAAGTGAATCGTGAACGTCTTCTGCGATCCGGCGCTCAGGCCGATCAACTCCGCGTCGAATCCGGGCGGGTTCACCGCGGATCCGATCTCGACGCTGACGTTGTCGTGACGATCGACGTGACCGTCCGCATCGGTGCGCTCGAGGTCGACCACGAGCGTGTCGCCCTGTGCCGCAGGACGATCCTCGACCGGCTCGAACTTGGCCGCGCGCTCGCGCAGCCGCTGCAGCGCGTTGTCCACAGCCTCGCTGCCGACCTCCGTCGGCGGACGCGTCGCCTGGATGGTCGACAGATCGCCGGGATCGAACGGCGGGACGGTCTCGATGTTCGCCGTGAATTTGAGCGGCTGGCCCTCCTGAATCGCGACGTCCTTGATGTTCGGCGTGTCGACCGGCTCGATGCCGCGCTCCTGCAGCGCTTCGTCAACGGCGCGCGGGATGAGCCCGTGCATCACGTCGTGCAGGATCTGGTCCTTGAACCGCTGCTTGACGATCGTGGTCGGCACCTTGCCCGGGCGGAAGCCGGGAATCTTCGCCTGCTTGGTGTAGCCCCGGGCGATGCGATCGATCTCGGCATCGACGACGTCGGTCGGGATCTCGATCGTGATCGTCTTACGCGTTTCGCTAACGTCGGTGAACTCTGTCTTCATTGAGCTTGTTCGAGGCGTTCGGTGGTCCGCCTTCGCGGCTTCGCCGCTTCGGCGAGACAGCCTTCGCGTGCATCTGTGTGCGAAGGCTGAATGCGAAAGGGGGGAGTCGAACCCCCATACCCTTTCGGGTACCAGATCCTAAGTCTGGCGCGTCTGCCAGTTCCGCCACTTTCGCGTCAGTTGCCAGCGTACCACACGGAGCACACGGAGAAGGCCTCAGGGCCCAGGCCCCAGGCCTCAGGGGCGGGCAAGGCCGGAGGTCTGAGGCAGGTGCAAGCGTGAGACAAGGGCCTCAAACCGCGGATCGGATCGAACCCCGTCGAAGGCGGGATCCACGTTCGCCCATCGGACGAACCCGACTCGCTGATCGAACGCTCGTGTGAGCGGTTCGAAGCCCATGGCCTTTTCGCCCAGCGCGAAGTCAAGACCCGCGAGTCCAAACGGATCCTCGCCCCGTTTTCGCAATCGCTCGGCGATCGCCAGCGCCTCCGGCCGGCGGCCCGCTCGCGCGAGCGCGCGTCCGAGCGTCGCGGAACCCTGAAATTCTGGACGATCGACGACTGCGACGGCCTCCTGCGTCTTTCCCAGCTCGGCGTACGCATACGACAGGAGCGCGTATGCCGGCCGATACTGCGGCTCCAGCTCAATCGCCCGCTTGAAGTGCGGCACCGCCTCGTCGAACCGGCGCGCCGTATAGAGAACGAAGCCGTAATTGAACTGCACGAACGGCGACAACGGATTGACCCGCTCGGCGTGCTTGTTGATTTCGATCGCCTCGGAAAAGCGGCTCCAGGCCGCGAGCGTGTTTCCGTAGCACGCGCATGCGTTGATGCTGTCGGGATTCAGCTCGAGCGCCCGCCGGTATGCGCGGTCGGCGCTCTCCCAATCCCAGTCCTCGGATGCGACGGCGGCCAGCGCCGAGTGGGCGTCGGACAGGTTCGGATCCAGCTCGAGTGCCCTGAGCGCTGCGCTTCGCCGGACGGCCGCGTTCCCTGGAAATCCGAAATCGTGAAGGGTTCCCCAGGCCTCTGACAGGGCGGCGTGCGCCTCGGCGTAATCGTCCTGTAGTGTGATCGCCCGTTCGAAATAAGTGATCGCCTGCTTCAACGCGCTCTCGTTCTGCTTCCAGAAGTGGAACCGCCCCATGAGGTACGCCTCGAGCGCTTCGGGCTTCATCGGCCGAACGCGAGACAACCGTTTCGATTCCTCGGGCGTGAGCTCGAGCCTGATCTCCTGTGCGATCGCGCGCGCAACGTCCGCCTGGAGACCCAGGACATCGGTCGCGTCCCGATCGAAATCCCGAGCCCATAAATTCGTGGCCGTCGTGGCTCGCACCAGCTGCGCGCTGATCCGCACACGTCCACCGGCACGTTGCACCGATCCCTCGACGATGGCGTCGACGCCAAGCTCGCGACCGATCTCGGGCACGCTTTTCGTGGTGCCCTTGAAGCGCATGACCGACGTGCGCGAGATGACGTCGATGGAGTTGAGCTGCGCGAGGCTGGTGATCAGAGCCTCGGTCATGCCGTCCGAAAAGAACTCCTGCTCGGGATCGCGTGAGAGATTCTGAAGTGGCAGCACCGCGATCGAGCGAACGGGCACAACGGCGCCGCTCCCGGTCGGCGCGCTCGAGGATTGCCACCAGAGCCCAAGCGGGATCGCGACTGCGAGAACCGCCACTCCGGCTGCGTAGCGCAGATACGAGCGTTTCGGTGTGGAGGCGTGCGTCTCGACCTCAGCGCTCTGCCGAACCATGCGGCGCAGGTCGATCACCACTTCCTGCATCGTCTGG
>Ga0207428_10001113_pt1 | contig 29248 bp, 33 predicted proteins | sample RhiMethybrSRZTD1_FD_187600 | JGI IMG/M metagenome (GOLD analysis project Ga0207428, IMG submission 187600) | Populus rhizosphere microbial communities from Tennessee, USA - Rhizosphere MetaG P. TD hybrid SRZTD1 (SPAdes) (version 3) | ecosystem: Host-associated > Plants > Roots > Rhizosphere >...
TCATTTTTTTGTCTTCATTTATTTGTTGAGTCAACAGATTGTTTAGCAAATGGAAATCACTCTCTGCTAAGTCATATTAGTATTTGATACAGTAACGTTCCTCCTTATCTTCTTTTGTGCATTATTGAAATGCTTCATTGAAATTGTGAGAGGCACAGTTTTACTTTGCGTATCAGTTTTCATTTCATCTTCTTTTTTAGCCTCGGTCTGACCGCTTCTGTTAATTGCAATGTATTCCTTAATTGCTGAGATGGCAGCTGCGTTAACTAGCGCTGCTAAATCGGCACCTGAGTATCCTTTTGTAAGTTCAACGAGCTTATCAAGGTCTACAGTCTTGTCAACTGGTTTCTTCGCAATATGTATTTTTAATATGTCTTTTATAGCATCATTATCGGGAAGAGGAACTTCTAGCAGTCGATCAAATCTTCCCGGTCTCAACAGTGCTTCATCGATTATGTCGGGCCTATTTGTTGCTCCTATTACCACTACGCCTTTCAGGTCTTCAAGTCCATCCATTTCAGTTAGAAGTTGGCTTACTATTCTTTCACCAACATGAGAATCACCCCCACCTGTCGACCTTCTGGGTGCAACCGAATCTAGCTCGTCAAAGAATACAACACAAGGACTGGCTTGTCTTGCTTTTCTAAATACTTCTCTAATTCCCTTCTCCGACTCACCGACCCATTTTGAAAGTAGTTCAGGCCCCTTAATGCTAATGAAATTGGCCTCAGAATTAGTAGCGACGGCCTTGGCAATCATGGTTTTACCCGTTCCTGGAGGTCCGAATAGAAGTAACCCTTTTGGAGGAATGATATCGGCCTCCGAAAACAGATCAGCATGTTTCATTGGCCATTCAATTGCCTCTTGGAGCTCATCTTTCACTGCTTCAAGACCGCCTATATCTGTCCAGTTAATATTGGGCCGTTGCACGTATACCTCTCTAAGAGCACTAGGTTGAACTTCCTTTAACGCATTTTCAAAATCCTGTGAAGTTATCTTGATCTTATTTAGAGTTTCAATTGGGATTTTGGACTCCTCAAGATTAATTTCCGGCAGTACATTCCTTAATGATCTCATGGCAGCTTCTCTACATACAGATTCGAGATCTGCTCCTACAAAGCCGTGGGTTATTTTGGCTATTGAATCTAAATTGACATCTTGTGTAAGTGGCATTCCTCTAGTATGAATTTCAAGTATCTCAAGCCTTCCGCTTTGATCAGGAATTCCAATTTCAATTTCCCTGTCGAATCGGCCAGGACGTCTAAGGGCAACGTCCAATGCATCGGGTCTATTCGTTGCTCCTATTACAACAACCTTACCTCTCGATTCAAGACCATCCATGAGAGTTAGTAATTGAGAGACTACTCTCCTTTCAACATCACCTGATACCTCTTCTCGTTTTGGTGCAATAGAATCAATTTCGTCGATAAATATAATGCTTGGAGAATTCTCCTGTGCTTGTTTAAACGTATCCCTTAAACGTTCTTCGCTTTCTCCGTAAAACTTGCTCATTATTTCTGGTCCTCCAATGGCGTAAAAGTTAGCATTAGTTTCATTTGCCACGGCTTTGGCCAACAAAGTTTTACCCGTACCAGGTGGGCCGAACAGCAAGACACCTCTAGGAGCCTCTATTCCAATTCTGTCAAATATTTCTGGATGTCTCATGGGAAGTTCTATCATCTCACGCACCTTTTGAATTTCGTTTCTGAGGCCACCGATATCCTCATAGTTGACCCTTGGAATCGACTTTGTTCCTGCCTTTGGAACGGAGCCTATAAGAAAATCTGTATTGGATGTAACGATAGCGGGACCATTAGAAGGGACAATTGTAGTAACAACAAATCCAATTTTATGTCCCATCATGTTAATAGGAATAGTATCACCTTTAGTAATAACATGGCCTTCTAAGTGCTCTGGTAAATATTCTTCGAGACCAACTACGTTAAGGTCCTCTGTTGGAGATAATACGACCTGTTCTACCATTGCTGCATTTACTTTCCTAACTGATACATTGTCATCTATACCAACACCAAGATTATTACGCGTGTAGCCGTCTATTCGGATTAACTTTCTGCCTGAATCAGAGCCTTGGCTTGACCAGAGTAGTGCATGTGTCTTTCTCCGATTGCCAGATATTTCGAGCACATCTCCTGTACCTAGGTTCAGATCCTCCATTACCTTTCGATCAATATGTGCCATACCTTTACCAACAAATTTTGGGTCTGTTTCTGCGACTCTAAGTGATATCTTGTCAGGTTTACTGTTATTATCCAAGTATTACCACCTCAAAAATAAAAAAGTTGGAGTATTTCTTTCGGATTAATCTACCTTTATTTCCTTGGCTTTAGGCTTTGGCAATTTTTTCGACTTTATCTTTAATTCAAGTATTCCGTTGGTGTATGTTGCCTTTGCAGTTTCAGCATCTAGTTGCTCGTCCACAGGTATTTCTGTATGATATTTTTTGTCACCTTTCTCCGCGTGTATCGTTACTAATCCCTCGGATGTCTCCAGCTTAATATCTTGCTTTGTGATTCCCGGTAGCTCCGCGGTTATAGTTAATGAGTTGTCCTTTTCATCAAAGGCTGTGTCAACAAGCGGTTCGCGTACAGCACTTTGCTGAATTAATCCCTGTAATCCCGGCCTCGCATTTCCGAATTCGCGTATTCGAGGTCTTCCATCAGGTCCAAGCGTTATTTGGTACCCGTAGTAGTACGGAAATGTTTCAAATGTCGGGTTCGATTCCCTTACCGTGCGGAACATGCGAGTCAACATCTGTTCTGCATCTGTAAATTCTTTGTCTAGTTCCTCAAAGATCCTATTGGTGTAATCCCATGGATTTCTCCACATTGACAAATTCACCTGACATTATGTAATGGGCATTACGATATTTATTTTTTTCTTAACGACAAATACTTTTATGACCTTTTGTGGGATTATTAAAATATCCAAATTGTACCGTACTAATTCAATTACGCAGGCTGTAAGGGATGTCTTGGAGTCCGATTGGCTTCTTGTCCGGATGCTTCAATCAGGTGTAGCTAACTCTACAGCATTAGCCACCAAGATTAAGCCAACTATTGAGAAGCGTGTTGGAGGCCCCGTGAGTGTCAATACAGTTGTCGCCGCACTTACACGACTGTTCTATATGCAGGAAAGTGAGCTCAGCTTACATGAAGAGGATAAATTGCCTCCTGGAATAAGATTATCATTGTCCGATAGTGTATTTGACCTGGTAGGTGAAATACTAGACTTCAACCAATTAATGTCTACATATGAGAACCTCAGGGAATCAGCATACGTTCCTTTTGGACTTTACTTAACTTCGAACAAGTGTAGATTTTACGTTGACAATAATTCAACCCAAAAAGATACAGAGGAAGAACTTCCTGCAGGATTAAAATCCGAAAATCGATTTACCAAAATAAAAATCGACTTTCCCAGTCAGCTTGCAGGAGTACCAAATACTTTGATCTACGAAATCTCTAGTATACTATACAAGCATCAAATTGATGTTCACTCTGCTTTCTTTACTCCTTCTGGGATAGTGCTAATAGTAGAAAATAATAAGGCTGCAAAGCTTTACGAGACACTGCATGAAAGTTTCAACTAGATTAGAATTTTTTTCAGTTCAAGTCCTTACTCCTTAGGACCTCTTCTTTATACAAGGGAGATGGAATGACACAAGAACAAATCATGAGCAAATCCGATATGCGCGTTAGGTGCTGGCACACTAGACAATTTCATCTTTCTGACAAGGCTGGACATCACTATTGTGAAAAGTGTAAGTGATATGCTTTTGTTGGACAAACAACTGAAGTATTCGTGTGCTAAATATATACCAAGATAGTGATGAGTAGCAATCGAAACATGTAGTGCGGGATTGGTTTGGCTTTCCTTCAGTATACCTGATTTGAATCCTGCGTCCTCATATGTTCATTTGTTAATATTGTCGTGTTTAAACAACGTAATTTTTGTGTAAGTCTCAGTTAAATATGAAAAATGAAATTTCAGAAGTTTGCCAAGCGATATATAAGAAAAAGATTTCCGGATCGTCTTGGTTATTCGATAAAAATTAAATTTCAAATATTTCGTTATCTATGTTAGCTCCCATACTCGCTTGCTGTACGGGGTTTACCTTTTCAATTGACGAAGTCAATTCACTAAGCTTCTTGTTACTAACTATATCTACCAATTGTTGAAGCTCCTGGTGGGTTCTAAGGATAATACCTCTCCTCCTATTTCCGCCTCCCGCACGGTTAAATACATCAAGTTCAATTCCAACGCACGCTGGCCGGCTCCGAAATTGTGGTAGCCTTATGAGAAAAACTCCCGGAATATTCGTTTGCTTCCTTTCCCAGTCTTTCCCGTTCTCCAAAAAATCTACTAATCTTTTATCTTTTTCATCTGACATTAAATATTTATGTCAAACAAACAAAATAAAGAGGACAACAGCTCCTGTCAGTCCAGTGAAGATGAAAGAAAGATAAAACCCTGGAAAGAGCAATTAGGTCCGTCAACTTAGTTATATCGTCGCTTCATATACTTCAGTAATCCTAAATTGTTATAATCGTTATAAAGTATTTTTTCAATAAAATATCAATAATGACAAAGGGTCTATTCCTTTTGCAAACGCACAAATTTAGTACTGACAACATCGAAGGAACATTGGTATGCTCAAAATGTAATGAAATTTTTACGAAACAATTTCCACTGGACCTCGAAGGGCAGACCATTGAGTTTAGGTGTCCTGTGTGTAATTTTGCAGGCGAAGCTGATATTCCTTACAAACCTGTCGAGGAAAAAGAAGAGCTCGACGAAGATTTAACTGAACTCGAACAGGAAGATTTGGAGCAGCTTGACGAAAATTATTAACAATTGATTGCTCCAATTATACGCAGTCCTATGAAAATTTAGATATATTACAATAATCCTAGAAGGTAACGAGGTTGGAGCAGACAATCATTTTTCTTTAAATGTAATCTTCAGTTGTTTTATTCAGAAAAGGACTACCCTCGTGTGAATATTCCTTGGATTTTAAACTAACTTTAAAATGAATATAGTTTGTTCTGCTATCGACCAGCCCTTACTGCCTTTGAACCGCATTTAGGACACGCAGTCTTATTATGCTCCTTACCGCAATTCATGCAAGAGAATTTTATCGGGTCCAATAGATAGCTCGTGTCAGTCCGACCAGATTCGGATGAAGTGAGGTACCTGTACCAGCCTTTGATTCCTCCCATACCAGCCTTTTTCATTGCGATATCGGCTCTGATGACACTGAGTGCCAAGATAACGATTATCGATGCAACAAATGATATTGGAAATGGCAAAATGAGAGATAGCATAAAGACGGTCACCACTGAGACAAAAAACCACACTAGATACGTTCTTCCCAATGGACTTTCATTGGCTTCACCCATTGACTTTCTCTGGCCAATATACTATTTAACACGAGAAACAGCCCATAAAAAAATGCTATCATTTAGATTTCATTACGCGCAGTTCTGTAAACCTTATCTGATGTGTTGACCATTGTCTATACAAATGCTAAATGCAGAACAGCCTATTCACAAATCAGAACCAAAGAAACTCAAATGTGAATTATGTGGAAAGGCTTTTGAGACTCCAGAAACATTGAGATTTCACAAGACCGTGGAACATAGTGAGGGTAGAAGGCCACCCATTGGCGTGTCATAAATAGCGCAGTTGAATCTATTCCCCACTCCCTCTGCAGATACCAAATAGAATTATCTTTCTCTAAAATTAGAGCATGTACATTACAGACATGGATATCTCACTTTCCTCCCTAACAAATGCTGATGCTGGCCTCTATTATGGCAAAAGGCGCACAAGTCATTTTCAACTCCCATTTTCTAAATTCTGTTTATTACAGAAGATTTGATTAACTGCGGTGTCTTAACAAAAAAGGAAAGGTTATTCTCCATGCTGTGTCGGTTTATGCCCAATTCCACTTGGCTTTTGAAGGATTGACCACGGTCACATCTAAACTGATTTTCCGACATTCTAAAGTAAAGTAGTACAACATTCTTTTCAAGTATTAGTCGCTTACAAAAACTCAATCAACACAAGCTGAACTGTTACTCCGAAGATTAATACAGGTAGGTCCTGTATTGTGGAATAGAAGTTTTGTTATACTTGTTTCTAAGGAGAAGTACGTCCTCTGCTGTCTGTTCTCTTGTTTTTAGTGTCTTGGTCAATGGTATCGATTTTGTCTTCAATGTTTTCTGTTACATCCTCTATTTTTTCTCTGCTGCTAACTCTGGACCCACTGTAGTTGTCGACATCCTCGTGAAAAGTCTTACGAAATACTACAGTAAAAATACATTAACGCTTACATGTTACAAATAATAAATTACCTAGCAAGATTGTGGAGACTTGTATGATTTCAGTTGCGAACGCTGGTGGGTTGAGCCCCAGTCATGAAGTCCAACAACAGGGATGGATGGGATTTGAACCTTGGTGGTAGAGGGGTTCAACTAAATTTCCTAAAAATGTGACCAAGGTCATTCGAATTAACTGTAGTTTAATTTGAAAATTCATAAAAACTTTATTTAGTTTAGAGGCCGTACAGATTAAGGTCTGGGAATTGGGGCCTGACAGGTTTGGCGGTAACTAGGTGCCTACTAATAACAGGATTGTTAGTATCGTAGATGACGAGCTTGATATTACCCAGCTGTATCAAGACGCCATATATGGCAAGATTGATGGAATCTCAGTTGTCTGTTTTAACAACCCCGTAACTGCCTTGGAGCATTTTATTGAAAATAAAAAAGATTATGCTCTCATTATTTCTGACTTGAGAATGCCAAATCTGAATGGATTAGACCTGCTACAAAAGGTCAAAATGCTCAATTCAAATGTTAGAACGATACTAGTTAGCGCTTACGAAGTTAAAGAAAATGAAGTATTTCAAAAGTATACGAAGGAGGGAATTATAGATTTATTCATCGAAAAACCTATTCCCATTGATTGGTTACGTCAAAAGGTCAGGGAACAGGTTCAAGCATACAAACTAAGAATGAATGAATAAACCGACCAGATAATATCCAAAAAATTAAATTAATAGATTGTCATTTTGGATAATCTGAAAAAGATATTATCAATTAAAGAAAATATAATTAAAAATCTCTGATTTTATAAACAAGTAATTTGTTACTATAGTATATGAATTATGAAATAGGAGTTTAAAATAAAACAAAGCGAATAGTCGAACTTTTAGACACAAGTGGCAAAAATCAAATGACTGCAATCGTAACTAAGAAGAAGCAAAAATAAGTAATGTTTATTTTGACAAAATGACAAAATTCAAGCGTGCCTAAGTTTACAGGTGAGGAAAGAAGTTGCTACAATGTCAATAAAGAGAATACCCAGATTCTGAAATTATTGAAGAGGTAAGCAAGCAAACTAATAAGTAGATATCTCAAGGAACACGGCATCAAAAGGCAAAATCGGGTCTGGGAAGATTTTATTTGACATCACTTCTATCTTGAAGCAAAAATAATAAAGATAGAAATAATTTTGAATTTTGGATTAAACGACCAGAGTTATTATGTCTGACGGTTTATTGATACTAAAATTATCTATTCGTGGATTTAAGTCATTTATATTTTAATTACGTTAGAGTAATTGCAAAACTCAAGACTGGGGGGAATTGGTTGTTCCTTGTTCATCTTACAGCCAGACCTTTCTTCCCCACTGGTTGTTAATACCGTATGCATCCACTGTAGCTAAGGACTAGCCAAATTGTTCCCAGTATTTAGAAACAATATAATCTTCCCTTTTGGGTGATTTAGGTTTTAAAATAAACAATTGACGATAATTCTGTTGATGGGTAGAACAATTCCTTCATATCGAATTGCATCAGAAATGGAAATATGGAAATGGAGACCGTTTAGAAAGTTGTTACATAAGCAAGATAGAAAAGTGTTTGATGAAATGTTATCTATTCCACGATTGTATAATGTTGCTGGACTATGAGCGCTAAACCCGCCTTGATTCACACAATCCTTATGTCGATTATATTTGAACATTACAAAAAATTAGCAAAAATTGTAGGTAAAAAAATTAGTAACCAAACATAAATTTATGAATTAACTTTGCCGCACTCTTAAGCTTGATTTGTTTCATCATGATATTGATGTAAATTTTTTCTGCAATACTGAATCATCTCCACAAACTTGAAAACCGTAGCTAAAAGTTAGATGGCACATGACTGATTGTGCTACCAATAAGTACAATTGCTGACTATTTAACAAGACGTTTACTTCTGACAAAGTGGAGTGGGATTCGAACCCCTCTATCAGGGTCGCGGAGTCACCTCTTACAAGACTCGAAAACATGAATTAACTAACTCACTAAAATTTATTCATATTCTGGTATTAGATTCCATTTACAGTCTAGAACCAAAAAGTAGTTTCTTAAAAGATATCCAAAATTAGTATAAAAAAAATAAATTATTTTACGTTCTTATTATGAGTCACAGAATGATAACGCTAATCTGAATTCTTCTAGACTCGTGTAAACTCCACGTTGTTCAAAGCCTAATATTTTGTCTCTACATGCAGAATATTCTTTCATAGCTGCTTCCGTATATGAAATTCCTGCAATCATCAACAACATTATTGACATAATTAATGCTACTGATAATAGTAATATAGTTGAGGTCTTTGGTTCAGCATGCTTTGATTTTGTAATTTCTTTTGTTCTTAAGAGCAGAGTATCTAGTATGACACTCATTTCAAAATCTCCTTCTTAATTATTTTTGAATTCATAAGATGTACATAGTAAATCGACCACTTTAGGCCTAGTAAAGCTCCGTTCCTACTAGTATCAAGCGTTCGGTATTTATAATGCTAGAATTTAATCCTGTCATGCTTAAGCTTACTAACATTGGACTATAACTCCAACTAAATATCATATGAGTACCAACTAAATAGCATAGGAGTACCCGCAATAGCAATTATTGTGCAATAAATGCAATTATTGACTATTTAACTAGTCATTAAATTTAAAAGAATCCTAGGTGCAGCAATAGAGGCTGTGTTGAATAAGAGCAGCAAATTAGTTGCCATAATAGATGATGAATTAGATATTACTGTGCTTTTCCGTGACGCTATACGGGGGATTAGGGGAATTTCAATATTTACATTTACAAATCCGATAATGGCACTCGAGCACTTCAAAATTAACAGGAAAGATTATCGCCTTATAGTTTCTGACTTGAGAATGCCTGGTATTAATGGAATAGAACTACTAAAGAGAGTGAAAGAATTGAATCCTTTAGTTAGAACAGTTTTAATGACTGCCTTTGAATTTGACGATGAATTATTTCAACAGTGTGCTGAAAAGCAAATAATAAATGGCTTTCTTCAGAAACCGATATTGTTAAAAGATTTGGTTAAAGAGGTCGATAATCAACTACATATTTACCAGTTACAAGCGCAGAAAACTAGAGTTCAATGACTTTATCTTTATGATAATCAAAGATTTTTTGCTTTTGTTCATCTGTAAACATTAGATGAAAATCTAATTTGTGATACAAGCATAGTTGTCTCCAATTTTGGTTACAATAACCATCATCCGATAACCTTTCATACTTTAAGAGCTCATCGATATTCTTGGAATGATTATATAATGACATGTCTGCAATAACAACAAGATTCTTATTCTTATTGTAAGCCTGAATCTTATTTATGAACTCCTTTAGACCAAATGCAGCAGGTATACCCAAATATGGGTTATCAACTACCTTGGTAAAATCTATCAGTATGAGAGAATTGTTTCGTTCATACTTTCTTACATCTAATCCTTTCGTCATCAACTCTTGTCTAACCTTATCTGTTGTATCATAGTAGGGAAGAAACAAAATTGCAACATCGTTCTCTTCTATCATAAGGTTTATGTATTCAGCATAAATTTTTCTTATCGTTTCAATATTAGGATATAAAATCAGACTATGATAACCCAGAGGTAATTTCAGTAATCGAAGGACTAAATCATTGGAGGTATCATTAAAGCCGTAATAATGGTCATTTGGATGTTTCACATAAGCTGATTACCCCACAAATGATATTAAAGTTGACTAGTTATAGATTCTAGGTCTAAAATCTTCGAAATTGACATATTCTGTAAACACGATTAAGATTTAGTCAATGTAAGCAACAGACAGGCTATCTATTTTCTGAAACAACTTCACGAGTTAATAGCATGAATAACTTATCTGCGACGTTTTCAGGGCTTATTGGCTTGAGAGTAAATTCATCCGCGCCATAATCTAAAATCTTCGTTTTGTCCGTGTCCTCATCTGCTATTACTAGTATTTTTGTCTCAATATTACTTCTTTTCACATTAACAATTAACATCGCTCTTCCATCGAGTGCTACTTGTTGGCTCATTATTACAACATGAACCTTTTGATTTCCTAATTGGTAAATTTTGGATAAGCATTCTTCTGCTGTACTCGCTTTATAGACCTCATAACCCTTTAGCCATAATAAACCTGCCAAGTTTGTAATGGCATCGTTATCCTCTAGGACTATCACAACCCGAGGCTTTTCTAATGCCATTCGACATCTATTAGATGATATCAAGTAATAAGTGTATAGCGAATTTCCATATTATTGACGACTGAACTTTAAATCAGAGTGCTAGGTTTATTCTTTTTTTATATCCTGTAGAAGCATATTAAGCGGAATTATTATCTATTAAACAAATCGTTAATTTTCGTATTCTTTTAAATGTTCCTTAGACGTACGACTACAATTTTCTTCCTCAATATTCTTGTCCAGTACATCCAGCATATATTTTATCAATACTTGCTCCCTCTGAGTCATTTTTCGATTCCAAACGTTATCTCAAGTCCTCTGCTCTTGGAATATTTATATCTAAATGAGTCGTTTTCAGTTATTGGAAAACTTGATAATTCGTCTTGCTTACACGAAGGGCAACTATACTCAGTATCCGAAATATCTAATAGTTCTTCCAGATATTTCTTGTTAAGACAAGTTACTGTCCATAGACACTTGTCACATAACAGGAATATTCTTTCTTTAGTCTTAGGAGTGTTTTCAATTCTCTGCATTTCGTCGATACCCTAATCGGCAATAGTCATATCTGTATTATTAGCGTTACCATTTTTAATTTTAATTGTAACCTAATCGTTAGATAATTTGCTTCGTCTCAGAATGCAGCCATCAGGGTTTTTGATTTATATTTCTAGATTTGACCGCTGTCGCGTTAGTTTTCGCTGTTGATGATTACGAGATAATTGTTGAAACTTCTAATCCTTCTTTGATTATCTCATTATTCAGGCATGCCGGCATATCCACCACCTGCGAATGGACTCGGAGCACCTTTGGGCGCGCCTGCAGATATTATGTCGTCTATGCGTAATATCATACATGCTGCTTCCGTTCCTGAATTTATGACCTGATTTTTAACTGAGAGTGGTTCATAAACGTCTCTTGACGATAAGTCCACAATTTTTCCCTTGAAGACATCGACACCAAACCTTGGTTTTGCTGTCGTTTGACTTTTTGTGCGCAATTCAGCTTGTGCGTCTACCACAGACATACCAGCATTTTCTGCCAAAGTTAGTGGAATTGATTCTAACGCATCGGCATATTTCTCAACAGCTAGCTGTTGACGGCTTGCAAGTGAGCTGGACCATTCTCTCAACTTCTTAGAAACTACTACCTCAGGTGAACCTCCCCCGACGACCACGTAAGGATATTCTACAGCATCTTTTATGACCATTAATGCGTCATGGATGGACCTTTCTGCTTCATCTACAACTCTCTGGGAGCCGCCACGTATTAGGATAGAGATTGATTTTGGGTTCTTGCATCCTTCAATGAATACCCACTTGTCATTTTCTACATTTCGTTCTTCAATCAAATCTGCATATCCAACATCACCTTTAGATAGCTCATCTGTGTTAGTAACTAGGTTTGCACCCGTCGCCTTTGCAAGTTTTGCCATGTCACTTTCTTTAATTCTTCTGACTGCAATTATTCCCTCTTTAGCCAAATAGTGCTGCGCAACATCGTCAATTCCTTTCTGACAGAGAACTACGTTTGCTCCAGAAGATACGACACTATCAACCATGGATTTTAGCATTCTCTCTTCTTCGCTCAGAAACTTTTGCATTTGCTCTGGTAAATTAATATTCAATTTGGCGTCAAACTCTGTCTTTTCTATTTCTAATGCAGAATTTATCAACGCAATTTTAGCAGCCTGAATTCTTTTGGGCATTCCTGCATGTACAATCTCCTTATCAATTACAATACCTTGTATCAGCTGGCTGTCCTGAAGGGAGCCACCAGCTTTCTTGTCTACTTTAATATCATCTAAATCAATTTTAAATTTATTTTCGCCCATTTCGTCAGCGACCCTCAGAGCTGCATCAACTACAAGTTTAGATAATAGTTCAGAATTTGTAGTGACCAACTTAGAGGAAATGGTAGTCTTGGCGATTTTATCCAGAAATATCTTATCCTTTGGATTGATTCCAATTGATATGTCTTTAAGAAACTCAATAGCTTTCTTTGAAGCTTGCCTAAATCCTTCTACAACTATCGTAGGATGTACATCTTTGTCGAGAAGCTCTTCAGCATTTTCGATTAGAGAGCCAGCGAACACAACCACAGACTTGGTTCCATCTCCTGCCTCATTATCTACAGACTTGGCAACCTCTACTATCATTTTGGCTACGGGATGTTCAATTTCTATTTCTTTCAAGATGGTGGCGCCGTCATTTGTAATCGTCACATCGCCTGTAGGGTCGACTAGCATCTTGTCCATGCCCCTTGGGCCCAAACTGGAACGGATAACCTGCGCAACTAATTTTGCAGCCGTAATGTTATTCTTTCTTGCGTCTTTTCCTTTTGTTTCAGTAGCACCTTCTTTTAATACAAGTATAGGAACTCGGTCTTGTTGAGGTACAGACATATTCTCTACCTTAATCAATTATGAGTGATTTTGGGATATTAATTTTTCCTAATCTAATCTTGACCTACTGTCCTTAAGAAGTGAGGATTGAATTATTAAATAATATGTTGGTCAAAAAATACCCTGAGTATTGAGCCGTCTGACTGGTTTAACCGGTTTTTCGGAGCAAACTGGCCTTTTAGAAGGAGCAATCCCTTTGAAGGATTTGAGGAAATGAGAAGAGAAATGGAAAGAGAATTTGAAGAAAATTTTAGAGATATTGAGGATAAAGTACCCAAAGATTTGATAAATGAATATGTAACAGAAGATGGAGCTAAAGTGAGAGAGATTGGCCCCTTGGTGTATGGTTCTACAACTACAATAGGAGCTGATGGCAAGCCCATTGTTAGAGAATTTGGAAACATTAGGCCTCGAATGAGAGCAGGTGGCTTCTCAAGACCAAGGATTCTTTCAGAAAGACAGCCATTGTCTGAGGTTTCTACTACTGATAAAGAAGTAAAAGTAGCGATAGAGCTACCAGGCGTTTCTAAGGAACAGATTAAAATAAATGCAAATGATAATCAGGTAGACATTAAAACTGAAGACCCAAAAAGAAAGTACCACGAAGTTATCGATTTACCTACTGAAGTGGATATTGAAAATGTAAAATCTACATTTACCAATGGACTGCTTGAAATAACTTTTAACAAGAAGTCCAAGGATAAGACTAGAGGTAAAACGATAAATATTGACTGAAACATACTAATTTTTTGATTTGTTAATTCAAATTTATATTACGTAATCTCAATGACAATGATTTATTTATTGGTTTTCCCTCAGAAATTTTAGTCTTATAAAGGGCTATTATGTACCTATTACAATAACATATTCGGGTTCGGTGGAAATAGTAAGGCTAGTACTTTAATTGATAGACCTTTCGTGTCTTGGTGCTGGTCGTTTGTGAACCAAATTTGACACAATTTTTAGACCAGTTACAATCTGATGCCCATTCAATTAAACGGTTGGAACCGTTCCTCCATCAATAACATACTCACTTCCATTGATTGACATTGCTCTATCGGAAACGAGAAATGCAACTAGTTCTGCTACCTCTTCTGGGCGACCTGGGCGACCTATAGGAATGCCGCCAAGAGATTTCATTAATTCTTGACGTGCTGTATCCGTGTCGGTTCCCGATTGTTTGGATAAGCGTTCAATAAGTTGTTGTGCAGCAGAAGTTTCAATGAAGCCAGGAGCAATTGAATTGACGCGAATACCCTTAGGTCCGACTTCATTTGATAATCCCTTGCTATAAGTTGTTAGTGCAGCCTTTGCCGCGGCATACGCCAACGTCGCTTGGTAGAGAGGAAACTTTCTCTGAATTGAGGACACATGGACAATGACTCCAGTGCCTCGCTCAATCATATCAGGCAACAATCCTCTATCGAGCCTAACAGCAGACATCAGGTTTATGTTAAGCTCCTTTTGCCACTCTTCATCGCTTAACACACTGAAACCACCGCTTGGTGCAGATGACGCTCCCACAACATTTACAAGAATATCTATGCCACCCAAACGAGAAATTACCTCTTTGACTACTTTTGTGCACCCTTCAGATGTGCTCAAATCAGCCTGAACAAATTCATATTCTCGGTTTTCATCATCCATTGTTTTGTCGCGTGCAGTAGTTACAACTTTGGCTCCGCCTTCAAGAAGGCGACTTACCACAGCCTTACCTATACCAGCAGTCCCACCTGTTACAAGAACACGTTTTCCACTAAACTCATTTGCGATATATGGAAACTTGGAAACCATTAGATATTTGCCAACCCTATCTACAAATATGTCAACACAAGTTATAAAACTATTGTTACCCATGATAGAAACTAGAATCGAAGGTTTGGACTATTATCATTTTCAAATAATAGATGATTCCAGTTTTATATCAAGTATTAAATAGATGCGTTAGGAGGTATGTAATTTGTTAATACAGAACCATGGTGATGTACCATTAGCCAATCATTATTGTAATCACTATTGTTCCTGAAATTCTGTTCTTCGAAGATATTTGTAGCAATTACACCCATTCTAAAGATATTTTCGTCATCTATAACAGTATCAATATTTTCTAAACAAACAACTATGGCTATATTTTCAAATGTTTTTATCTTTGTATTTGTAATAAAAAATTTAATCGTCCTAGTGTTTTCAAATATCCTCGTCCAACTTTCCCGTATAGCGGTCCAACCTGTAAACATCTCCCAACCAGGATGTATACAGATAGTATTATCGCTATGTTTCCAGACCTCTTCCATTTTTTCAATAGATAAGGATTCAAATGCTTCGTAGAATCTACTATTGCTGTTCTCTATCCTTTGTTCTATGCCTTTTTCTTCATTCATTAGTACTAATTATACAACTATAGTTTTAATAATGATATAAAAAACAATAATAATTTACTTAGTATAGCTACATATGATATTGAAATGTGGGGCCATTGGTTTGTGAATCAAATTTGACTCTAAAAAACGGCTCAAAAAAGACTATCATTTTACTAAAAACAGGTAAGCAAATACTTGTGTTAGGCTTCGGTTCCGTTCTAGGAGTTGTTGCCGCACTTGTAATTGTAAATTCACTCGTACCCCTCTAATATTAAACTAATTAATTTGAATACGCTTATCATATATTCTCATATTTATGCTATTTCTATAAATTAATATTTAATTTTTGATAAATACACGTAAATCAATTAAACAGGGTTGTTATAAATCGATGTTTATTATTGTTCTATAATAACTGGACTACTTTCAACGTGAGAACTATTAATTAAATTCGTTGTGTACACGTTGAGATATTTTAAGTAGCCTATATAGGTGTATTTTAATAAATAGGCGGTAACAAATTAATTATCACAATTAACATGCAAAACATGGAAAATATAAACAACTCTCTTACCGCCGTGGCCGCGCAGGGAGGACCTAGTGTATCAGTTGTAGGCGATACTTATCGCATTATTATAGAGGGTAAGCAAACGCGAGGTGCTTATGCTCTTGTTGATATGTTGATTCCGCCAAAAGGAGGACCCGTACCCCATTCGCATGCCACCTTCCAGGAAGCGTTCTACATTATAGATGGAGAGATTAAGGTAATAACGAAGGAAAAAGTATACACTGCTGCAAAAGGCTCATATGTAAATATACCTTTTAACGGACCAGTACATAAATTTACAAATGAAACCGGCAAAACGGCGCACATTCTATGTTATACGACACCCGCTGGTATGGAAAAAATGTTCTTAGAAATAGGAAAGCCAGTAGTCGTCGATACTCTTTTACCTATTCCAGAAATGACGCCGGAAGAACTAAAACGACTTCAAAGTATCGCAGAAAAGTATGGGCAAAAGTTATACCCGCCAGACTATTTTGATTAATAATAAAACTTGTTCGGCAGAAGTGCTCTAGATATATCACTCGGGAATATTTGAACATTATAAGCAATTAGGTAAACAAATAAACAATAATAGAACTGGTGGGTGATTGAATGATGAACAAGAAACAACCAATTGCCCACCAGTTGATGTTTAGGTGAATTCAAGTTTATCCTACTAAATATAAGAAGATGCCTTACCCAAGTTACCTGACATTTAGATACTTGTATTAGAAAAACTGACCTAAAATCGTCGGACTAAGGAAATTTAGTCGTCACGTTCTTAACAAAATCATTCATTAATCGTAGCAACTTTTTGCACACTTCAATGACGTCCGCTTCTTTGTAATCATCAAACATCCATTTGACTGTAGTGTTCGAAATGGTAGACTGTTTATCTACATTTTCTACAATCGATACACTAACATTTTTTTGTAATGGAAGGTCTGTCCTGTGCACTCTAATATTTCTCTTGGTTAGTAATAATTCTGCTATTTTATCTCTTTTTAGTTTCTTAAAGTTATTATTATAACCCTTGATAAATGCCATAGCATTCGGATTATTTCTTTTCCTTGCTACTTTTTCAAATTTGTCTTTATCTAATCTCTTATCTAATGAAATCTTTAATCCGTATTTCACATTGTAATCTTCTAATAAGTAGTCAGGAATACTTCTTGTCGCACACAGAAAGGCACTCAAATTTGGATTAAAATCTTTCCTTTCAGTTGCCTTCTTAATCTTATCTAAGAAGTATTTTGCTTCTCCTATTTTTTCATCTACAACCATTATGAAATGTAGTTCAACATTCTTCTTATATCTTTGACATCGTTATCATAAGTGTGATAGCTTTAATAATTGGACTTTACTTTTTGGGGATGAGATAAATTATGGGATTCTTAAGTAATATAACTTAGAGAAAGTGGTGCTTTAACTTGTTAAATATTATTTCTTTATCTGACATTCCGACTAATGATAATCCCTTTTTGAGTAACTTGTGCTTTACATGTTCGGTTATCTTATCCTTCTCTAATATTATAATCATCTTGGAGTTTTTGTCTACCTACAATAGTAATAGCCAAAAAAGGTTATAACGATTATACCGTACAGACAGATTTAGAAATTCTAATCTACTACGAAAAACTTTTCTATTGCCTGAATAAATAGCATCTCGTATGTTGAGTTTCAAAGTGTCGCTTGCGACTGCGATTTTGACATTCGTACTCACTGGTGGTTTGGATGATATAAAAAAATTTAGATTGGGTGTAAGCGATGGTAGCGAAATAAGCCACTGAGTCATAATTGATGAAATTTTAAAATATTGGTGCGAAACCAGTAAGAGATGAATTTCAAGTTTATAAATTCGCATCTATATTAAAAATACTAATACATATAGATGTGAGCCCATTACTTTGGAAGAAGTAATAATAATGATGAGCAAGTTATAACAGATACAAAATGTTATCTTCTGTAGTTCCTTCAGAAAACGTAAAGTGGGAGGTTAAAGAAGTTCCAACTCCGCAACCTCGTGCTAATCAGGTTCTCATAAAAATTCATGCAAGTGGCATATGTTATACTGATGTCCACATTACAAAGGGTGGACTCGGAGTAAAGTTTCCAAACACCATAGGTCATGAACCTGCTGGAGAAATCGTTGCTTTAGGAGAAGGTGTAACGACAAGAAAAGTTGGCGATAGGGTTGGAGTCCCTTGGTTACAATCAACGTGCGGTAGATGTGAATGGTGTCAGCGTGGTAAATTGTTTTTTTGTCCAAATCTTGTAGCGACTGGGATAAATATTCCTGGCAGTCACGCTGAATATATGATTGCTTATGCTGATGCTACTCAATTGTTACCAGACGGATTGTCATATGACCAGGCTGCACCAATTTTCTGTGCCGGATATACTGTATACAGCGGGTTAAGATTTGCTTATCCAAGGCCCCATGAACGGGTTGCAGTTGTGGGAATTGGAGCTCTGGGTCACCTTGGAATTCAATATTCTAAAGCCGCTGGTTTTGAAACGATTGCTGTCACACATTCAAAAGACAAAGAAGAATTAGCCTACAAGCTTGGAGCCGATAGTGTTGTCCCAGATGGAGATATATTGCTAAAAGAAGGAGGCGCAGATGTGATACTCTCTACTAGTAACTCTTATAAGGCAACAGCAAATTCAATTAAAGCACTCAGACCAGACGGACGTATCATATTAATGGGAGTCTCAACGACAGAACCTCTTGGAATTTCTCCCGAAATCTTATTCAAACGTGGTCACATCATAGGTTCTACGCAAAATGATAGGGAGCACCTCTATGAAGCGCTAGACTACGTTGCAAGAGGTAAGGTAAGAGTAATGACGGAAATATTCCCCTTAGAGGATATTACTAATGCATATGACAAGGTAGCCAATGGAAATGTGCGCTTTAAGGCAGTAATACATCCTAGTAACTAAGGTGCATATCAGAGGAAAATATTCATCTGGCATAGTTGATTTTCAATGCAAAAAGTAGAGAAATATTTAACTTCGCCGTGGTTGACTCTAGCAATCCTGAGCAGCCTTGGTATTATAGCCATGGTTGCAGAGACCATGGTACTACCAGCAATTCCAGATATTATACATGAACTTGATATATCGTATGAGAATTCTTCGTGGATATTAGCTTCAATACTGGTTACGGGAGCAGTTATGACTCCTATTGCGGGTAAGCTGTCCGATATTTATGGTAAGAAGAGAATCCTACTGATAATTTTAGGAGTATATATAATAGGGCTCTTATTGGGTTCGATGGCATTCAATTTTCTTACACTTGTTACTGCTAGGTCGATACAAGGTATAGGAATTTCAATGTTCCCTATAGCTTTCAGTATTCTTAGGGACAAGTTTCCACCGGCTAAGCTTGCAATAGCTCAGGGCATATTTAGTTCTACACTGTCTGGAGGTGCGGTAATAGGTTTGATAATTGGCGGCATCATAGTTAGTAGTTTTGGATGGAGAGCAACTTTCTTGCTCATTGCGCCTATTGCTATAATTCTCTTTTTAGTAATTGCTAGATTTGTGCACGTTGGAAAAGAACAACAATCTGTCTCAAATAAGGCCTCTGAATTTTGTTGTAGGTTTACTCATGTAAGGCGAGATATACTATTAACAGAGAACACGACCGTTCTCAGTGCTAGTAATAACGATATGACACTAGGCAAGAGCAAGACCATAGACATAAAGGGAGCATTAGCTCTCTCGTTCGTGATAGTCTCATTTTTAGTTACCCTTCAATTTTTCGAAAAACCTCTCGCATTCGGTGATATAATACAAATTGTGTTATTTTCAATTGCATCGGTTGTCTCCCTAGTCGTATTTGTAAGAATAGAGCAGAGGACAGATTTCCCATTAATTGATTTCCGGATCTTAAAAGACAAGATTATACTTTATGCAAATATAATTAACATGACTGTTGGACTCACTGCGTTAATGGTAGTGTACCAGACTCTACCAATCTTGATACGTAGCCATCCTCCAGCTGGATTTGGAGGAGATGCATCAAGTATAGCAAATGTTCAACTGCCATATATGGTGGTGTCGTTGATATTCTCGATAGCTTCTGGATTTTTGGTTTCTAGATTTGGGAATCTAAGACCTACCATGGTAGGAACTATAGTTACTACCGTAGGCTACCTTATCCTTTTATTAAATCATTCTGCAGAAACCACAATAGCTGCAACCCTTGCCATTGTTGCCGTTGGATTAGCCTTAATGCAAATTGGTTCGGTGAATGTCGTTTTGACCTCAAGCCCAAAACAGTTCAGTGGCATATCATTGGGGATGAATCTTTTAATATATCTCATAGGCTCCTCAGTGGGGCCTGTGATTGCAGGTACTTACATGCAAGCTCATCAGGTAATTACAAATCCCTCAGATGGGATTTCGACTTCTTATCCATCTCCAGAGTCATACAGTATGATTTTTCTTACCGCAACTATAATTTCATTAGCATCAGTAATCTTTGCAATTCTTCTCATTAGAAGTACACGTACACAGGGTAGAGGTATAAAGGAACGAGAGGTTCCTAGCTAAAAGTAAATGATGATCCTGGAAACCCATGTCAAACTTATTCTGCAATAACTGCCCGGGTTATCAAGACCTTGGGTTGTTAGGTCCTGCCCTTGAGTAGTTGTGATAGTGATTTGCCACCTGGAAGATCAAGGGCTGCATAAACCTTGGGAGCAATTGGATTTGCGTTATCATGAACCATTTCAACAAACGCCGCCAAACCTGATGAAATAATAACACCTGCTTGCTGCATCTGAGCTATTGCGCTTACTCGTAAGGTTTCATTCCATGTACCAGAACCGTCAAGTAGAGCATATGATTCATAACCCTCACTGACAGCTGAGATACTAGGAAAAGCCAGACATACATGAGTAGTTAGTGCCGCAAAGAGAATCTTTCTTCGGCCGGTCTCCTTGATAGCCTGTCTTACCTTCGGATCCTCCCAAGCATTGATGATACTGCGCTCAATGTTTTCTATACCTGGTAACGCTTCTGTCAGCTCTGGTAAAGTGGGACCAAATATATCTGGCGCAGTTGATGTGAGAATGACTGGGACACCTAAGACACGTGCTGCTCGTGCCGACGCAACCACATTATGACGCAGCTCTTCTTGGTCTATGTCCTTAATGGTCAGCAAATGTCCTACTTGGTGGTCAATTAGAACTAGCACCGAATTATCAGGTGTTAAGCGCTGATAAGAATGACTTCTTGTAGTATTCTCTATTGGCTTTCCCATTCTATTAGAGGTCATTTAATAATATAAAGATAAAGATTGATTTAGGTCTTGTGTAAGTCAAGGTATAGTTTTCGTATAAATTTTTTAAAAGTTGTCTTATTTTTATTGTGTAGCTATAAAAATCTGTCAGTCTACCGTTGTTGTAGTAACCAACTGTGATAGATAGTTTTGATTAATTCTTATTCTTTTATCAATCTTCCTCTTTAACCAATTTTGATTAACTGTTATACTACTTATTATGAACGACTCGACTTTATTGACTCCATTATAAGATTCTAATCTTCTTAATAGTAACTTGGTTGTAGAAATGTTTGCACAAAAGAATACTGCGAAAATAACTTCTCTTTGATACCAAGCTGGAATATAAATCAAATAGTCGTCCATTTCACGATATATTTTTAAGTACGCTCTGGTGTCTAGGTATTTCAAAATGAATTAATACATCGAATTCTATATAGCTTGTTAATCGCATATTTGCAAAACAAATGAATGCTACTACGATTTCAGTTGACTCAAGCCAAGCTTCAGCCGTCTCGCATCCCACAGTGTTACCAGTGGTTCCCTGGACCAGTAATAATCAGTGTTTGATACTTTCCGTACAGTTATTATCAATGGTGACCAGCAAGCACTATATTACCAACAGGTAACTTCCATACTTATATCATAACCAATTGTTAATAGGATTATGAATTTGAAAGAATACATTTGGAGTGTAGGTTAATGCTGTTCAATAGGGATGCTATCTATTAACAATGCCTTTGAACACTGATGTTCTGACGAAAAGGGTAGCCGATAGAATTGCGGTCATTACACTGGGCAGTGCAAGGCGCATCTATTTCGACGAGGAAATGGGCAACGCACTCACTGAGGCGTTGGAGGGATTCGCGGGTGATGCTAACGTTCGCGTTGTGGTCGTGACTGGCGGCGCACCCGGTTATTTTATTCGACATTTTTCTGTCACTGCACTTATCCGAGTCGCAGAGTCCCTCCGCGCTTCCGGTCGCGAGTGGCCCGAGAACGCCACCTACAATGGGGGATTCTTCGACAAAGCCATGGCTTTGTGTGAGAGCATGTCAAAACCAGTGATAGCCGCCATTTCCGGCACATGTCTGGCCGGTGGATTTGAGTTCGCACTCTCCTGCGATCTTCGTATTGCGGAGGATGGTGACTACCTCATCGGATTGCCGGAGGCGAACCTTGGACTCCTTCCAGGCGCCGGCGGTACGCAGAGACTACCACGCATCATCGGAATGCCAGCCGCACTGATGCACATCCTCATGGGTGTTCCTCTCACTCCACGTGAAGCTGAAAGGAAGGGGCTGGTGCACGAAACGGTCAGCGGTAAGGCTCTAGATCGTGCAATGGAGATTGCACGGCACCTGTCGTCACATACGCCGGAATCGGTTGCTTGCATCAAACGACTCGTCCGAAACGCCACCGAGACGCCGCTGGCACAGGGACTCGCACTCGAACGAAATCTCTTCTTGAAATTGTGCGTCACCGAATCAGCACTCGAGCGTATGCGTTCATATGAAGAGGAAAAAATCACCTCGCCTTCGAGGTCTATCGTGATCGAGAAAAGAGCGGTGAATCATGGTTAAGTCAGCATCGCCAATTCGGGTCATCGAGGAAACGTCTGCGTACTGGAGGGTTCTGTTCGAAAATCCACCTTTTAATATCGTAGACGCCACTATTTTCGAAGGCTTACAGCATCTCCTTACTCGAATGGAGGCCAACCCCAACCTACGTGTCGTAGTATTCGAGAGCACAAATCCTGATTTCTACCTTGCCCACTTTGATTTGACCGGCAAGACGGGAAATATCACCACAGCTGTAGGGCCTTCTGGCCTCCCGATCCTGATGGATACGTTCGTCCGTCTAACGAAGTCCCCGGTGGTGAGCATTGCTAAGATCCGAGGTTGCGTCAGGGGCGCGAGCAGCGAATTCGTCCTCGCCTGTGACATGCGCTTTGCGTCACGCGAGAACACACTCCTAGGCCAACCTGAAGTCGGGGTTGGAGTGAATCCCGGCGGTGGTGGCACAGAGCGGCTCCCATTGCTTGTCGGCCGCGGACGCGCACTCGAAATCATTCTCGGAGCGAATGATTTCGATGGCGAAACTGCGGAACGATATGGATACATCAACCGTGCACTTCCGGACGCGGAACTGGATAGGTTCGTTGATGATCTGGCGCGCCGGATCGCCTCGTTCGATCGGCGGCCTATCGCGACCGCAAAGAATCTTATTAACAAAGTCTCGCTGCCATATGCCGATCTGCTCCTCGACGCACTCAATGCCTTTCAGACAGCGTTGACGTGGCCTGAAACACAGCAGCGAATTCAAGTTCTGTTAAAGCGCGGACTCCAACGGGAAAGCGACTTTGAACAGCGGTGGCCCGCACTGCTCGGCACGCTCTTTGAGACATAATCATTGTGTGGCTATGCCCAGTTGTGGTCCCGCACTAGCGACCTATTAAGGACAATAATCCTCGGATCATCTAGCAAACCCGTTACATCCGCGATTTCGATCGGCTAATGGGAAACACGACGAAGACTCAAGGCATCTATTTCTGAATATAATCGGATGTTATAGACCACAAAGTTTTGCAAGACTCTCATGTTCAAAAATCATAAACTTCAGATAAAGTTCCAGTTCCGTAAAGAGCCTTCATATTTTTTCTTGGTTTCTTATCTACAAAAATTATCTCTGGTTCAAACCTTGTACTGAACGAAGCAATCTCTGCCAAGATCCTTTGTACAGCCATACCTTTTTCTGTTGGAGAATATTCGGTATGCGCTGGTCTGCCGGGAATCACCTTTCTTATAACGAGACCATAATCTTCAAGCTGCTTTAGTCTGATCGCTAGCGTCTTGGTGTTTATCCCTTCGATAGAATCTAGAAACTGATTAAACCTATTCTGCTTTAACAATATCATATTTCTCATGATATGGAGAGCGTAGCGTTGACCCATTATCTTTAAACTTCTATCAATTGGACAAACTTTCATTCCCCATCTATCTAGATGATCCTGTAACGGTATGCCATACCCTTCGTTAGGCAATATTACCTACTAATAACCATCATTCCTTATATCGTTAGCTATTTTTAAAAGCAGTACGATAAAACAAGATTCAGACTATACTTAAGATAGATCTGAATTTTAGTATGGTCACTCACGTCATTATTACCTAGCTGTTGTTGCATTCAGGATAAACTGTGCTACATCATTTGGATGAGATACCAGTGAAGCATGGCTGGATGGAAGTGAAATAGTAGTGGCATTCATCTGTTTGGAGAACATACGTTCTACATCAGGAGGAATCATATGATCATTCTCTGATACTTGATACCACACTGGAAGCTGCTTCCAGGCAGGAGGTCCAGATTTTTCAGAAAATATTGATGTATTCAGGGGCTTTTGCACAACTGCCATGATGGCAGCTTCACTTGAATTGACATCTTGAGCAAAGGCTCCAGCAAACATGGTTGGATTTATGTAAGCAAATCCTTCGGGATCAATCATCAATAGATCTTTTGGCAGCTTTGAAGGGTCAACGAAATTACCTAGTGATTGTCCCTGATCAGGAGCAAAGGCAGCAATGTAGACAAGTCCAGTAACGTTAGGATTATTATAAGCAGCATTAGTTATTACTGCTCCACCATATGAATGACCTACAAGGATTGTCGGCCCGCCTATATACTCGATCGCACGTTTTACTGTAGCAACATCATCTGCTAGAGAATGAAGAGGAAGTTGCACTGCAATAACTTTATGACCTGCGTTCTTCAAAACAGGAATTACTTTACTCCATGAAGATCCATCGGCCCAAGCACCATGAACTAGTATAATGTTCATGTTTGTAATGTTTGTTGTTGTACCCTGTACTCCCGGAGTACTCTGTACTCCTTGGGGATGTAGTGATGAGCTAATATTCGGCTGAGCGTTAGCCAAACCAGGATGTGCATGTGAAGCATAACTGGCAATAAACATTGCACCTACACTTAACACTGATAGATAGATAGCCTTTTCTTTGCATGTAGCCATGCTCCAAGTGTATAATTCAACTATATAAGTTCGGAAGTTACAATGTGGTAACATTGTTACCTAATGGTAACTTTCAGATTTAATAATGTGTCTAGATTCTATTACACCAATATGTGTACTATCAAAAATGCAAAAAGGAGAGGATGAAGAATTACAGTTGAGTACTTGATTTTCTCTTGATACATTTAATCATGCTGATACATTTAATCATGCTGAGATTGGAAAAGCATACTCAGGCTCTCATTCACGATCTACAACAGAAGGGAGAGCCGCCGATATTACATTTCAGTAACATAGTTACTAATTGGTTGCTTAACAATTTAAAATAAATTAGTATTAAATTGTGTAAATACTCTAATAATGTCTTTTCGTGGGCACTCCAGAATTTCTTTCATTTAATAGTCCAAATTATGTTAAGGCAGTAATAAATTTTTACTTCCATGAGGACCATGGAGAAGATTATGTTAAGGTTAGAACTGAAACACGTTTCTATGTTCCTAACCAAATAATACTAAAGAACTTTGCTGGATACTGGCGTTTGATTCATATATTTAGTACATTTAGTAGAAGAATGTAGCTAAGAGCAATTAAGTCTAGGATTGAGAATGCTACCAATGATAGGTAATAATTTTTATAAATAATTTCTATTTATCTATTAGCCTTTTGATACTCCATTATAGTAGGTTGTTGTTGAAATTAGATTTGAAATTCTTGTGTGTATTTTTAGAGGGTTGAAGCGTAAAGATAACAGGATTTTCATAAAATGAAGAATCTAATTCGTTCAGATCATACTATCTCACTTAAGTGGCTAGACATTGCTTGTACTCCTTAATGTCGTGGTCAAAGAAATTACTAACTCTCTCTAAAGCTAATAATGACAGTATTATCAGTTATTGTAAAATCCGACTTTCTATCAAACATCTCTTCCAGTATGTATCGATACAGTTCTTTTATTAAAAATGAAAAATTCCTTCCCATGTCATGTTGAATAATAAAATTATGCAAATCGTCATTTGTTTCGTGCTTATAAGGAATAGAAGATATTCGTAACCAGTTTTCCAGGTTGTTTAAGAACGATGGAAGAGTAGATTCTCCTCTTAATAGCAGTACTATGTCTAGTAACTCTTTTTTGGCGGTAGTGACTGCAAATTTCGATAGTTCCTCTTCTGTGAGGTTATCTACAAGCCTACTAAGGGTGGACCTTGGAATATGAAACATTCTGGCTTGAGCAGCATATCTGTGCCAATCCAGATGATCTTTTAGGATCTGATTTACTAGCGTGTTAAGACTTAATTGTTTCTTTTTTGATTCTTCGCGCAGCTGATTTATAGAGCTTGAAGGAATTCTAAAGGTGGCACCCTCTGTAGCTTGCTTTTGAATCTCATCGCTCATTCACAGATCCTCCTGCTGCTCAGCTGTTCAAATAAGTTTGATAATACTATTGACATGAGATTAATGATGTGTACCATCATACAAGTAATTAAGAAATTATGCTGACGGCATAGTGTGTATGGTCGCCATCGCCTGAATTAAATAATTACAATGTAGTCACGTAATTCGATAAATTACACAGTACTCCTGGATTTAATATAAAAGATGTCATTATGATGTGGTATGAGAACAAATGTCACATTCAAAAGCAATGGCATGAAGATTGCAGGTCACATGTATCTCCCTGACAATTATAAAGAGGGCGAAAAACGACCTGCTATCGTGGTAGGCCACCCGTGTGGTGGAGTTAAAGAACAGACTGCCGGTCTCTATGCAAAGAAGCTCTCCGAAAAGGGATTCATCACACTCGCTTTTGATGCAAGTTACCAAGGTGAAAGCGAAGGAGACCCACGATACCTCGAAGATCCGTTTGCGAGAGCAGAAGACGTAAAGTCGGCTGTGACTTTTCTGGAAACCCGGAACGAAGTAGATGAACAGAGGATTGGTGCTTTAGGTATATGTGCCTCTGGTGGTTATGTTCCGTTCGCGGCGGAGACCGATCGACGTATTAAGGCGATAGGAACTGTCAGCGCTGTTGATTTGGGCGATATGGTTAGAAAAGGACTAAGAAACAGCACTGTCCCAAACCTAGAGCACCTGCTTGAGGAATCTAACAATGCTCGGACTGAAGAAGCAAAAGGCCAACCTCCACGTCTAGAACATATCGTGCCGAATACTCCGGAAGAAGTCCCCAAGGATGCACCTACCGGTGTTAGAGAAGCAACTGATTACTACCGGACGGCACGGGCTCAGCATCCGAATTCGCAGAACTGGATTTTAGTAAGAAGCATAGACAGGATTGCAGAATACTCGGCATACGATCATGTGGATATGATTTCACCCCATCCATTGCTCATGATCGCAGGCACCAACGCTGACACTCGATATTTCAGCGAAATGGCGATTGAGAAAGCAAAAGAGCCCAAGGAACTGTTCCTGATCGAAGGTGCAACGCACATCGGATTGTACGATAAGAAAGAGTATGTTGATCCCGCAGTTGAAAAGCTTGATAGCTTCTTTAATCAACATCTGCGGTAGGACAAAATCATATAATCAGAGATAATAACATGCTAATAACTTTTCGTCTTCAACGATAGTAACTAATATTTCACTGCAATACCAATCGTGAAAAGAGACATGCATAAAAACATAATGTCTTTTATCGGAGAACATTTCTATCAAGCATAAATATATCCGTGAGCTAGGATTGTCACGAGAAATGGAATATGAATTAAGTAAATCTCGTATAGAGATGCTTACTGACGGAATATTTGCTATAGTAATGACTCTTTTAGTGCTAGAGATAGCAGTTCCACAGTTAACTCATCCACAAGTCGCTGCTGGTGAACTTCCAAAACGACTGCTAGAGCTATGGCCGGTAATCTATAGTTATGCATTGAGTTTCATAATATTAGGTTTCTTTTGGATTAATCATCACGACCAATTTTATTACATCAAACGAGTGAATCGTGTATTCGTCTGGATCACAATCTTTTATCTAATGTTTATAGCGATTATACCTTTTTCAACAGCTCTGCTTGGAGAATATACAGATCAGCAGATCTCGGTGATAATTTATGGAATCAATATCGCCCTAGCCGGATCTTGGGCTGCAGTACAATGGTCGTATGCAACAAAAGAACATCGTTTAGTTGATGCTGATCTTGATCCGAATTTTATCACAATAATGACTCGAAGAGGCATCACAGGCATTATTATTTATTTGATCGCAGCAGCTCTATCATTTGCTAGTACCACTGTAAGTCTTGTATTGTTTATAGTCATTCCTGTATATTATTTAATCCCGGCTCGAACTGATAGGCCTTGGCTTTGGTTTACCAGAAATAAGTAAGTAACAATATTGTTACTTATGAAAGGATTAGATGTATGAATAAATTACCTATTAAATATAACAATTATAAATCAAACACCCATGGCACGGGTATCCGTCCAATCAACAATGAGCTTTCGCTCGGCAAAAAGCCACTTTCCGTCAACTTTTGCAAAGACATCATAGTAACGAATAGATGCAATAAACAGAGTTCTTTTTCCCTCAGATTCAGACACATGATGTGCAATGCAATACGTTTCTCCATTTGCCCGTTCCCCATCCAGGACTACAGTGCTTTGCCCCATGAAATGAGTTGTAGCTTCGTATTTATTCAGTTCGTCAAATACGGGTGCCAAGTCTTCTCGTCGGTACAATTCCATAGACGGTTTCTCGGATCTAGCATCCATGAATACAACGAAGTGTGTATCCGGAGTAAAAAGGGACATTTGCCCCGTCGCGTCACGTCTATCGGCACAATGTGCATATGCATCTACAAGTTCACGTATTTCCAAGCGATCAGCGGCTTCGGTACCCGAAATTGAAACATGAGTACCCATTATCTACAACTCCTTTTACGTATGAACACCATTACATATTACATGTATATAGTCAACTATTATAGATGACTCTCGCCGCAAGAAGGCTGCTATTTTAAGCGACTTGAAGTTACACAAAATATGATTCAAAAAAGTAGGATCTCAATTCTGCTTTGTTTAAGTATTGCAATCAT
>Ga0207428_10001114_pt1 | contig 29219 bp, 44 predicted proteins | sample RhiMethybrSRZTD1_FD_187600 | JGI IMG/M metagenome (GOLD analysis project Ga0207428, IMG submission 187600) | Populus rhizosphere microbial communities from Tennessee, USA - Rhizosphere MetaG P. TD hybrid SRZTD1 (SPAdes) (version 3) | ecosystem: Host-associated > Plants > Roots > Rhizosphere >...
CGTTGTCAACCTTCCGCCGTCGCTCTCGCGCGCGTCGGGCACATCAGCAAACGTGCCCGATGACGGCGACATGAGCGATGCCAGCCTGTTCAGGTACGCAATGAGATAGCCGTCACCGCCTGCATGATCTCGACGACCGCCCACGGGCGGTTTTTTCATGCCTCGGTGACGGCAGGAAAGGACAACGGCCATGGCCGTCACCACGATCCAAACCAACAACAAACTCATCCGCTTCACCCAGGAGATCAATCGCGAGTGGGTGCGCGAAAACATGTTCTCGCCCTACCAGGGCGAGGCCGTCAATAGCATCATCCGCGTCAAGAACGAGCTTAAGGCGGGTGGCGAGCAGATGAACATCCCGATTGTCGCCCGGCTCACCGGCGCCGGCGTCGCATCGGGCACCCTGGTCGGCAACGAAGAGCAAATTGACAACTACGGCATGCGGGTGTGGCTCGACTGGGCCAGGCACGCAGTCGTCAGCAACAAAGCGGAGGAGCAGAAAGACAGCGCCGATATTTTCGGCGAGGCCAAGCCGCTACTGTCGGACTGGCTGAGCGAACTGCGGCGTGACGAGACGATCGCCACCATGATGGCCCTGCCGTCCGAAAGCCAGCCGGCCGCCGGCACTCGCGTCAACGGCATCCAGTACGATCTGGCGACTCCGGCGCAGCGCGATACGTGGCAGACGAACAATAGCGACCGTATTCTCTATGGCGCGGCCACGAGCAACACGAAGGCCACCCACGCTCTGTCCTTGGCCGAGTGCGATACGACCAATGACAAGCTCACGGCGGCCAACCTCGCCTTGCTCAAGCGCATGGCCATGGGCGCCAACCCAAAGATCCGGCCTTTCAAACTGCGCGATGGATACGAATACTATGTTGCGTTTGCCGGGTTGAATACGTTTAGGGACCTCAAGGCATCCCTGGAAACGATCAACCGCGACGCCCGCGCCCGCGAGGGCGATGGCATGAACCGGAACCCGCTGTTCCAGGACGGGGACCAGATGTACGACGGCATCATCATCCGTCAGGTGCCGGAGATATCGAACTTTGTGACCGACGTGTGGACGACCCTGAAGACGGCGGGCACGGGTGGTACGGTACGGGTCGAGCCGGTGTTCCTGTGCGGCCAGCAGGCCGTCGTCATGGCGGTCGGGCAAATGGCCAAGCCGACGTTCAGAAAAGAAGATGATTACGGCTTTGTAACGGGCACCGGTATCGAGGCCGCGTATGGTATATCCAAAATATTCAAGAAGCATGGCCCAACAAACAAGCTAATACAATGGGGAATGGCCACAGGCTTCTTCGCCAGCGCCGCAGACTGAGGTCTTGACCTAAGGAACGGCGGTTTCCAGCAATCCAAGGAGAACACACCAATGGTAACCTCTCTCAACAGCAGCGTGCCGGCGCGCGACTTCAATTATAATGCCACGAATACCATCCGCAAACGGATCACGTTTGCCAACCAGACAGCAACCGTGGTCGGTAAGATCCCGGCCGGCTCCTCTGTGATCGGCGGCGGTGTCCACGTCGTGACGGCGTTCGATGCCGCGGCCACCCTCAATGTCGGCTACATCGGGGCAACCACGGTTGCCAATGCCTACGCGAGCGCATTGACCCTGGTGGCGGTCGGCTACATTCCCCTCGACGACCTGGGGGCGACGACCAACATCCAAGGCACGGTGGAACACACCATAACCTGCATCGTTACCACGGCAGCCACGGTGGGGGCGGCGGACCTGATCATCCAGTTCGTTCCGCCTAATCCCCCTGTATAGGAGGAACAGTATGGCTAGCATAACCTGGAAGGGGGAGGGCGAAGGCGGCGCTCCCTACGTGAAATGGGAAGGACACGACTTCATCGCCGGCAAGCCGACCGAGGTCGACGATCCGATGGTGATCGAGAAGGCGAAGGGCAACCAGCACTTCACCGTCTCCGGCGAGGAGCCGGCGCCTGAGGCCAAACGCGGCCCCGGCCGGCCGCGCAAGGACGAGGACTGAACGAGCGGGGGCTTCGGCCCCCGTTTTTATTTCCCGACAAATAGCGACAAATACCGACATGCCCGACATCACCAAGACACGCGCCCAACTGGTCGAGCGGGTAGCGGACAATCTCAACCTGCTGCAGGCCGGACAGACGATCGAGACAGATGTCTACGCCAAGATCGACAGTCACCTTGACGAGGCAGTGTCGGCGATGGCCGCGCTCGGCATCGTCTACATCGCCGACCTCGAGGAGATCGAAACAGCCGTTTTCAGTGACAGCGCCAAGGTGATCGCATTTCGCATCGCCTCGTCGGGTTACGGCATCCCACCGAGGGAGCAGGACGCGCAACTGTCGGAATTGCGGTTGCGGCAGATGACGTCCGGCAAGCCGACGTTCGAAACCATGCGGGCGGAATATTTCTGATGGCTGCCCAAATCACGTTTCCCACGAGTTCGGCGCCCGGCGTCAACCCGCACGAGGGCTCCGGCCGGCTGGTCAACGTGTACGCCGAGAAGTCGCCGCCGGCCGCGCGGTTCCCCGTCACCTGGCGGCGCACCCCCGGCGTGGCACTGGAAACGACCGTCTCTTTCGTGACGAATTGCCGGATGATCTTCGATACGACCAGTCCGGGATCAGGGGATCTGGAAGCCAGTGCTTTTCTGGTATTCAATAACGAAGTCTATTCGGCCGAGAGATCTGCGGATGGAATTTGGGTCACCAATGACATCGGAGCCATTTCGGGATCGCGTCCGCTTACGATGGCGAGGAACAACAAGACGCCTCCACCGGATGTCGTTGCGGTGGCGCCAGAGGGTGGCGCATACTCGTTGAACACACCGGGCATGGCTTATCCTGACACTGATCTGCCGGCGGGAAATGTGAATAGCGTTTCGGTGCTCGACGGATATTTCCTGTTCACGCAGCGCAACGGCATCATCTGGGCATCCCAACTCAACAGCACCAATGTGGCGACTGATTCCAATGTTGCGACGCAGGGGCGCCCGGACGGACTGCTGCGCGGCGTGGCCTACCGTAAGGAATTCTTTGCCTTTGGCGAGCATTCGATCGAGGTCTGGCGCGATATCGGCACCTCGCCGTTTCCATTAGAGTTTGTTACCATGATCCCGCGCGGCATCTGCGGCACGCACGCAGTGGCCGGCTGGGAAGAAGGATGGTCGAACGAACTGATCTGGGCAGCCGACGACAACCGCGTCTACAAACTAGATGGCTACACGCCGGTTCCGGTTTCGCAAGATGCCGTGTCGCGCGCCATCGCGACCTGCGCTAACAAGCTACTACTCGATGCAATCGTCTACATGTCCGGTCAGCACGCCATGTGGCAACTGACCAGTCCCGGCGAATGGACCTGGTGCTACAATCAAACTACTGGCGAATGGCACGAACTGCAGAGCACTGGCCGCCTCGACCGGCGCATTCGTGCCTCCTGCCACCTCGGCGGCGAATGGATTGTTGGCGATGTAACGACCGGCAACATCGGAAGAATATCTCCGACCACTTATCAGGAATTTGGTGCAACGCTGCCGTGGCTGATCGAGAGCGCGCCCGTGCATGAATTCCCCGGCCGCATCATGGCGCCGCGGCTCGACTTTGATTTCAGCAAGAACAGCACGGCGTCCACGGTCGATATCACTTGGTCGAATGACGGTGGGCACACGTATGTGGCCAACCCGCTGACCCGCAGCTTGACGAAAGATATCGTGTTCATCACCAACACCGGCATCGCGACGTCCAAGGGCAAACGGTTCCGGCTGGCCGGCTCGAGCAATGCGCCAATGGCGTTCATGGGCGCCGGGGCGGCAACAGTAACGCGGGCAGCCTGAGATGGCGCTGACCCAGATCCCGCAGATCCTGCACCCGTCCGTCGCCTCGGCGAAGACCAACGGCGGGCAGAAATACACGATCGACGATGAACTGTGGCGCTGGCTCAACCAGCTCCGGCGGGGCTTGGAGGAAACTACCGAGGTTGTTCGTGACATTATCAATGTAAAAGATCCGCGTTTCGGCGCCGCCGGCAATGGCGCCACGCTCGACGACGACGCCATCCAGGCGGCGATCGAATTCGGCAACGCGCAGGGCGGCGGCGTGCTGTACTTTCCGCCCGGCGTCTACCAGATCAGCCGGCCGATCGTGTTCGACGATAACGGCTTCGGGTTCTGCCAGGTGCGGGTGTGGGGCGCCGGCATGTACACGTCCGGCATCCGTTGCAACGCCAACCCGGCCAATGGCCCGGTGTTCAGCGGCACGGCTGCGATTCATATCCACGGTTCGATCTCGTTCTCCGACTTCTTCATCAACGGCAACCAGAAGGCGCCGATCGGCATCGTCTACGATCCGCCCATCGGTATTGATGGGACCGTATTCTCTGCGCCGAGCTTGTTTCAGCGGATACAATTTGCCCTGTGTGCGACGTCCGGCTTCCTGAGCGGCAGCCAAAACGGTTTTGGCGGCCAGCATACATTGCGGGATTGCTTCTTCAATACCTGCGGCGGGTATGCAATCGATTGGAATAACGGCGGCCAAGGAAATATGCTCGAAGATACCATCGTGCTCGGCGGCACGCTCGGCGGCCTGCACATGTCGAGCGTGCTCGGCTCGGCCGGGGCAAATCATAACGAGGGGCAGTGCGTTCGCGGATGCGCCTTCTTGACCGCCAACAATCAACCGCCACTGGCGATTCCATGTCCGGGTGTCGTCATCGACAATGGCTTGTTCAACGTGTTTTCCGACAACGTGATCGAGGGGCCGGGACCGAGCTCCTGCCGGAGCGTATGGAAGCGAGACCTCGGTAGCAACCACGTAGGGCCATTGCATTTTACCAACAACTGGTTTGGCTCCGGGTGCGACTTCAGAGGATCGTGCAGCGAGATCGGGTTGCTGGACAACTCGTTTCCCGGCGGCGCGCCGCTGCGGTTCATCTGCAATAATCCTGGTCCTTCAGTCAACCACACGATTATCGGCAATAAGTTCACAGGCGACGGACAGCTTCTGGGCACTACGTATCGAGTGACATTGACCAACCAGAGAAACGTGATCGTTTCGCACAATACACTCAGTGGAGAAAACCGCGGTTTTCATGAAACCAGTACAGACCAGCCGAGCTTTGGCTCGAACCAGCAGATCTGGGTTTTCTTCAATTTTTTCTCACAGGCGCAAAGCTCGTTTAATCTTGCCGGAGGAACCGGAGTTACATTCGGGTTGAATTCACCATGAGCAAAGATCACATTGCCATCCTGCGCAAGCGCGGCGAGGAACAGTTCGCCGCCGGCAACAAGGAATTTGCTGCGGATCTGTTCGAGGCAGCGGATGCGTATTGCGATCTGATCGTCGAGCTCGGCCCGCAGCGCGCCGTGCGATCGATGTCACGGGTCGGCGAGCAGATGCGCCAGGATCAAGCGGCGCTGCTCAAGAGCATCAAGAAATAGGAGGCGACGTTGGCTTTGTTCAGCGCACTCACGGGCGGTCCCGCACACACGGCGGCAAACGCGCAGCGCGACCTGTACGGGAACGTGCTTGGCATGGGTCTGCCGGTCATCGGGGCGGGGCAGACAGCCTCGCTCGGCTATCTGGGAGAGGGGCGGGAGGGTGCGCTCGGCCAGATCGGGGCCGGCGTCGACATCGGCCGCGGCGACATCGTCGGCGGCATCGGCCAAGGGCGTTACGATATCGCCCAAGGCGCCGGCTTCGGCCAGGGTTACCTCGACCAGGGCGTGGGCGCCGGCCGTGAGGCACTGGCGGGCGCCAGCAATGCCTATGCGCCACTGGAGGCGCTCGCCGGACGGTACCGTACCGGCGCCGACATGTACAGCAATGCGCTCGGCCTCGGTGGGGCAGGCGGGGTGGCGGCAGCGCAGGATGCCTTCCATACCGGACCCGGCTACAATTTCGCGGTCGACCAGGGCCTCGAGGCGATCAACCGGCGGCGCAATGCCAGCGGCCAGCTGGTCGGCGGTAACGCCGATCGCGACGCCATGACCTACGGCCAGGGGCTCGCCAACCAGGAATACAACAACTGGCTGAGCAGGCTGCAGGGGTTCCAGCCGCTCGAACTCGCCGCGACCAGCGGCGCCGCCACCGGGCGCGCCGGCATCGGCCGCGACCTGGCAAACCTGGAGGCGGGCTACGGGCGCACCTCGGCCGACCTCGCGCGCGGCACCGGCCTGTCGCTGGCGGAACTGGCGCAGCGCGGCGGGCAGTCGCTGTCCGATCTGGCCATGCGCGGCGGGCTCGCCGGGGCGGGGGTTGAGACGGGCTACGGCACGGGCGCCTCCAACGTCATCCAGCAGGCCGACGCCAACCGGCTCGGGCTGCTGAACAGCGTCACGCGGCCCTATGCCGACACCTACGGCCAGGAGGCGGCAGCCGAAATGCAGGCGAGCGGCAATGCGCTCAACCTCGGCATGAACGTTCTGCGCACCATCGGCGGAAGCATGTGGGGTGGCGGGCCGATGGGCGGCGGAGGAGGAGGTGGCGGCGGCTCGCTTGGCAGTCTGTTTCGATCACCAATAAGTGGTTCGTCTGGCAGCATGTGGCCGTGAGGGGCGATCGATGGCGGATTATTCAGGGTATGGTATTCCAAGGTTGGATTTCAGCGCGCTCGGCAACCTGCCCGAGGACATGCGGCGGGCGCAATTATTCCAGCAGCAGCAGCAGTCGCTGGCGGCACGGCAGAAGACCTTGGCCGAGATCGCGGCCGGCGGCGAGGCCTTCGACTATGGGGCCGGAGCGAAGAGACTGCTCGGCGCGGGCGACTTCGAGGGCGGCCTGACGCTGCTCAAACTGGCCGACGAAAAGTTCAAGCGCGATCTGGAGGAGCGCAAGGTCAAGGTGCTGGAGGCAGCCGGCACGCGGAAGGAGGCGCCGGTCCTGCACGAGATTTTCGATCCCGCAACCGGCCTGCCGCAGAAGGCACTGATCGATCCGGTCACGGGTGCCATCCAGCCGATCGGCGGGACCAAGAAAGAGGTCGAGAAGCCGCGCCAGATGGGCTACGGCGACATTTCGAAAATGACCGAGGAGGGCGGCAAGCTGACCGAGGTGGCCGGGTTTGCCAATACGTTCCAAGATCGGTTCGCCGGCTACAAGAACCCCACTGTGGGCAGTGCAGTCATGACCGCCGGCCGATTGCTGCCGCAGGATCTGGTCGGCAAGGACGTGGCGGAAGGGGCGGCGTGGTGGCAGGATTACAACAAGTATCGCGGCGTCGTGCGCAATGAATTGTATGGGGCAGCTTTGTCGAAGGGCGAGCGGCAGGATTTCGAGGCCGCCGACATCACGCCCGGCATGACTCCGGAGCAGATCAAGAAGAACCTCGCCAAGCAGGAGGAGATCGTCAAGCGGGGCGTCACCCGCAAGGCGGGCGCCCTGGTCAACGAAGGCTTCAACCCGGAGACGATCGCGCGCGCCTACGGCGTCAAGCTGGAAGATCTTGGCGTACAGCCGAAAACGACGCCGCCGCGCGGGGGCGCCTCGGCACCGCGGACGACAGGGACAGGATCGGCGGCAGGGCGGCCGGCGCCCAACGAAGGGGCGGTCAAGTATCTTGAGCAGAACCCGCACACGCGGGATCAATTTGACGCCATGTACGGCGCCGGCATGTCGGATGTGGTTCTCGGTCAGCGGTAATGGCCAACATCTACGAGCAATTTTTGGACGAGGGCGACGCGCCTCGCTCCACCATGTCCCCGCGTGATCGCGAACTCGCCATCCGCACGGTGCTCGGCGAGGCGGCCGATCAGCCCGACGAGGGGCAGGCTGCGGTCGCGGCCGTGATCCGCAACCGGATGCAAGCCGGACGCTACGGCGGCGAGAATATCCCCGGCGTGGTCCTGGCGCGGCACCAGTTCGAGCCGTGGTCGACCCAGGCCGGCCGCAACCGCATGTACGGCTACGCGCCCGACAGCGAGCCCTACCAGCGCGCAGCGGCGGCCGTGGATCGCGTGTTCGGCGAGGGCTATGACCCTACCGGGGGAAGCACGCACTTCTTCTCCCCGACCGCCCAGGCGGCACTGGGACGGCAACCGCCGCGGTGGGCGCAAGGCCAGCCGCTGACGATCGGCGGCCATGCCTTCTACGCGCCGGAGGGGCGGGTGGGCGCGGCACCGGGTGCGCAGCCGGTCGCCTACGCACCGGAAACCGTCCAGGCCGGGCCGTTCTCCTCGGCGGCATCTGCGGAACGGCCGGTTCCGCAAACTCCGCAAACTCCGCAGATGGCGCAGGCTGGCGGCAACGTCTACGAACAGTTCGTCACGCCAACCCCGACTTTGCCTGCGGCGGGGGAAAACCCGTATGGGCAGTTTGCGCCGAGCGGTACCGAGCGGATCGATCCGGCCGCGCCGCGCTCGCCACTGCGTATCGAGGTCACACCCGAACAGCCCAAGCCCGCCGAGGGCGCCGGCTCCTCGCAGGGCGATGTCGGCCGGTTCACGGCACTGCTGCGCGGCGCCTCGTCCGGGGCGACATTCAATTTCGCCGACGAGCTCGCCGGTATCCTCAACAGCCCGGACTACATGGCCGGCCGCCAGGGCGAGATGGCGGGGCCGTTGCAGGCGATCGGCGGTCTGGCAAAGCTCGGCTACGAAACCCTGACCGGCTCGCCCGGTGAGGCGACGAAGGCCTACGAGCAGGCGCGCGATGCCGCCCGGCAGGAGCTCAAGACCGCCAAGGAGCAATATCCCGGCACGACGCTCGCCGGCGAGCTCGCCGGGGCGGTCGCGGTGCCGCTGCCCGGCGTGGCGGCGCTGCGCGGCGCCGGCATGGCCACACGGGCGGCAGGAAGCGCAGGGATCGGCGCTGGTGCGGGTGCACTGGCGGGGGCAGGGGAAGGCGAGACTGGCGCGGAACGCCTCTCCAAGGCCGCTACAGGGGCCGCGGTGGGGGGCGTGGTCGGTGGGGTTGCCTCGCCAGTCCTCGATGTGGCTACCAGGGCCGGTGGCAGGGCGCTCACAGAGGCCGGCCGATACCTGTTTCCCAATACAGATGCACGAGCCCTCAAGATCCTGCAGGGCGCGCAGGAGTCGGCCGAGAAGATCGATCCATCAGCCGCCACCCGCCTGACCGGCCAGCAGGTCGCCAGAACGCCCTCGGCGGCTGTCGTCGACATGCTCGGCGAGCCTGGACGAGCCGTTGCACGCTGGGTCGCCAATGCCTCGCCGGAAGCGCGCAACACGCTCAACCGGATGATCGATCCGCGGTTTGAAGGTCAGGCGGCGCGAGTCGTTGGATGGTTGAACAACGCCTTTCATTTTCCCAGTGCGACCGCCCAGCGCGAGGCTCTCGAGGCGGCCAAGAAGACGGTGAACAGCGCCAACTACGAACGCGCCATGCGTGAGGGGGCGGATGGTTTGTGGTCTCCTAAACTGGAGCAATTGGCCGGTTCTCCCGCTGTCACCGCCGCCATGCAGCGCGCCAGCACGGCGTGGAAAGACGAGATGATCGCCGCCGGCCAAGGCGCGATGAACCCGCGCATCACGTTTACTCCGGACGGGCGGATGCAGATCGCGCGCGGACCAGGTGGCGTGCCAGTCTATCCCGATTTGCAATACTGGGATCTGGTTCGCCGGGAATTGAGCGATGCCATGCAGGCTGCAGGCGAGTATACGGCCGACGGCCGACGGCTCGGCGTGTTCGCCAGGCAGATGAATGCCGAGCTCGATCGTCTCGTTCCATCCTATGCGCAGGCACGGGCGGGGCATGCTCACTTTGCCGGCGCCAAGGATGCGCTCGAGGCGGGGGAAAATTTCGTCCTGATGAAAGGGCAGAACGAGGAAGCCCGCCGCGCACTGGCGCGGATGTCGCCCACCGAGCGGCAATTGTTTCAGGACGGGTTCGTCTCGAAATATGTCGAGATGCTCAAGGAGCCGGGCGACCGCCGCAACATCCTCAACAAGATCGCCGAAAGCCCAGGGGCTCGGGAACGGCTCGAAATGGTGCTGGGACGGCAGAAATCCAATGAGCTGGAAGCCATGCTGCGGGTCGAGGGCATCATGGACCTGACGCGGTCGCAGACCCAGGGCAACTCGACCACGACACGGCAACTGATCGAGGCTGGTCTGGTGGCCACACAGGGTGGGGTCGGTGCGTACTATCAGGGGCTGGCCGATCCCGGCAACCTGGCGACAACCCTGATTGGCAGCGCCCTCGTCAAGCGCGGGCGCACGACGGATCAGCGCGTGGCGCAGAGGGTTGCCGAGATGCTCGTCTCGCGTGACCCGGCGGTGATGCAGAAGGGGCTCAAGGTCATCGCACGCAACCAGGGTTTCATGGACGCGCTGCGTGGCCTCGACAAGCAGATCGCCCGCATCAGTGGTCAGCAAGGCTCAGCCGTTCCTGGCGTGCAGTCGCTCGGCGTAGGCCGAGCAGAAGACCGCCAGCAACAGCAATAGCGCGTTTGCCGGCCACACCGTGACCAGCACCACAGTTATCACGTAAATCCCTAGCAGTGGACCTGACATGACATCGATGACATCGGGCTGGTTCGTCGGCGTAGAGGCGCCGGCGAGCAACCGCGCCTCGTTTCATCGCACCTGGGCCGTCATCAGCGCCGAGGATGATACACCGTTTGACCTGACCGGGGCGAATATTGTGTTCGAGATCTGCGATCCGGAAACCGGGCGCAGCATGCTCTTGGCCACCACGGCAAACGGCAAGGTATTCGTGCCCGAACTCGGTCGTATGTCAGTGTTTTTCACGGTCGACGAGATGCGCGGCCTGTGCCCGCAGACCTATGAAATCGCTTGCACCATAGCGAGCGCGGGCGAAACGCAGCCATTCATAAAGGGCTCGCTGCCAGTCTATCATTGAGGCGTATCATGACCGTACCTACCCTCAAGATGCGGGCGATCCCGCAGTATCCCGTCCGCGTCGTCGGGATCGGCGGCATCACCACGAGCTATGCCAACGGCGTCCTGACGATCTCGTCGGGCACCACGGCATCGGTGCCGGACAACTCGATCACCAACGCGCTGCTGCGCGATAGCATCGCCAACAGCGTCATCGGCCGCGCCGCCAACAGCACGGGCGATCCGGGCGATATCCAAGCCGCGAACGATCATCAGGTGCTGCGCCGCTCCGGCACGGTGCTCGGCTTTGGCGCCATCGACATCAGCCAGTCGGCCGCCGTCACCGGCACGCTGCCCGCCACCAGCGGCGGCACCGGGACAGCGACGCTCGGCGGGACGACACAGTTGCTTTACACCAGCGCGACCAACACGCTGGCGGCATTTCCGACCACGGCGGACGCCTTTCTGACCTCGACCGCGGGCAGCGTACCGCAATGGTCGACGACGCTGCCGGCGGCGATCGCCTCAGGCATCACCCAGGTCGGCACGATCACCTTGGGCACCTGGAACGGCTCCGTCATCACGCCTGCGTTCGGCGGCACCGGGCTGTCGAGCTATGCGGCCGGCGACATTATCGCGGCGACTGGTGCCACCACCCTGGCGCGGGTGCCGTCGACCACGGGCGTGCTGCAGGCGTCGGCCTCGGGCGGCACGCCGTTCTACGGCGGTACGCCATCGCTCGGCACCGTGCTGGTGGGCAATGGCGTGGCGTGGACGCATCTTGCTGCCGGCACGGCGGGCCAGGTGCTCACGTCGGCCGGTTCCAGTGCCGTGGTTGCGTGGGACGACCTCGGCGCCGAGGCGCTGTCCGGCCTGCCCTACATCTGGCTGACGACCAGCGCGGTTGCCGACCCTGGCCTGGGCAAGGTCAACACTAATAACGCCTCTCCCGGATCTGCCTTTACCCTGTCCATCTCGCAGACCGACACTCTGGGGCGCGCCGTTACTGGGCTCATTCGCTCGGCGTGCCAGTCGCTCAGCGGTGTGCGCGGGCAGTTATGGTTTTTTGATCTCGCCGCGCCACAGAACTGGCTTGCCTTTGACGTGATCGAGCGGCCCGGTACTGGCGCGGCGATGTTTGATCACAGTGGCTGGAGCGAGATCCAGATAACGCTTCGCGAACAAGGCGGCACGCTGGCAAATAACACCGAGGTCGTGCTGCAGATCATGCGGACAGGCGACGCGGGGTCGGCGGGAGCCCCCGGCACTGCGGGTGCTACCGGCCCCATTGGGCCGAGCGCATCCCTGGAATATACGTTTGACACCGGCACCTCGGGCGATCCTGGCAGCGGAGAATTCTTGTTCAATGCCGCACTCGGACCCGGTGTTCTCTCGATCAACATCAGCGAGACGGCGGCCGGCGGCGGCAATGTCGCGGCCTGGCTCGACGAGTTTGACAGCTCAACGACCGTGGGCGACAAGGGTTCGCTGACGATCATTCAAAAAAGCGACGTTAGCAAGTTTGCCGTCTTTAAGGTCAACAGCACCCTTACCGATGCTGGCACGTATCAGACCGTCCCCGTCACATTTCAGGCGGGTGCTGGACCGCTTACGGGACTGTGTACGATCCGCTTCGACCGGACGGGCAACGCGGGAACCTCGGGCGCCGGCACGGGCGACGTGATCGGTCCGGCGACGGCGACGGTGCTCAGCGACTTTGTCCTGTGGGACAGCACTGATGGCACCGTCGTCAAGGACGGCGGCACGTTCACCGCGGCCACCATTCCGTTCGTACCAGCCGGTACGATCGCGGCCACGAATGTTCAGGCGGCGATCGTCGAGGTCAATAACGAAAAGCAGCCGCTCGACGCGACGCTGACGGGTATCGCCGGGGTTACGACCTCGGCCGACCAGGTCATCTATGCCACAGGTGCCGATGCGTTTGCGGTCACCGGCTTCACCTCGACCGGTCGCGCGATAGCCGGCGCCGTAGATGCTGCCGCAGCACGCTCCACGCTCGGCCTGGCGGCGATCGCGAGCACCGGCTCGGCGGCCGACCTGAGCGCCGGCACGGTGCCGGCGGCACGCATGCCGGCACACACCGGCGATGTCACCTCAACGGTCGGCACCGTGGCGCTGACCATCCCCAACGATACCGTGACGTATGCCAAGATGCAGAACGTCTCGGCCACGTCGCGTTTCCTGGGGCGTATTACAGCGAGCGCGGGCGATGTCGAGGAACTGACAGCAGCGAATGCAAGGACCATCCTGGCGCTCACGTCGACCGATGTGGGGCTTGGTAACGTCGTCAACGTCGACACGACCAACGCCGCCAACATCACCTCCGGCATTCTCCCGGATGCGCGGCGCGATGTTGGGATCAATGCCGTCACGGCGACGGCGTATACGTTTATCCTCACCGATCGGCACAAACTCGTGACGTTCAATGCAGGCGCCTCCGCGGTCATCGTCGATGTGCCGCTCAATTCCAGCGTGGCATTTCCGGTCGGGACGAAGATCGATGTGGCCCGACTCGGAGCCGGAACAGTTCGTATTCGGCCGGTCGGCGGCGGCGTGACGCTGAATTCCGCGTCCGGCAACCAGTTCCTCGCGGCGCAGTATGCCGGCGCCTCGCTTATCCAGACCAGCCTCAACAATTGGCTCCTGGTCGGCAACCTGAGCGCCACATGAACTTCGGCTTTCCCATTGGGTTCGTCACGCCTGCCGGCGGTGTCGCAACTGTGCTGCCGACGTTCGTCAACGTCGGCACTGGCGCGAGTGCCACCAGTGGCAATGTCACGCCGGGACTGCCGAGCGGCTCGGTGGCAGGCGATTTCCTCGTGGCGCTGGTCTGGGGGTTCAAAGGGGGAACCTTCACCAATACGACGAGCCCCACGAACTGGGTGCGGCAGTCGGTGCTGCGGATTGACGAGGCTTCCTTCGGCTGGAACCTCGAAGTTCATACTTCCATCACTGCGACGGTGAACCCGACATTCGCCACAAGTGTCTGGGGAACTGCCTCGCCGAAGGCGATAGTCTTCGGCTTCCGGGGGGTCTCGGCCCACGAGTTGTTGACGCATGCGGAGGTCACGGCGTCTGGCTTCGATGTCGCATATGCGAGCATCACGACGGGCGGTCCGAACCGGCTCGTGGCAAATTGGTTTCTGCCGCATGTCTCGCCCCCGACCACGGTCGCGGACACTGGTTGGACGAAGCAAGCCGATGTCACATTCGGTGGCAGTTCCATCGCACTGGCGACCACGCCGATGGTGGCTCTCGGCACGACGCCGGCGGGCAACCATTCCTGGGTCGACGACGAGTCGGGGACGCCGAACTCCATCCACCGGGTGTCGCTGGCGATGATCCCGACCGGGGGCTGAGCGTGAAACTGCGCGGCAAATGCTCTTGGTTCGGAGGTCCATCAGATACCGGCGTCAGCCCCAGCGAAAACCTTGCCTTCATCTACTCGATTGACATGGCGCCTGAGCTATTCTTGCCCGAGCAACCGCCGGGTACGACCGGCCTTGCGCGGCGGCTCGATCCGGAGACATTCTTCATTGCCGTGAGATGGAACTACGATGAGACGAGCAAAGAAGACTTGCTCGACATCCGCTGCCTCGTGCGCTCGCCGAAGACTGGCAAGGAATACGTCGCCCGACCTGCGGATTGGGGGCCTCACATCGATACCGGCCGCGTCGCCGACATCAGCAAGGGGCTGATGGATGCCCTCGGCATCCAGACCGACGACGAGGTCGAGGTCACCTATCCATACGGTGAACAAGAGGCGGTGAAGCCCATGTACAAGAGTGTCTGCATCAGCTCGGGCCACGGGCTTTACGTGCGGGGCGCCTCGGGCGTCAATTCCGGCGGGTTCGACGAGGTCGACGAGGCGCGCCGGCTCGTGGAGCGTGTAGCGGACGAACTGGATGCGCGCGGCGTCTCCGTGAGCGTCTTTCACGACAACACGTCCAAGACGCAGAGTGAAAACCTCAACACGATCGTCAATTGGCATAATGCGCAGGGAGCGCACGATCTTAATGTGAGCGCACATTTCAACGCTTTCGACGGTAAGGCGCATGGCACTGAGGTGCTCTACCTCACGCAGCCGGAACTCGCATCCGAGATGTCGGCGGCCATCGCCACGGCGGGCGGGTTTACGAACAGGGGGGGCAAGAAACGGACCGATCTGGCCTTCCTCAACAAGACCAAAGCGCCGGCGATACTGCTCGAAACATGCTTCTGTGACTCGGCCGCCGATGCGGAACTGTACGAGATTGGCTTCAGCCGCATCTGCGATGCCATCGCCGACGTGCTCGGTGGCAAGGAGGCTACGCCGCCGATCGAGCCGCCGAAGCCTGAGCCGGCCGAGGCTCGTGTCGACATCGGCGTGACGGGCAACGTGGCCATCTACGTCAACGGCAAACTGATTCAATGACTGCTGTCGAGGAGGGCGCCCCGCTCGTCCGGCTCCTGGTCGGCGTGACGACGGTGCTCTGCACGCTGATGGTGGTGTGGCTGAGCGAACTGCTGGAGGCTCGCTCGCAAGTGGCGGAACACTGTGTGGACGGCGAAGAACGAGAACGGATACGTGAACTTTCCTTGGAAGGGATAGACTTGGCGCTGAAAAATCATGTGGCTAAATTATTCGATATTTGGATGAAGGATGACCGAGAGCAGCCGCGGCGGGCTGTTACCGGCATGCAGGCCGGCATCAGCGCACACCTGCGTGCCCGCGCCAATGCACTAAAATGGGATCCCCCCCGCTGTTCATAAGGGGCTGGCACAGTCGGCGGCCCCGCGCCGTGGTTCGTCACCGCCGTGCCTCGGTATGGTCTTACTCCTCATTGTACTCGATAGAGAAATTACACCACTCCCCCGGAGGCAAAAAGACTTGGCCATCGTCTCTTATTTCCAGATTGACCAATTCGCCAGCTGTGTGATTATTGACCTTAACGGCAACAGCCGTAGCCCGTACAATCGTTCTCCCTGGGTAAGAGACATGATGCAGGTTGGTGTAGTAGAATGGTTTGCTCATCGCCGTCACGCCTTACGCCATTTACGCCAGCCGAAGAAGCCACCGCCGAGAGCCAGGACCAGCCCCGGCAAGCCTGCGCCTGCGATAGGACCGGGGACGACTGCGGGTGTCAGGAAGAACGAATCCGGCCCATCGGTCTGGTTGCTGATGCGAGCGAAGAAGATGAGCTGATCGCCCGCCTGGATGTCCGTTCCGATGTTGATGTCGAAGCCGGTCAATGTGTAGTCGGGGAAGCCGGTTCCATTGTTGAGGCTCGGAATCGGCGTGCCACCCGGTCCAGGCGAGAACGCGGCGAGGACCGTGTGCTGCGTAAGATTCAGGAGATAGAACGACTCGAGAACCTGAGTTCCGTTGGCGCCGCCGGCGTCGTTCACGTCGACGCCGATGGAGAACTGCAGATTGGTAGCGCCGCTGGCGAGCAAGTAGGCTCGCAGAAACGAGCCGTCATATCCGATGCCCACGGTATCGACGCCGGGATTGGCACCTCCCGACACGTTGGTCGAGAAGAACGCCGCATTGGCGAGGTTGCCCGAGTTGTGGTAGTCGGTGTACCCGAACGTCGCACTCTGCTGCGGCTGATTATCGCCGCAGATCACGCATTGCACATTCAGCGGCTGGTTGCCGCCCGGCACCACATTTTGCAGCGTTAGAAGAGTGCCGGTGGCGGTCCAGTTCTGGCCGCCGAGAACGACATCGGCTCTGCTCGGCTGGCTGAGCACGAGTGCTGTTGCGACAGCACTCGCGGCGAGAAGGAACTTCAGCATTAGGATTCTCCCTGTTCCTGTTGGATGAAGATCACGCACGGCTACACGTAATAACGACGGCGGCGGCGGCTCTGCAGGTGCCGCAGGTAGTATCCGAGCGGAGCGCCGGCGAGAGCGCCGGCGATGAAACAGACCAGCTGGACCGTCATCATTTTTTCACCCATATCTCCCGGTAAATTGTGATCCGGTGGACGCCATAGCGTTCCGACAGTTCCCGGATGCTGTAGGCGTCGCGCTCGGCCGTCTGTGTGTTCATCGCGGCACCTAATTGTGTAGCACGGTGCGAGTCGGGCGGGCACTCGCTCTGAGCCGTTTAATGCAGCGATCGGCAAATTCATCTTCCGACATATCGCGACGAGCACTTTTCCCAGGGTGCTCGCGCTCCCACTCGCGCCATACCGCCTCGATGTCGTCAGGCGTGAATGTCAGCGTCACGTCACCAAATACGAAGGCCATCTTCTTCATCGTAGCACTACCCTGCCTGTTATTTTCTTTTTCAGTTTGTCATTGCGCCCGCCGGGGAGCGGGTTGCGCGACCGCTTGGCGCCGAGATGCCGCATCTCAATGCGCTTGGCCTTGGCAATGGTCGGATGATCGTAGATCCGGGTCTTGAGCGACCAGCAACTTTTACAAAACACAAGCGCGTTTTCTAGCGTTGCTGCGCCACCCAGTTCGCAGGGCACGCGATGCTCGAAGTAAATATCGCCAGGAGACAGTCTGCGGCTACAATTCTCGCATAGGCCACAACTGCGCTCCCAGGCGGCAACGCGAACTTTTCCTGGGAATTCGACGCGTCTCATGCTGTCCGCACCTTTTGCAGGTCGTCCACGCTCACGCCGATCATGTTGGCAAGGTAATCGAGCGTCTTGGTTTTTGAGTCCTGAAATTCTCGCTTCTTCATCGCGCGGTACGACTGCGAGCGCGCGGTGAGGCGCGTGACCACCAAGCCGTCGATCACGGTTTCCGAGTATTCGTGCGTGAACGTCGCGAGGTAGCGACACCAGCGCTCGGCTTCTGCCCGGGACGTGCAGATGAAATGCTGCGGCGGATTGTGGTATCCGGTATGGATGAGGGCGTGCGCCCGGAGTTCGTCCGGGTTCAACCAGCGGCCCGTATAGGCTTCAGGCAGGTTTTTGAAAATCTCGTCGATGTTGACGAAGTAGTGGTCATGGCTGACCTTTGAGCGCTGCTCATGCGGCACCATCTGGTAGACTTCGCCGACGACGTAATGTTTTTCGGCATAGCGCGGGTACAGTGGCTTGAATTGCTCGCCATCCCAGCGCATCGCCATAGGTGGAGGTGCACTCATGCGGGAACCTGAATGTACGACCATGTGCGGCCGGACGCGATAGCGTTGATGGCCGCTACGCTTATGTTGAAGCGTGCCGCCATGCGAGCGCGGATCATATCAGCCTGCCATTGCCAGGGGCTCGGCGAGCGCGCGCAGCCGGGCGAGCTTCTCGTCCAACTCGCCGAGGAAGTCGCGGACCATTTCCTCTAGCTCCTCGATCCGCTCGTCGTTGCGGTCGACGCGCTGCACGAACAACCGCATATGCTCAGGCATGCGTGGATCATAACTGACGAAGTCACACCATTGCCGGCCGGAGCATGCCATCTGCCACTGCATCTGCGTGTGATAGCGCAAGTCGATGGCTTGCCCGAGCAACGTCTCAATATGCTTTGCGCTCTGTGGACACTTGATCTCGAGGAGTCCATCGTCGCTGATTAGTCCGTCTGGCGAGGCGTGCGTGTTGGGGATCGATGGATGTCGGACCAGTCCGATTTCCTCCACCGTCACGTTGCGCCAGAATTCATAAGCCGTGCGCGCCTCCGGCTCGGTGTCGATGCCGTTCTGCATGGCGGCGTTGACGTAGGTATCTTGCGGAACGCCAGTCAGCCGTTCGACGATTTTGCGGGCCATTACATTGGCGCGCGAGGCGCCCCACCCGGTTTTCGTGCGCGCGATAGCCTCATACACCTCGGACGCGCCGAGGCTGCCGAGACGCGCGGCAAACCATTCCGGCGAGCGTTGAACGAGTTCGATCATGTTTTTGCCATTGCCTTCTTCTTGTTCTGCAGCGCGGTCTTGGCGCGGTCGAACGTGATCGCTGGCAGATCCTCGATCAGGTCTATTTTGTAATACTGACAGAAGGCCTTCACATTAGCTCCACCGCGCAGGCCGGCCTCGACCGCGATGTCCTGCAGGAGCACCCGCAATTCGTCGGCCTGCGCTTCACTGATAGAGCCGCTCTCTGTCTGCGTGTTCCTGTGGCTGGCGGCGTTGCCGTCGTCGTCATCGCCTTCGGCGATGTTGAAGATCATCTTGAGCAGCCCGCGGCGGCCGTAGGTGACGGCGGACATGGTGGCGTGGGTCTTTGTCATCACATCATTGCCGCGCGCACCCTTGCCATCGGCCGGCATGTCGAGGTGATAGGTGCGGTTGTGGCCGCCGGCGGCGACGAACGCGAGCACGCGCACGCAGTTTTCCGGCGCCTCGTCGCCGGTGTCGAACGAGATGTTGAAACCGTGTTTCGTGTAGATTGGCCGCAGCGCACGGTCGATCGCGGCGAACGAGGCATAGCGGCTGCGCGTCTGTGGGTTTGAACTGTCGGCGGACACCCGTGTCATTTCGGACTGCGCTGCTGACATGGCGTCGTTGAACCGGGTCAACGCTTCCTGGGCGACGATGCGCTCGCGCATCTCCAGAAGCTTTTCCATTTTGCCGAGATCGGCCGCTGGATCGCGTGCCAGCCGCTCAATCAGGTTGATGAGCGCCGCGCTTTCGGACGCCGGCTGCGGGATGTTCTCGGACATCTTGGCGATCTGGTTCATTGCGTGGGCTCCTCTGGCGTCGGGGCGGCGAGCAGATCGGCCATGCCGTCGAGCTGGGATTTTTGATTGAGAATGAAGGTTTTCAATACGGCGTGCTCGGCGAGGTCGCGGTCGCGCTGCACCTCCAGTACGCTCAGGCGCGTGCGCAAGTCAGTGATCTCGCGAGCCTGCGCGTCAATCTCGATCTGCATCATGCCGGTGCGGTTCTGCTCTTGTTGCAGCGCATCGGCGAGGTGGTCGCGCTCGGCGAACAGTTCCTGAAACGTGCGCAGGCCGGCCTCGACTACGCGCTCGCGCTCAGGCGGGATTGGCAGCCTCTCCGACACTGGAGCGACCTCGCGTGAACGGCTATTGGTCACGGTCACGGCTGTTCTCCAGCAGATGTGTGATCGCGAATTGCGTCTGCTAATTCACCGATCGATAAGGCAATTTCGCTGAGCTTTCCGCCTAGATGCTCGCCGAGTGCTTCCAGTCCACCCATTGGGGTTGCGGCATCGGCATTTCCGAGTCGGTCGATTGCGCGTGCAATCCTGATGATTGCCTCTGCCAGGGGATTTTCATCATCATTGGTCACGGCGGTCCTCCAGGTGGGCGTGGCGCATGGCGCGGAGATCGGTCTCGGCGCAGTCGATCGCGTAGTTGCGGCCAACATCGCTCTTCAGGAATTGCTCGGCCCATTCCTGTATGCGGTAATGCTTGGGATGCATTCCATGGCCGTTGAGTAGCTTGGCCTCGTAGAGGTAGATGTGGTCGCCAACCGGCGGATCGATCGGGCCATACTCACCGCGCGGTGTTTTGGGTGTATAGCCACGCTCGTATTCGTAAGTTATTTCGAGGACGGGATAGGCGTAGTCGTCATACGCCAGTTGGACCTCGACCTCGGTCTGGATGGTGTGCTGGCTCATGGTTACCAGCTCCTCGGCATGATGGTTGCGGTGGAGGTGAGGGCGTCGCGGATCGCGTAGTATGCGCGCGGGTTGTTCCTGCGCAGCCAGCGTAGCAGGATCAGCGCCTCCAGATGGCGGCCGAGTTGATATGGGTTAGGCGCGATTTTGGCTTTCTCTAGCTGGCGGAATAACTGTAGGGATATGATCGCGTCGTGGATGTTGAACTCGTCCTTCTTCATCTGTGCGGCAATATCGCCGTAGCGGGCGCGAGCCTCCAGCGAACGCGGGCCGATACCACACATCCGGCGCGAATTGCTCTTCTGCACTCCCCACTTGTTGGAGAAGGCCCGGTGCAGCGCCAGGATCGTGCGCGCCATCGCCGGGCTGGCGGGGACGACGTTGTCGTAGCGGATCATGCGCCGCTCCTGATATGCTCGCGTATGGCTTGCTTCATGTTGCGAGCAATGCAGAGCAGAGCACTACGGGTCAGCAACTCGATATCTTCGCCATTGGTGCGCGCCGCGCCTGGATGATGTATCTCGTCGTGAAGGAGTTCCAGCACACTTCGCAAATGCTTCAATTCGCCAGCGGTCATATCAATTACCTCCGATGATGGCGCAGATGACGAAGATCAGCCCCATGAGCAGGGCAAGGGCGACGAGCGCCGATGCCTCCTCGGCAATGCTGCGGATCACCGGTCGCTCCCGTCAGTGGCAGGTGGTGGTGCAGGTGCGATAGCCGGGCGGGCCGTAGCAATTCGTCGTGCAGGTTCGGAATTGCGCCTCGGCCAAGCCGACGGTGCTGGCCAGGAGCATCAAGGTCAGGATCAGGTGTTTCATCGCTCAGTCTCCGTTTTGATGGTCCCCAGTATACATATAGTTGACAGCGCGTCAAGACACTCTTGACAATTTTTTGCTCTGGCCCTATCATTTTGCGCATGAGCCCGCTGGATCGCCTCCGCAAAACTGTCGCCAAATATCGGTTCGAATCTGATTTTGCGATCGAGTGCGGCGTCAGCAGGCAATACATGAACCTCATTTTGAAGGGAGAGCGCGGCATGAGCTGGCCCCTGGCCAAGCGTGTAAGCGCGGTGACCGGCCTCCCGCCTGCTGAACTCATGGAAATCGGCCGCGATCGCGTCGCCTGAATTTGATCCAGATCAATTTTGTTGCGTTCTCCCGTCTAAAAGTACGCTTTTTCGGCTAAAATGGAGGGATATCGTGTCTTTTGAGGACGAGATCCTGGCCGAGGCGAAGGCGCGGCGTGAGCGGCTCGAACACCCACCGGGCGGCCACAGTTCCACCGACCTGGACATCCTATCCGCCCCGGCGGCGCGGGCGCTGGCAATCGCCCGGATAGAGGCCGAGGCAGAGGATGCACGGCGGGAGGCCGAGCAGTTTGCGGCGGCCCAGATGGAGGATCGGCGTCGAGAAGCGGTGGCGAGGGCCAAGGAGAGAGCCAGGGCCAAGGCGGAAATGGTGCAGCGGACCGAGCCACGATTGTGCAAGCCGCCGCCCAAATTGCGGGAGATCGCCAAGGTAGTGGCTGAGCACTACGGCGTGACGGTGCTTGAACTAGTGGGAAGCGGGCGAAAAACTCGTGTCACGCGCCCGCGGCAGGTATTTTGCTATCTCGCTCGCAAGCTCACGTTCAAATCGTTTCCCGACCTCGGCCGGGCACTGGGCGGGCGTGATCACACCACAACTTTATGGGCATTTAATAAAATTGCTACACTAATAGTTGTAGACCAGAAACTTGCTGCAGAGGTCGAATCCATTTGCGCCAAATTGGGGGGGCTGCGGTGAAATCCCGTATGAAATTTCGCCCACTACCTTCACAGGAGACGGTGCGGCGAAACCTTCATTATGATCCGCTGTCCGGGCTGTTTGTGTGGCTTGTTCAGACCAGGGGATGGGATCGAAGAGGTTCTCCCGCCGGAACCATCAGTAGAGGATATGTGAAGATCGGTATTGAGGGCCAACAATATCCGGCTGCTCGATTGGCGTGGGTTTATGTCTATGGGGCAATTCCTGAGGGCATGGAAATAGATCACAAGGACGGTAATCCGTCCAACAACAGGCTGTCCAATTTGCGGCTAGCGACATCGTCTCAGCAAAAGCAAAATAAAAAGGTTCAATCCAACAACAAATCCGGCCTCAAGGGCGCCTACTACCATGCCATTCACAAGGGAAAGAAATGGCGAACCCAGATCAAGGTCGGGGATCGACTGATCTTCCTTGGGTATTTCCATAGGCCAGAAGAAGCACACGCCGCCTATCGCGCTGCCGAGCAAAAATTTTTCGGCGAATTTGCGCGACGCCTCACCGATCCCGAGCTCGCTGACGAAATTGCCTACATCCGCAGGACGCTGGAGGGAACATGACGGTTGCTCTGACGCGGACGCAATGGGCTGCCCGTATTTCGAAAGCATGGGAGTCCGCGGCCAAAGACATGCTGCAGGCTATTTTTCAGATTGGCCGCAATCTGCTCGCAGCGAAAGGCCCCGGTCCCGGTGCGCTCGAGCACGGCGAATTTATTGCCATGGTTGAGAGCGATTTGCCGTTCAGCCGAATTACAGCCAACAAATTCATGAGGATAGCGCGCGACCCTCGCCTGTCAGATGATACACATGTGCATCATTTGCTGCCCCCCAGGAGTGGTTCTGGCCCCGTGAGCAGAACTACCCGGAATTCCGGAATTACAACACCATCAACAAGTCGGTTGGGCGGAAAGTCCTGGTGAAAGATGTGCACCGTGCGGTGCCGGCGTGGCAGCGGAAGGTGAAGGCCGAGCCATGAAGTGGTTCCGCTTCTACACCGAGGCGCTGCACGATCCGAAGGTGCAGCAATTGCCGGGCGACCTGTTCAAGGTCTGGGTGAGTATTCTGTGTCTTGCTTCCCGGTATGGCGGGGAGATACCTGTTGCGGCAGTACCACACCATTTGTCGCACCGTTCTGACCGTGCGGTTCGGGAGATTAATGACCTGATCCGGCGCGGACTTTTGGTCTACGGCGGCGGATTAATAATTCCTCACAACTGGCATGGCCGGCAATACAAATCTGACCTCAGTACCGAGCGTGTCCGACGGTTCAGGACACGCTCAATGAAACGTTTCAGAAACGTTTCAAATGAAACGCATGAAACGGCCCCAGAGAAGAAAGTAAGTAAGAAAGAAAGAGAGCGAGCAAGCAAGTGGGTGGCCGACCTTGAAGCAAGGCTCGCTGCTGAGACCCAATCGGCCAACGTCACCAGCCTCGACGCTCTCCGAAACCTCACGCCACTCACCAAGTGGAGGGAATAGCTATGGCCGAGGAAGAACCCAAGCCAGTGAACTCACCTGAGCCAGAGGCAGCCGAACTGGAGGCCGTCATCAAAAAAAGGCACTGGCTGGTTGGCAACTCAGGCTGGGTGCGGCCAACCCACGACGCCCTGCGCGCCCGCTACGGCACCCGCACGGAGGAGCCTTGACCCGCACGTTCGATCGCCGCATCCCGGTTGCCCCGTTCAACGCCCAGCTCGGCTCGGCCGTCCTGCCCGACCCGGAGCCCGGGCCGGACGGCACCGACCAGGTGCGGCTCACCGTCAGCCTGCGCGACGACCCGCTCGGCCGGCTGCACGCCCGCCGGCAGATCGGCCAGGCGCAGTACGAGGCTGGCCGCCACTGGCAGGCGCTGTACGAGGCGGCCGAGGTGGGCGCCGTGCGCTCCGTCGACACCACGGTCACGCCGGTCGACGGCGGCGCGTGGCCGGAGCCGTTGACCGAGCGGCGGCGCAAGGCGGCGCTCGAGCTCGCCCGCATCGATCGCCTGCTCGGCCAGGACGGCACCAGCCTCGTGCACGCCGTCCTGGTGCACAAGCGCTTGTTTCGCGACCTGGCGGTCGGCGAGCGCATGGTGCGCTACATCGGGCTGCGGTTCGCGGAATGTCTGACCACGATTGCGTGCGCAACTGGATATTCAACCGGGCGAGGGGCTTGACAATGGGTCCGCTTCAGCGGCAGGTTTTCGTCAGTCTGCGGTTATGCGTTCTGAGCCCGGCCGGGGAAACCCGTGGCCGGGTTTTTCATTGGGGAGAGGCCGATGCAAACCGATAGGCAGTTTTGCGTCAGCGGAAACTGGGCACTGGCCAGCGATGGCATGCAATGGGTTCTTCAGCGCCGCAATGGTCCTGGCTGGAAAGCCGTCTCGTTCGTTCGTTCAACCAAAGACATTCTCGCGCGTTGCATGCGGGAGAAGGGATGTTCTCCTCCCGATCAGGCGAGGCTGCTTGACGGGTTGCCGTCCTCGTTCGACGAATGGCACCAAGGCGAGAGGCTCAGCGACATGCCTCATGCCGCTCAAACCGAACGGGAGCCAGAGATCCCGCTCCTCGGGTAAAAAATTGCCATGAGGTAGCAGGTTGCTCGTCTCATGCGGCTTCCTAGTGGCCCTGGCGGCGTCCCCCAAAAGTTGCCAGGGCTCGGCGCGGCTCTCGTCCTCCTCTGCCCTCGTCCGGCGGGGCCGCGCCACTGAACACGGGGTGCCTGACTTGCGTGGCGTGAGCGGGCGCCCCGTCAGGGACGGTGGCAGCGACGGTTGCCACCATCCCGCTCGCCCCGACCAAGGAGATGGCGACATGAGGCGTCACGGCGATTATCCGATCGACGAAATGATCGCAGCCGCGGCAGCAGCAAAAAGTCCACTGGAGGCCGTCTTCGCTGCCCTGCGACTGCTCGATAAAGCCGGTGGCTACGTAGGCTTGCCGATAAACGGGCGGGGAGGAGGCAACTGGCGCCCTGGTATCGCTGAATTGAAGCGACGCACCATGCGGCGGCGGCGCAGCCAGACGGCAGGCAAGTCCCAGGAAAGGGGGCCGCCATGATTGGCGCTCTGGTACAAATTCTATTTGCAGTTGTGCTGATGGGCGTGATTTGGTGGGGCGTGCAGAAGCTGCTGCCGTTGATTCCGATGGGGGAGCCATTTCGGACGATTGTGTACGTACTGTGTGTGATAATTTTGGTAATTATTGTGATGTGGATAATTTGGCAGCTGCTGGTGATTTCCGGGCTTGTGAGTGGCCGGCCCTTTCGGCTCGGAGGAGGAATCGCAGATAGAACGATTGCCGCCATTTCCGCCTCGCCCGCCCGACATCTGCAAGGATGGGGGTAGACCGTGTTAAAACTCGATGGAGAGTGCAAATGCTGAAATTCCTGCTCGGCGGCGGCCTGCCCGGCCATGCTATATCAGTGGTTTAATCCAGCGGTAGAGGAGGTCACGCCCGGCTGGCAGTTGATTTTTGGCGGGGCTGTGCACAAGAGGGCGCCGAGGACAATGACTGACGCAGATCTCGAGGCACGCCGCGCACTCAAGGCGGCAATGCGCGGTAGTTGCATGATTGTGAACAGCCTGATCGCGGGCGGCCCATACTGTCAAGTCCCCGCGAACCGCGAACAAACAATGGCCAAATCAGGAAAAATGGCGTAGTTTGGAAATGTCAATCCCCTCGGAATAAGGGAGGGGGTTATTCCGACAACGGAGGCTCATATGCCCTCAGTCAGCAAGGCCCAGGCCCGCCTGATGGCCGCCGCCGCGCACAACCCGTCCTTCGCAAAAAAAGTAGGCGTTCCGGGCAAGGTCGCCAAGGAATTTAATGCTGCAGATAAGGCAACCCGTAAAACCTCCGTCGCCATCCCAAAATATCGCGCCGCCAAGCGGGGAAAATGATCCACCTCATCGCCATCATCCTCATCGTTCTCCTGATGTGACCCCAATGGACTACCGCGACCTCCTCGCCAAATACATGCAGCACATCGTCGACTGCGAAGGCTTCGACTACGTCTCCAACATCGTCGTCGAGCCCGGCGGGCGCTTCAACTCGCACCAAGAAATAGACGAACTCAAAAAGATAGCCGCCGAAATTAAACCAGAGCCCCAGCCCGGCGACTGAGAAATGAAAACCCTGACTGCGGACCGGCTCCGGGAATTAATTTTCTACGATCCGGACACAGGCATCTTTACTTGGCGAGTGGCGCCTCGAAATGCATGCCGAAGAGCTGGCGATGTGGCGGGAGCAAATAATTCTGGCCACTGGAAAATTGGCATAGGCGGTGGTGTCTATGGAGCCCATCGCTTGGCATGGCTCTACATGACCGGAGAAATGCCAAATATGCAGATCGACCACAAAAACATGGTCGGGACAGATAATCGTTGGAGTAATTTGCGCTTGGCAACAAAATCCCAGAACCTGGCAAATTCACGCGCGCGGAAAGACAATTTTTCCGGGTTCAAGGGTGCATATTACGACAAAAAGTCGGGCAAGTGGCGAGCCCAGGTGAGACACAACGGCAAGCTTCACTCCCTTGGCCGATTTCCAACGCCGCGAGAAGCAAACGCCGCCTACCTCGTTGCCGCTTCTAAACTGTTCGGCGAATTTGCCCGAGCGGGTTGACCAATGCCCGTCCTGTCTAACCCGCGTCACGAACGCTTCGCCCAAGAACTGGCTAGTGGCAAATCTGCAACAGAGGCGTACGTGACAGCAGGCTTCAAGCCAAATCGCCACAACGCATGCCGCTTGAAAACAAATGAACACATCGAAAACCGCGTCGCCGAATTGCAAGGTGGCACCGCTGAAGAATTCATCCTGAACCGGCAGTTCGTTCTCGATCGGCTGAAGCAAAATCTCGATCGTGCCATGCAGTTGCGCGAAGGCGCCGTCGCCAACAAAGCATTGGAACTGCTCGGCAAGGAAATCGGCATGTTCGTCGAGCGCAAGGAGGTTGGCCCGCCCGGCTCCTTCGTTGCTCTCTTGCCGGAGAAGACGGAAACAGCAGAAGAATGGGTGCAGCAGCTAAACGGCTCGAGCCCACAGTCGTCTGGCGGCCCCAAGCCGGTCCCCAGACCCAACTGATTAAATGCCCGGTGTTCGAGGTTTTCTTCGGGGGAGCTCGAGGCGGCGGCAAGACGGATGGCATGCTCGGCGACTTCATCCAGCATGCAGGGCAGCACGGCGCGGGTGCGATCGGTCTCATGGTTCGCCGAGAGCGCACGCAACTCCTGGAAACCATTGAGCGGTCGCGGGCGATCTACACCCTGCTCGGCTGCAAGTTCCTCGAGCAAGACAAGATGTGGCGCTTCCCGAACGGCGCCAGGCTGCGCTTCGCCTACCTCGAGCGGGACGCCGACGCGGATGCCTACCAGGGTCATTCTTACAGCCGTGTATACGTGGAGGAGATCGGCACGTTCCCGAATGCGGCTCCGGTCCTCAAACTCATGGCTACGCTCCGCAGCGGCACTGGCGTGCCTTGTGGGTTCCGGGCGACGGGAAACCCTGGCGGACCTGGACACCAATGGGTCAAGGCGCGTTATATCGATCCGGACCCAACAGGATACCGGGTTCAGGTGTTCAGCTATACGGACCCTTGGTCCGGGGAGACCGTGACGCGGGACCGGGTTTACATCCCGTCCCGACTATCAGACAACCACTACCTCGGCGCCGACTATGTTGCCAACCTGCAGATGGTCGGCAACGAAACGTTGGTCCGGGCATGGCTCGAGGGCGATTGGTCGGTCATCGAGGGCGCCTTCTTCGACTGCTGGAGCAATGAGAAGCATGTCATTGCGCCGTTTGCTATTCCACTTGACTGGGCACGCTTTCGCAGTGCTGACTGGGGCAGCGCCAGCCCATTCAGCATCGGATGGTGGGCGATCGTGGGCGACGAACATCAGGCAGCCGATGGCAGGACAATCCCTCGAGGCGCGCTGCTGCGCTATCGCGAATGGTACGGCGCCAAGGCGGCCAACGTCGGCCTCAAGCTGACGGCCGAGCAAGTGGGCGATGGCATCGTGGCGCGCGAGAAGGGCGACCCACGGCTCTCCTACGGCGTCCTGGACCCGTCTGCCTTCAAGGAAGATGGCGGCCCGTCGATTGCCGAGCGCATCAACAGCGTGCTGATCAAGGCCAAGATGCAACCGTTCCACGGAGCGGACAATTCGCGCATTGCGCTGCGCGGGGCAATGGGCGGCTGGGACCAGATGCGTGCCCGCCTGGTGGGCATGGAAGACCGGCCAATGGTCTATTTCTTCTCGACGTGCCGCGATGCGATCCGGACCATTCCCGCGTTGCAGCACGACCAGGCGCGGCCCGAGGACGTGGACACCGAGGGCGAGGACCACGCAGGGGATGAGGTACGCTACGCTTGCATGTCGCGGCCGTGGGTGCGGCCCGCGGTGAAACCGGAGGCCAAGCGTCCGGCCGACTATCGCCAGCACCGCGACCCGGCGCAGGCGGGAGATTGGATTTCCTACTAGGACACGAGGGATAACCCAAGGAGAACAGCGATGTCAGCAGAGAGCGAGCGGAAGGCCGAGGCGAAGCAGCGCGACGCAACGGCGAAGGTTGAGAACCGTGATCCGGCAATGGTGGCCAAGTATCGGCTGCTGCGGGCGAGCCAGGAGGAGGAGGCGGCGCTGGAGGCGCTGAAGAGCGAGTTCTCGATCGACGACGCCGAAGCGCACCGGATTGCCAACGAGGCGGCGCGCGAGCCGAGCCAGCGGCTGCCGGGTTAATTAGAACTAACCGCTGGACACGGTCGCGATCGGCGTTAAACTGTTAGACGTGAGCGAGAACATCTGGCTGATCATGGCACGGCTCCGGCGGGCGCAGCCGCGCAACCCGGACACCATGGCGGTGTGTGAGGCGCTCGAGGAGGCCCTGATCGCGACCGCGCCGCCGCCGGCTGAGCCGACGACTATTGTGTCACCTCTGCCGAGCGGCAAGTTCGACCGCAACGCTTATCACCGGGACTACATGCGCGAGTACATGCGCAAGCGCCGCCGGGAGGCCAAGGCATGAGCGATCATTGCGACAGTCGTGTGCACGCTCTCACCATGGGGATGAACGACCTGTTCTCTGGTGAGACGGTCGGGGACATCGGCGA
>Ga0207428_10001119_pt1 | contig 29157 bp, 23 predicted proteins | sample RhiMethybrSRZTD1_FD_187600 | JGI IMG/M metagenome (GOLD analysis project Ga0207428, IMG submission 187600) | Populus rhizosphere microbial communities from Tennessee, USA - Rhizosphere MetaG P. TD hybrid SRZTD1 (SPAdes) (version 3) | ecosystem: Host-associated > Plants > Roots > Rhizosphere >...
TCTCACTGGCATGTCGAAACTCTTTTCATCCCTGTCCTCTACCTTGTCAGCAGAGACGCATGCTGTATGGGAGCGGCAAAAATGTCGTGTTATTGGGGGACTCTTTGGCTATCTGTCACGACCCGATGATTTCCACTGATTGCAATGAGTCCCATTGCCCGCATCCCCCGGGTCATCCGAATCCTCTATGGCCGGGCGAATGATCGGACGTAGGTGATCACTTTCCAGGCCTCCTCTTCCGTCAACACAAGGGGAATGAACGGCGCCATCGCTGTCCCCTTGCTTCCGTTCTTCAGAATCCAGAAGAGTTCGCCGTCTGTCCGAGCCGCCTGCCAATCCTTGTCGGTGAAGTTTCTCGGCAGTGGCCCCTTCAAACTGCCCGGCTCGATGTCGGACCCCAGGCCTTTGCCGTCGAAGCCATGACAGGTGCGGCAAAAGGCCTTTCCCTCAAAAAACTGCTTGCCCTCTTCGATGATTTCAGGAGTCGCGGGATAAGGATTGGTCACCTGCCTGGCGGTGTCCAGCTGCTCAAGAGGGACTCGCGGCCTCAACACTTCTGAGTCAGCCGGCCAAACGAGGGATGGCATCAGCTGGATCAACAACATGGTCGCCAAGCGCACTGTACCTAGGCGCATCCGCTCTCCTCAAGATGAGCCGTCGAGCGGCCGAAGAAAGACACGCTCGATCCACCCTTTGCATTCCACTCGCCGGGGCAAGCAGTCAGAGAACCTTCTGCTGCTTGCCTTAACTCGGCGATAGGGTTATTCAACTTAGTCTTTCCTGCGGGGAAACTCATGCCCCACTGATTGTGGAAAGGTCACGCGACCGGTTGGGATGGGGTCCTCTTTTTGCCAGAGATGAAAAATGATCCCATCGGTTTTCGACGCCGCCTCAGCGATCTCTTTGGCTTTATCGGCAGGTTCGAGCACTTGGACTCGACCGGTGTCAATCTCGACTTTGTGATCATGATAGTGACGATGCCACATGATCAGTGGAATCTCTTTGCGGGAAAGATCCTTGGCCACAAAATACTCCACCGCCACCAGCTTCGCATTAGGATCGGTCGAATCGAAGAGGAGGCACTGTAAGATTTTCTCTGAAATGCCCTTACAGTAATGATGGAATGGACCGCCCACCGTCCCGTCTTCCATCACATGTGGCGCTTGGACATGGATGCTATACCCTTCCGCTGGAGACTTGCCCTGCTCAGCGAGAGCGGGAAAGGTGATCGCTGCCATGAACGCCAAACACAGGGAAGCGAGAAATCCAACTCGAAACAACGTACTCATCATGACCTCCTCCATTCAGGGTTAGGACTGATTAACGGCTCCTTGCGACACATCTGAGCCTAGCTTCTAAAAAAGGATTCACGGGTTTTCATATGACTTCGGGTGAAGAAGACACAGGCATGTCAGCGTTGTCTTGGGAAGCCAACGCTATTTCGTTTCGTCCAACCCGACATGCCCGCGCAGGATATTGTAATCGTAGGCCCGCTGGCCGCTACGCCACACGCCAAGATCGGTCACCTCCATTTCGTGAATGAGGCGAGCCACGGCCTCACGAGTGGCCGGGGAGCCGGCGGCGTGTCTGGGTGTCTGACCACCCAGCAGGCGATGTGGTTGGTCGGACCATTCGAGGTAGCCGGTTTCCAAGAACGCGTGGAGCAGGGCTCGATCGTCTTCCTGGGAAACGACGACCGCCAGGGGTTGTTTCGAATTCAGCTCCTCGAGTGTGACGCGGTGAGACGGCGGTGACTGGGTTTCTCCTCTGAAGTGCAATGCAAAACCGAAGGCCTGCGCAAGGCGATGCTTGACGTCATTCAGTCGGTCGCGGCTGTCGCATTCCAAAATGAGTTGCGAAGGCGTCAGCGTCACACGTGCGACGATTTCCGCTTTGTGAGGAGTGTCGGATCGTTGGATCCATACCCGAGGGAGGGCAGGAGACTTGATGCTTCGCCATGCAGAGTCAAGTGTCGAAGGTTCCGATCGCCATTCCTCCATTGCCGATAGGCCGTCGTGAAAGAATCGATAGTCATGATGGTCGTACAGCGCAATCGCATAGAGATACGGGTCGCCGTTCGGGTTTCGGTAGCGAATGTGTGTCACTGCATCGATCAAGGCGGCCATCCGCTTCTCGGCAAACGTCCACAACAGCACATGACCGAACCGCTTCGTGAACTCCTGCCATTCACCCAATACGAGTTCTCCGGAAGACATCTCCATCCGCCGTTCCCAGTCCCGCGTCTTGTCGTACAGTGCCTTGCCTTCGGAGGCAGAGAGGATAAGGCCGCAGCCGGCCCAGACGGCATGGCCCGAGTCGGAGCGCTTGGGATCGCGTATCACGCGAGTCAACAGAACCTGGCCAACCGAAAGATCCTTGGCAAAGTCCTCGTACGGAAGGGTGAATGTCGTCGCGTCTCCTAAGGAGCGAACCGTCAGAAACGCCGTTGCTGTGGGTGTCGTCACCAGTTCCAAGAGATCGATGTAGGAATGCTTCAAGGGATCGAGCCAGGTACGCTCGTCCTCGGGAATGTGCTCCGTGATGACGTCCCGAAGCTGTTCGATCAGCGTCAATTGTCCGTCTTCCGGGTAAAAATCGCAGAAGAGCCACAGGGTCGCGAGTTCGGTTTCCTGCGGCAGCGCGGCCAGCGGTCGGCTTATGCCGTCCTGTAAGTACGGTTTGAGCACTCGTGCGAGCCCTATCTCCCGTTGGAGAGCAAATTCGGGCTTCTGCGATAGCGCGTCGAGCCGTGTGAGCACGGTCTCCAAGGAGACGGGCATCGGGACAAAGAATCCTGCAGCCTGTTCATTCGCGAGATTCATACACCTGCTCCTGTAGCACTAAGCGCCGGAAAGCCGCTTACTGAAGGCCGGGTTTCGTACCGCCAACACCGGGATGGTCCCTCGTCGCAAGACCGACTCCGTCACGCTTCCGGCCCACATATGGGAAACTCCTCGGCGTCCATGAGTGCCCATGAGGATGAGATCACTTGAGGTGGTCTTGGCCACATCGAGAATCATGTCCGCCGGAGCACCGCCTCGCAGGTTCATATTCACCGCGATGCCCGCCTTCGAGAGCTTCTCAGACAGAGCCTCCAGGTGATCGGCAGAGCGCTGACGTTGTTGCTCACGCTCATCTGAATGTTCGAGCGTGAAATCAATTGAATAGTACCCTGGTTCCACCACGTGTAGAAGTTCTATGGACGCTTTAGCCTGCGCGGCGACCACCCCCGCAAAGGTCACGGCCTCTTCCGAGCATTCAGAAAAATCGGTGGGAACAAGAATCCGGTCGAGACAAATACCCTTCTCGGCGAGAGATTCTCCTATTGCCGTAGGGACGGCCAGGACCGGGCATGGCGCCATCCGTATCACGCGTTCGGCTGTGCTCCCGAGCAATACGTGCGCGAGACCGGATTTGCCCCTCGTGCCGACGATGACCATGTCGGCCTCTTCGGCCAGGGCCGCAGCAATGATCTCTTCACTCGGCATGCCGGTTGCGATTCGCGTGGTCGCCGCAATCCCGTGCACGTATGCCCGCTGCTTGAACTCCGCGAGCCGCGCCGACGCGTCGGACATCCGGTCGGTCAAATACTGCTTGTTCACGGCATATTCCGGATTCATCCCAGGTGGAAACTCGAGGACGGTCATCACGGTGAGAGCGGCCCGCCAGGAAGCAGCCAACGCGCGAGCATAGTCCTCTGCCCGACGAGCCCAGTCGGAAAAATCCGTGGCCAGCAGCAAGCGCTTGACCGATGTCATGTTGTTCACAGGACGACGTCCTTTCTCGTTCTCTGTCGCAAAAGCGGAACGGTCAGCACGGCGCATCCTGCGGTCCGCACCACCTTGTCGGCGGTCGCTCCAAAAAAGATCTTTTCCATACTATCTGACCGACCCCCATAACTGCCAAGGACGATCACGTCGACTCCCTCCCCGCGTGCAAATTTTGCGATCTCAACAAACGGGGTGCCTTCCACGACGATTCGTCTGATCGACCGACCGTCAGAGGGAGACTTGAGGAGCTGTCTCATTCTTAATCGAGCGTGATGGCGCAACCGCTTCCGCTGTCGCGTGGCATCCGAGGGGACCGCCAATAGCCCGAGACGATTAAAGGCGTCTACTGCATTCACATCGATCACATGCATCACAGTGATATCAGCGTCTACAGCAGCGGCGAGCTGCAAGGCGACACGGAAGGCCTCGTCCGAACATGCTGAGAAATCCACCGGCACCAGAACCTTTTTGAAGAGCGTACCTGCCATATATCGGGTGAGCATACAGCAAGGAGAGTGCCCATCCTTCAGGAGCAGTCTTAGAGCTCAAAACGGACTTTTGGCGGCCGAAACGTCTGACAACCATTTGACACGGAGTGGAGTCGTGCTACAGAGCAGTCGCATGGTCTGTAGCAGAACGGGGCAGTTCCCCTCATAGACATCCTCGATGCACGGTTTATCAGTCGAGTTAACGGACGGCACTGGAATTGCTGAGAGGATGGAGATAGGGAGGCCTTCGATGACGAAGAACAGATGGCTGTTGCTGGGAGCAGTGATCATTGGGGGCCTTGTCCTGCTCTACGTTATGTTCTTATGTCCGACCGACTGTCATTGAGACCTATCGCCAGACCAAGAGAAGTAGTGCTCCTGAACGAGAGGAGAATCATCGATGAGGACGTTGCTGGCAGTCGATGGATCGGAAAATGCCAATGAAGCGTTGCGACTGCTGAAATATCTTTCCATGGACCACTTGGTCCTGCTTCATGCGCTCAATGTTCCCAAACCGGCGTACCCGATGATGATACCGGAGGTCGCCGAACAGCTGTATCATGAGATCGAACGACACATGCGTGCGGAGGGGGAGGGACTACTCAATCGTGCTGTATCACTTCTTCCCTTTCACACGGGACCTGTCACAAGAGTGCTCCGGGTGGGGTCACCGGCTGAAGTCATTCTGACGACCGCTGATCAGGAAAAGACTGATCTCATCGTGATGGGCGCAAGGGGGTTGGGGCCGATTAAGGAGCGGTTGCTAGGCAGCGTCTCTCATCGCATCCTCACATCAGCACCCTGCGCGAAGCTCATTGTGCCCGGACCGGTCAAGCCCATACGGCAGGTCTTATTGCCGCTGAGTAGTTCCATCGATACTGAGGGGGCGATTCGGTTTCTTGAACTGAAGCCCTTCCGTCAATCGGTGGATCTGATCTTACTCTCCGTGCTGCCCGACATTCCTCCATTGGGAGGTGTGGCGGCTCGGGGGACAGAGACCTATCAAGCGAGGGAGAGAGAGAACGCACAACTCTTTCTCCAATCCACGGCCAATCGGCTTGAGCGATCGAGATATTCCACTCGAAGCCAGGTGCTGATTGGAAGCGCGGTTGAATCGATCCTTGACCAGGCCCGGGAGCGAAACGTGGATCTCATTCTCATGGGATCACGAGGCCGGCACGGCCTATCGCGCCTGGTGCTCGGCAGCGTGTCTCACGCCGTTTTGCATAGCGCACCCTGTCCGATCCTGGTGTTCAATTGACAATTCGGCCGCGTGCTCATGAGGTGTGCCATGCCAATGTATGACTATAAATGTTTGGACTGTGGAAAAGAATCGTTGGTGGTTCTCACGTTGAAGGAGCATGAGACGGGTAAAGCCGTCTGCCCTCTTTGTGAGAGCACAAACATGAAGCAGTTGTATACGTCATTTATCGCCCATACGACGAAGAAGAGTTGACGCACGCAGGTGACGATGTCTCCTCAACAACTGCTCACGACACTCGTTCTTACGGTTCAGCCGAACGACTGCCGAAGGTTCGAACATACGCAAGGACATCCATGACTTCTTTAGTGTTCAACTCATACTTCCACGCTCCCATGGCTGTGTTAGCGCGCCCCTCGTGAATCGAGTTGTACAGTCTCGAGTCAAGCTTCATCTGCACTTGTGGGCTGCTCAGGTCGGCGGCCGGTGGGCTGAATTGCATATCTCCGGGCCCTCTTCCGTCTAGTCCGTGGCATGTCTTGCACACCTCCAGATAGATACGCTTGCCTGCCGCCACATCGGCGCTTTCTGCATGGATGAAGGACGAGGACAGTCCTGCCAGAAGCATGGCGAGCGCTATCGAGACAACTATCGGAATTCTCTGAGACATCACGTGCTCCTTATCACGTATCTTAGTTCTCATGGTGTGACGGCTGCGTTATCCTGGCCGCTTACTCGGTGCTCTGCGAAAGGACGGCTTGAATTGAAGGATGCCGGCCGGAAATGAACTTTGGATGCTTGACGGTCAGAACAGGGCAGGGGGCTTCCTTAAGCACCGCTTCAGCCACGCTTCCGATGGGTATTTCTCCTCGTCCACGCCGTCCATGCGTTCCCATGACAATGAGTTCCGACCGTTGCTGAAGGGCGCAGGCAAGAATCGAATCGGAAGGATATCCTGACCGGATCTCATAGGTGGCAGATAGTCCCAGAGTTTTCACGACTCCTGCCAAATTAACCAACCGCGCCTTCCAATGGTCACGTATCTGTTCGGCCCCTTGCATTCGGGGGAGATCCCAGTTGGCGTGCACCGGTTCCAACACATGCAGCAAGACAAGATCGGCCCCCAGTGCACGGGCTAAGTGAATCGCGCATTCCAACGAGTCCAACGAGGGCTCTGAGAAGTCAACTGGAGCGAGAATGCGCCGCACCGTCATGGCGGCGGGGGCTGTGAATGTGCAAGGGCTCGCCTCTTTGGCGGTTAAAGGTACGGTCAGCACGGGGCAAGGCGCACTCGATGTGACGGTCTGCGCGGTGGCTCCGAGCAGCCCATAGGGGAGATGTGTATGGCCCTGCAAGCCGATCACGATGAGATCCGCATCAAGTTCACGCGCTGTGGAGAGGATTTGATCCCCAGGCATTCCTGTCGAACGTTGAATATTAACCGGAACAGCGTGCTCTTCGATGGTCTCCTGCAATCTCCGAAGGCTCCCCTGGATCTCATCCTCATTGAGCGCTCTCGCAGTCGAAGAGCGCTGTTCACTGACATTGAGCACGACCACGGAAGCCTTGAGCGTCATGGCCAGATATTTTGTGTACACCTGCGCCAGGTTTGCGCTGGCGGAAAAATCCGTCGCGAGCAAGATTTTAGAGACGATAGCCTCATGCATCGTTTTCTCCTTTATGAAGTGAGCGGGACGCCCCCGATCCATTGACGTCCGAAGTGAAGCTCTTGCGCCATTCGAGGACTGGAATAGGGAGCAAGGCGACCAGGAGTACGCCAATCCATTCGTTTGCGTTCAAATCCGTGACTGCAAACACGGCATGCAGCGGCTCATAGGTCAGAATGGCGATCTGCAACGTGACCGAGACAAGGATGGCAGTGAGCAGTGGTCTATTCGTGAAGATCCCTAGCTCGATCTGTGTCTTAACGTCACTACGCCAGATGCCGGCCTGAAAGAGTTGAGTGAACACAAGAATCGTAAACACCAGTGTCCGTGCAGACTCGAGTCCCGTGTCGCTCCCATACAAGGCATAGGCGAACGCGCCCATGGCCAGCGCTCCCATCAGCACGCCGCGGCCCACAATGACTTGAATACGACCTGTCGAAAAGTAACCCTCACCACGCCGGCGAGGTCGCCGCTGCATGACGTCAGGCTCCCTGGGATCCATGGCGAGCGCCAATGCCGGCAGGCTATCCGTGATCAGGTTGATCCAGAGGATCTGTACCGGGAGTAATGGCAACGGGAGACCTGCGACGGCGGCTCCCAACATGACGGTGATTTCTCCGATGTTGTGAGAGAGAAGATACGACACCGCCTTTTGAATGTTTGCATAGATCACACGGCCTTCCTCGACCGCCGCCGCGATGGAGGCGATGTTGTCGTCCGTCACGACCATATCCGCGGCATCCTTTGTCACCTCAGTCCCGGTTAACCCCATGGCGATGCCGACGTCCGCCTGTTTCAAGGCCGGTGCGTCGTTCACGCCATCGCCAGTCATGGCGACGACTGCACCGCGTGCCTGCCACGCCTGCACAATTCTGAACTTATGCTCAGCAGTCGTCCGCGCATAGACGGCGATTCTTGAAACACGCTGGCGGAGTTCCCTCGGCGTCATTGCGTCCAGTTCGATGCCCGTCACCGTATCCCCGCCGCCACGCAATCCTAAATCGTTGGCGATCGCATCCGCCGTCTCACGATGATCGCCTGTGATCATTACGGTTCGAATGCCGGCATCGCGGAGCAAGGTGACTGCCGGGCGAGCCTCCGGGCGGATCGGATCGCGCATGGCAATCAGTCCGAGGAAGACCAGATGCCGTTCGACCATGGCGTCAAACCGGTCAGGACGAGGGTGGAATGTTCGACGTGCCAGTGCAAGGACCCGAAGTGCCTGCTTTGCATAGTTGTGTTCCATGCGACGGACGAGCTCACGATAGGTATCGTCAAGCGGCAATAGCGAACCGTCGTCCGCTGCGTAGCGCGTGCAGTGTCGTAGCACCGCACCCGCTGCGCCTTTTGTATAGGCTTCAGTCTGGCCCAACGTCAGGCGTACGACCGTCATCATCTTCCGCTCGGAATCGAACGGGACTTCGTCGACAAATGGATGCTCTGCCTCTAATGGTGCCTTCATGAGACCTACCTTGGCGGCCGCCACGAGGATGGCACCTTCTGTTGGATCGCCGTCGATCTCCCAGAAGTCATCGCTCTTGTGAAGCGAGGCGTGATTACAGAGCACGCCAGCCGTGAGCAGGGCTCGAACCGAGAGCGGAATCTCGGAGAGGTGGCTCCCCGATTCGTGAAGCTCACCTACGGGTACGTAGCCTTCGCCCGTGAGCTCGAATCGCCGGTCAGCGGCGTACAGGCTCGTGACGGTCATCTGGTTTTTGGTCAGCGTGCCTGTCTTGTCGGTGCATAAAACGGTTGTCGCCCCCAGCGTCTCGACAGCTGGGAGGCGCCGTATCAGTGCATGCCGCGACACCATCTTCATGACGCCGACCGCCAGCGTCATTGTGACGATGGCAGGAACCGCCTCAGGAATCGCTGCGACGGCGAGGCTCACGGCCGTCAAGAACATCGCGAGTACCGGTTCTCCGCGAAGGAGGCCAATCGCAAACACCGCAGCCGCCACGAGAAGTGTAAGCACGAGGAGGACACGTCCCAGTTCCTCCCAGCGGCGTTCAAAGGGCGTCGGCTGGCGATCTCGCTTGTCAATAAGTGTCGCAATGCGCCCCAGCTCGGTGCGGACGCCGGTGGCCCTTACCACCGCGCGAGCGCGTCCCATCACAACGTCCGTGCCCTGAAAGACTTGATTACGACGGTCCGCGAGCGGCGTACACGGTGGTACCGGCTCACATGTCTTTTGTACCGGTAAGGACTCACCAGTGAGCGAGGCCTCCTGCGTCTTCAGCATAGCGGCATAGACGAGTTGCGCGTCGGCTGGCACACGATCGCCCGCTTCCAGCACAATGAGATCGCCCACCACCAGTTCGCGTGCGGGAACGTGCCGTCGTCGTCCATCGCGGATGACGCAGGCGTTGGTCTCCGAAAAACGTCTCAGGGCGGCCAGCGATCGCTCGGCTTTATATTCCTGGACGAAGCCAAGCATACCGTTCAGCACGATGATGGCGAGGATGGCGGCAGCATCGATCCATGCTTGAAGCCATCCAGAAAGTAGGGCTGCGCCCGCCAGCACACCAATCATGATATTGGAAAACTGACGGACGAAGAGTCGAACAGAAGAGACCTGCGCGACTTCGGGCAAGACATTCGGCCCATCCTCGGCGAGCCGACGGGCTGCCAGAGCCGTGGACAGACCAGTCGAACTCTGAATCGGTGATAGATTGGCGGAAAGGAGGGGCGCGGTGGCTGAGACGGGCGTCGTCATGGCTGCACAGTCTAGCGGATCAGGATGAAGACTTTCGCATGATCGGAAGCCGCGTGGACATGCTGTCGAGAAAGAACCGTGACACGGGCCTATGGCCGAGTCCCCCGATGAGAAGGAGATTTATTCTGTCGTTCGATCCATTAACCGCAACGACGATCTTCATTTGCCGAGTCGTGAGTGTTAGGGTTTGACCGCGACCTTCAAGACGCCATCTCGTTGCTCGCCGAAGATTCGGTATCCTTCGACAATGTCTTCCAATGAGACGTGATGTGTCAGTAACGGCGTGAGATCGAGCCGGCCGTGCTTGACCAGTTCCATGAGCCGCCGCATGCGCTCTTTCCCGCCGGGACAGAGTGTCGTGACAATGCGATGATCGCCTATTCCGGCTGCAAACGCCTCGTACGGGATCTGGAGCTTCCCGGAATAGACCCCGAGGCTTGAGAGCGTGCCGCCTGGACGCAGAACTCGCAAGGCCATTTCGAAGGTCGTCTGCTCGCCAAGCGCTTCGATGGCGACATCCACGCCGCCTCCAGATAGACGCCTGACTTCGGCCACCACATCACATTCCCGAGCGTCCACCACCTCATCGGCACCCATTCGCCGCGCCGTCTCAAGCCGCGTGGGATTGCGATCAATGCCGATCACCAGCGCAGCGCCCATGAGCTTCGCGCCGGCGGTTGCGCACAAGCCGATCGGTCCTTGTGCAAAAACGGCGACCGTATCGCCGATGCGTATGCCGCCGGATTCGGCTCCGCTAATGCCTGTTGATGCAATATCGGCTAACAGTACGACCTGCTCATCGGTCAGCGCGTCAGGAATTTTGGCGAGATTCGCCTGTGCCGCCGGCACGATCAGATACTCGGCCTGGGCACCGTTGATTGAGTTGCCGAACCGCCAGCCGCCAAGCGCCTCGTAACCTTCGCCATGGCCACATTGGGATAGGTGGCCGGACAGACAGGCGCGACATTGGCCGCATGGTGTAATGGCGCCAATCAAGACACGCTCGCCTATCTTGTATCCCGTGACACCGGCCCCTAGCTCTGCAATAACGCCGACCGGTTCATGCCCTATGACGAGGCCCGGCTTGACGGGATATTCCCCACGTACAATATGCAAGTCCGTCCCACAAATCGTGGTCAACGTGACTCGCACTAACGCCTCGCCTGATTTCGGCTCAGGAATGGGTACCTGTTCAATGCTGGTCCGTCCAACGCCATGAAAGACGTGCGCGCGCATCGTGTTCATTTCGCACCTCTGTTCGGATCAAGCAGTTTTCGTTACCTTCGACCGTTGCTCTGGTTTCGTTGCAACTGGCATACACCCTCCTTCCCAATGCGCAACCCAGTTATCGACTATTGCCCATGAACAAGGAATTGCCTCCGATGTCTCATCTCGCCGTCACGCTGCTCCGACGTTCATCAATAACAACTCGCCCCTCATGGTCGGATGGATCGTGCAACGGAACTCGAACCGTCCCGGCTGCTCTGTGGTGAACCGAATGATGGCATTCTTCTTGGGCTCAACGTATGCGCCTTCGATTCCTCGCCCATGCGCGATGACACCGTTCCCTTCCACCTGAGTGAGGTGTCCCTGCAACAGTGTAGAGCTGAAATCGTGCCGAATAGTGTCTTCATTTACGACCTTCACCGTAATCGGCACGCCGGGCAAAAGCAGCACGCCGGTTGCCTTGAACGCAGAGTCCTTGATCGTGACTTCGACGGTTTGCTCGGTTTGTCCGGCCGACGGCGCCAGTATTGCTGTTAGGAAGAATCCGGTCAGCAGACATTGTCCGAGGCGTTTCGACCAGGTATGCAGTGTCATGAGAGCCATCCTTTCTTTGTGCATGGTTTGCTGATGAAGCGTGATGCGGAAGAGTCGCCACGATTCCTCCTTGGCGAGGGCATTGATCTGGTAATGGTCTTTCACGCTGTTTGCTATCAGCAAGGCCGGTGCCTACCAAAGGAGCACGTTTGGGCCTTTTTTCGCTGGTTGTTGGGTGCGGAAGAGGCTGAATTCCACACCGCCAGATCGTTGCTGTGGCAGAAGGGGGCAGGCCTTCAAAGAAGGGTAGGGATTTGAGCGGAGCTGGGCGGAACACAAGGGCGAAGAACGCCCCTGACTGTCAGAGCAATGCGTGCGACGGTACAGTTTTCTAGGGATGGTCTCTCCGGGGCAGCCGAATTGTGAAGGTGGTGCCTTTCCCTGGTTCGCTTTCGACCGCAATGCTGCCTCCATGCTCCTGAATGATCCCATGCACTACCGTGAGTCCAAGTCCGGTGCCTTTTCCAACTTCTTTCGTCGTGAAGAAAGGGGTAAAGATCTTGCCGAGATTCTCGCGAGGAATGCCCTGGCCGGTGTCGGCGATCATCAGCACGACGGCGTCTGGCTCTGGCTTGACCGTGACCTTCAAGGTTCCTCCCTCCGACATGGCATGCAGAGCATTGATGAAGAGGTTCAACAGAACTTGGCTGATCTGATCCGGATCGGCCCGCACAAGCGGCATATGCTCCGGAAGCTCGGCCACCACGTTCACACCATGGTGTGCGAGCCGCTCATGCAACATTTCCAGACTGTCGTCGATGACATCTTTCAATGCGACAAGACGCCGCACGGCAGGACGCCGTCGCGCGAAAGTCAGGAATTGATTCATGATTTTAGTGATGCGCTCAACCTGGGTCACGATGGTTTCCAGGCTTTGTTTTGCGCGATCATCGTCAATTCTGCGCATCGCGAACTCCGCGCGTCCCAGAATGACATTCATGGGGGTCCCGATTTCATGCGCCATGCCGGATGCCAGTGTCCCGAGCTCGGCCAGCAATTCAGTGCGGCGTAGTTGCTCCTCGACCCGCTTGCGGTCGGATATATCCACGACCGAGGCGAGCACGCGAATTCCCGACGCTGTTCGGATAGGACTCAAACCGATTTCCACCGGAATAAGTTGACCGTTTTTCCGCACACCAAACAACTCACGTCCAGCCCCCATCTGCCTGGGCTCCGGCTTGTGATAAAACTCTTCCCGATGAGCGTGGTGTGCTGCTCGCAATGACTCGGGCACGAGGATTTCAACCGATGTTCCGAGCAGCTCCTCCCTGGAATAACCGAACTGTCGTTCGATTTGAGCGTTCACGAGAAGAATCGTTCCGCGCTCGTCGACCATCAACATGCCATGGGGAGCGGCTTCGACAGCGACACGAAACTGTTCCTCAGCCCTCTTGCGTTCCGTGATGTCCACGACCGAGGCCAAGACGCGCAAGCCTGCCGCCGTATGAATCGGATTGAGACCGATTTCCACTGGAAATTCATCGCCACCCTTCCGCAGGCCGAACAATTCGCGGCCTTCTCCCATACGGCGTGGCTCAGGGCGGGCAAAGAAGTCGGCGCGATGAGCCTTGTGCTTATCTCGTACGCCGTGGGGCAGCAAGATCTCCACGGGTCTTCCAATCAGCTCATCACGAGAATATCCGAACTCCTTCTCGATTTGGGCGTTCACCATCAGTATGAGTCCCGACGCATCCACCATGAGCATCCCGTTGGGTGAGGCCTCCACGGCAACCCGGAACTCTTCTTCCGCGCGCCTCCGTTCCGTGATGTCCACCACGGAAGCCAAGACGACCGTCCCTTCCTCGGTCTGGACGGGGTTGAGCCCGATTTCAATGGGGAATTCCGAACCATCCCTCCGCAAGCCGTACAGTTCCCTTCCCTTACCCATGGGTCTCGCGCTGGCGAGTTTCATATACCGTTCCCGGTCGGTGAGATGGACGGGACGAAATCTGGGGGGGACCAGCAATTCGATCGATTGGCCAATGAGGTCGTTGCGATGGTAGCCGAATTGTTGTTCCAGCTGGCGATTGACCAACACGATCGTGCCGTGCCGGTCCGCCATCAGCATGCCGCTGGGTGAGGCTTCAACGGCGAGGCGGAAATGTTCTTCTGGCAATCGGAAGTTCGGCACAGGGCACCAATCTCACTTCTCCAGCTTATCTTGGGCGGGACGACCTTCCATTTCAGCGAGCTTCCGATAGAGGGTTTTCCGGTCGATGCCGAGAGCCTGCGCCGCCTGGTACTTATTGCCGCCTGTCTTCTCGAGAATTTTTTTGATGTACTCCCATTCGACCTCTTGGAGAGGCAGCGTCCGTTCGGCCGCATCATCCAGCACTCTGCGGTCTCCCCGAGATCCTTGCACGGTCGCCGGTAAATCCTCCGGCATGATTTTCTCTCCTCGAGCCAGCGTGACGGCGCGCTCAATAATGTTTTCGAGTTCACGCACGTTGCCGGGCCAGGAATAGTCGATCAGGAGAGCGAGTGAAGATTCGCTGATGCCCTGCAGCGGTTTCCGGTTCGCCTTTGCACATTTGTGCAAGAAGGTCTCGACGAGCAGCGGGATATCGTCGCGACGGTCCCTCAACGGCGGCAGTCGGATCTCGATCACGTTCAGCCGATAATACAGGTCTTCGCGGAAATGCTTGGCTTTCACTTCGTCGGCCAGGTTCAAGTTCGTTGCAGCGATGATACGGACGTCCACAGGGATCGACTTGGTGGACCCGACACGACGAATCTCGCGCTCCTGGATCGCGCGCAGGAGCTTTGCCTGGAGCATGAGCGGTAACTCGCTGATCTCGTCCAAGAAGAGCGTACCCTTTTGGGCTTCTTCAAAGAGTCCCGGTCGGTCGGCCTTGGCGTCGGTAAAGGCTCCCCGCATATGCCCGAACAACTCGCTCTCCAACAGCTGTTCTGGGATGGCTGCCGAATTGACCGCCACGAAGGGCCTATCCCGCCGGTCGCTGTTGTAATGGATCGCCTTTGCCACGAGCTCCTTGCCGGTTCCGCTTTCGCCCGTGATCAGGAGGTTACTCGGACTATCCGCCACACGGCGGATCAACTCGAACACCTCCTGCATCGGCCGGCTTTTCCCGAGGATTTGATGAAAGCTATACTCCTTATAGACCTCGCGCCTCAGGTGCGTCACCTCACGTCGCAACTGGACTTCCCGCGCAGCCCGCCCAGCGGTTCTGAGGACATCGTCCGTCTTGACGGGCTTGATGAGGTAATCCATCGCGCCGCCCTTCATGGCCTCGATCGCTGTCTCGACTGTGCCGAAGGCGGTCATCAGAATGACGCCGGTATCAGGGTAGCGATGCTTGATCTCGCTGAGGAGGGCAGTGCCCAACATGCCTTTCATGCGAAGATCGGTCAGCACGAGATCATATTGTTCCTCGGCCAGCGCCTGGAGAGCCTTTTCCCCGCTCTCGGCCGTGCCGACTCGATAACCGTCGCTCTCCAGGACATCAGACAACAGACCACGCATGTCGGCGTCGTCGTCCACCACCAGGATTTTCCCGGTTTCTGTATTCATTTATCAAACCACGACAAAAGGAACACCGCTGCCAGAGCGGGTAACAAGGGATACGCCATTTATTTCATGAAAGCAACTCAGCGATTGGCTAATCCGGCCGTCAGCCTGCTCACGCCAATTCTCGCGTCGAGAATACGACATCCCTCTCCCGGCGGCAGGGCGAAAATCGGATTGAGATCGAGCTCGTATATTTCGGGGATTTCTTCCACGAGTCGCGAGATCCGCAATAACACTTCCTCGAGTGCCTGAGTATCTGCCGGCTGTTGGTTTCGGTACCCCCTCAGCAAGGAGTATCCCTTAATCCCGCGAATCATCTCGATTGCGTCGTCCTCGGTCAGGGGTGTGATGCGAAACTGGACGTCCCCAAGGATCTCGACGTGAATGCCGCCTAAGCCAAACGCAATCAATGGCCCGAACAGCGGATCGTGCGTCACACCCACCATCACTTCGACGCCACCGGTGAGCATCGGTTGCACGAGCACGCCTTCCATGGCCGCAAGCGTATTTCGTTTTTCCAGCTCGGATGTGATCGATGCGAACGCGTGGCGAACCGACCGTTCATTTGTGAGATTCAAATGCACGCCGCCAAATTCGGTCTTGTGTACGATCTGGTGGGAAGCCAGTTTGACGGCGACCGGCCACCCGATCTTTTCAGCCACGGCTACGGCTTCATCGGCAGTGAGCGCGACTCCGCCAGGTTGGACAGGTAGCTTCACTGCGCGCAACAGGCTCCTTGTCTCTTCCGTTGTCAACCAGCCGTTGCCTCGTTGGGAGAGCGCCGTGGTGCAAAGCGTTCTCGCCGTTGATAGGTCCAAGTCATCGAAATCAGGCACCACACCCACAGGCCGTTGCTGCCATTCGGCAGATGACGCCATTTTCCCCAGGACGACTGCAGGAGTTTCGGGCAGCACGTAGACTGGGATCGTTTCGCCAGCGACGGTAAAGATGCGATCCGAGTCTCCTTCCGCCATCCATACGAGAAACACTGGTTTGCTCGTCGAGGCTGTTGCTCGTCCCTTTTCAATGCCACGCTTGATGCCTTCAGCGATTCCTGCCGTATCGACGACCGTCACGGAGACATAGATGATGATCAAGGCATCGATCTCCTCCGCTGCCAGCATGGTGGCTATGGCGTCGGCGTATTGCTGCGGCGAAGCGGACGCAATGAGATCGATAGGATTGGTCCGCGCGGCGGTTGAGGGAAGGAAGGTCCCTAACCGTGTCTTCGTCTGAACGGACAACTCCGGAACGATGAGCCCACTGGCTTCGCAGGCATCGGTACATAGGATGGCCGGCCCCCCGGCATTGGTGATGATGCCCACACGACGTCCGGAGGGGAACGATTGGTTCGCGAAACCGGCGGCAATGGCCAACATTTCCTCCAGCGTCTCGGCGCGGATGACGCCGGTCTGAAGGAATAAAGCGTCCACGGCAACATCGCTCGCAGCGAGCGCCGCGGTATGGGAGCCGGCGGCCCGGCGTCCGGAGCGCGACCGGCCTGCCTTTACTGCAATGATCGGTTTGCGGGCGCTCACACGGCGCGCGATGCGCGCGAAGCGACGAGGATTTCCAAACGATTCCATGTAGAGGAGGATCACGCCGGTGGCGGGGTCTTCTTCCCAATACTGCAGAAGATCATTGGTGGAGACATCAGCCTTATTGCCGACGCTGACAAAAGACGAAATTCCCACATGAAAGCGGTGTGCTGCACCCAGCGTGGCAATCCCAATCGCTCCGCTCTGGGAGGACATCGCCACACGGCCCGAAGGAGGAAACAGCGACGTGAATGTGGCATTCAGCCGGACGCTCGGATCCGTATTCAAGATGCCGAAGCAATTCGGGCCGATCATCCGCATGCCGTGTTGGCGGACTTTTTCCACCAGTTGAGCCTGGAGCGCGTTCCCCTCTGGTCCGACCTCGGCGAAGCCGGACGTAATGACGACAAGGGCTCGAACGCCGACCGACGCGCAATCCTCCACCACGGGCAAGACCTTCTCAGCGGGCACCGCAATAATCGCAAGATCGACTGGCCGAGGCACCGCGTTCATCGACGGATAGACCTCTCGTCCGGCAATCTCCGTGGCCTTGGGATTCACGGGGTAGACGGCGCCTTGAAACTGGGCCGTGATGAGTGCTTCGAGGAGCCGAAATCCAATGCTTTTCGGATCCCGTGAGGCACCAATGACAGCCACCGACTCAGGATAAAAAAATGGCCGGAGTGAGGCGGTTGTCGCGAGCCGTTCTCGTAGTTCGGCCCTGGTGACGGTGACCTCCGTGGGAACCAGGGATAGCTGTACCTCCATATCCTCGCCTTCATAGGCTTCATGGGCGCTGAATCCCGATTCTCGAAAGACTTCCCGCATCGCGACATTGTTCACGTGTGTGACGGCCCACAAGTTGGCAAATCCTTGGCGAATGGCGATGAATGCGAGGCGCTCAAGCAGCAATGTGCCCAAGCCCTTTCCGTGGAACTCGTCGTCCACCGCCATTGCCACTTCAGCGGTGTGCTCGTTCTTTGCCCAATAAGAGCCGGCAGCGATAATGCGTAACTTGCCTTCCCAGATGCGTGTGACGATCAGAGTCAACTGAATGCGAGGTTTGGACGAATCACACAATGCCGCGACAAGGTCGGTAGATGGCGCACTTTCTGAAAAAAAGCGATGGCGTCTCGATTCCGGCGATAATCGATCCACGAATTGTTGCATCATCTCGGCGTCAATCGATTCGGCAGGTCGAATCGTTGCCGTCGTTCCATCACGAAGAATCAGCGATCCCGTTTCGGGCCGTTCAGAGCGGAGTGGCGGGATATAGAGCGGACGAACGTGTTTCAACCTTAATCACCCACGTCATGTGGCTAATGGAATTTTGGTCGCGGGGGCTTATCCCATCGCGATCCTTGTGTTCCTTGCGAGCGGTAAAGGTGTGCCGTGCAGGCAACGATACCACAACGAGAGCTTTCGCCACATTCGATGCCTTTTTGTAATGCGTTGCCTGCGGTCTTCGGTGAGGCGTTTCCCTTCAGCGCGGTTTTGCCACTGGCAACAATGACACGCGACCGTCAGGTTAAGCGGTTGCCATGTCCTGGCCGGTTGGACTATGGTTTGCGTCCTAAGCGATCATGCCCGTCCTTAAAAAACAATCCCTCGAGCAATACCTCCGCAGCAGATTTGGTCCAGCCGCCACGCTACTCTCTTATGGTCCGATCGGTAAGGAGAGCTCACAGGGGACGTATAAACAATATGGATACGGATCGCCGGTCAAGCTGACATTCCAGGTGGGGCGAACTCGTCGCTCGGCGGTATTAGAAACGATGAGTCCCGGCCCGTTCGGGCATGAGCACATGGCGGATCGTGCGCAGGCGATCTTGTGGGACTATGAGTCGTACGGGCGTCTGCCTGGCCATGTGAAAGCGCTCGATGTCGGTGCGTTTACCTCGAGCCAAGAATTGTTCTCCGTTGCCAGGGCCCGCGAATTGTTTGTGCTGACACAGTGGGTAGAGGGCGCCAGCTATTATGAAGATCTTCGCCGTCTCATCGAGGGCGGTTCGTTACGAACGCTCGATCGACGACGCGCGCAAGCGCTGGCCAGCTATCTCGCGTCAATCCATCGGCGGAAACGTCGTGATCCGGCTCTCTATCGCCGCCGCCTCCGCGAGCTGATCGGCCATGGCGAGTGCATCATGGGATTGACGGACAGTTATCCGGTTCCCTTCGGCTTCATCACGCGGGACGTTCTGCGTGGAATCGAGGAAGCCTGCAATCAATGGCGTTGGCGCCTCCGCAATAAGACGCACCGCCTGGCTCAGGTACACGGAGACTTTCATCCCTGGAATGTGCTCTTTCGAAAGAGCACAGATTTTTCTGTCCTGGATCGATCGCGTGGCGAGTGGGGTGAGCCGGCAGATGATGTGGCCTCCATGGCCATTAATTATGTCTTTTGTTCTCTGTGCCGCTCGCGACGGCTACAGGGACCTTTCGAAGTGCTCTTCCGGTTGTTTTGGGACACCTATCTCGAGCAAAGTGGAGACGAGGAGGTCACGGCAGCGGTAGCCCCCTTCTTTGCGTTCCGAGGATTAGTGATTGCCAGCCCCGTCTGGTATCCCAAACTACCCATGGAGGTCCGCCGAAGCATTTTTCGGTTTGTAGAAGATGTGCTTGAAGCGCCGCGCTTCGATCCTGTCCGTGTCAATGACTATTGCGGGTTGTAACCGAACGATCAGCACCCTATGACGCAGCCTCCAGCATGTGGCATCTGGGTCACCGGATTGCCGGCCTCGGGAAAGAGCACGATCGTCGCTGCTCTGCGGCCTCAGCTCGAGGCCTTGGGATTGACCGTGGACGTGCTGGAATCGGACGAAGTCAGGCGGCTGCTGACTCCGCAGGCGACTTACTCATCGGAGGAACGCGACCTCTTCTATCGTGCCCTTGCCTTCACCGGGCAGCGCCTCGTCGCGCACGGCGTGACCGTCGTATTCGATGCGACCGCCAGCCGGCAAGCCTATCGTGATTGGGCACGCGCGATGATTCCGCGCTTCATCGAGGTGGCGGTCGAATGCCCGCTAGCCCTCTGCATGAAGCGGGATCGGAAAGGGACCTATCAAAAAGGTTTACGCGGCCAATCCACAACCGTTCCCGGCCTGCAAAGTTCCTATGAGTCGCCGGCGAATCCAGAATTGCGAATCGACACCACCAAGCTCTCACCTCAGGAGGCAGCGAAACAGATCTGCGACATCGTTCGCGCAACGCTCGCTTGAAGCGCCCTTTGCGCCGGTATCGTGCGCCATCTCCTGGTCACATCCTGACTCTCACGACCGGAAGGAGCAAGGCAAAGAGTCGGTTGCATATAGCTCTATAGAGCTGTGGCATCTTGCAACAGTATCTCATGCTCCGGCTGTGGTCTTTCTCGCCAGGCGATCGCCCGTTACGAAGCGTCCTCTTCAATTTCCTAGAGATCCGGGATTCTCGTCTGTATGCCGAGCGGCATGCCCTTTGCGATATGTTAGGAAGCAATGAGGTAAGTCCCAGGATGTTTCCCATGGCTACACAAAAGACCGTTACTGTACTCATAGTCGAAGACGATCGAGAGATGCGTAGTCTGCTTTGCGACGAGTTCTGGAGTGCTGGCTACCAGCTGCGGGAAGCTAAGGACGGGGATGAAGCAGTGAAGGCGGTCCAGCAATCAGAGCCTGATCTGATACTGACCGACTTGCGGATGCCGGCAGGAGGAGCGGAATACATCCGCCGCCTACGGTCGATTGCGCCACATTGTCCGATCCTCGTGATGACCGCCTTTGGTGATGCCGGTTCACGGGACAAGGTGTTTCAGGCTGGGGCAAGCGCCTATTTTGATAAGCCGGTCCGCATCTCGGACCTAAAACTCAAAGTCGAAGAATTGCTGAGTGATAATCGCGGATGATGCCTTCGCGGTCAGGTAATGGAGGGAGGAGAGATGGGCGGGTCTCGATCAGTGCCAGCGCGCCCGTTGAATGATCCGATTCTGGCGGCACGGCTCGAAGCGATCAGCCAGCTGGCTGGAGAGATCAGCGAACGTGTCGCAGTCATGGATCGAGATTTCAACGTCGTTTACGCGAACACGGACGCCTCAACAGAACACTGTTCCGGATCGCAGGGGACTCGTCCGGTCAAATGCTATGAGGCACTTGTACATCGTCACGAACCCTGTGACACCTGCCCTGCCGTCAAAATATTTCACGGTCCTCATGTGCCACATGTCGTCTGCTCAACTGAAAGGGATAGACCCCCCTGCGGGATGCAGCACGCCTTCCCACTGGCCGATCAAGACGGACAAGTCGCCTCGATGCTGGTGTTGTGTGAACCGTTCTCCCAACTGAGTGGAGTTCCCGAGGTGTCTGTTCCCGAGGAAATCTCCCCTGCGATGGTACGCGAGCACTTGGGTGCTCTTATTGGACGCAGCCCGGCGATGCAGCAGCTCTTCGACCTGATCTGTCTGGTTGCTGACAGTTCGGCCTCGGTGCTGATTCAAGGGGAAAGCGGGACTGGTAAGGAGTTGGTCGCGAAGACCATCCATCAATATGGTTGCCGCCGCGAGAAACCATTTGTCGTGATCGATTGCGGGTCGCTGCCGGAAACGCTGCTAGAAAGCGAATTGTTCGGGCATGTGAGAGGTGCCTTCACGGGGGCGGTGTCAAACAAGCCCGGGTTGTTCGAAGAAGCCAACGGTGGAACGATTTTTCTGGATGAAATCGCGGATACGACACCGACCTTCCAATCGAAGCTGCTGCGCGTTCTTCAAGAGGGCGAAATTAAGCGCGTCGGAGGAAACCATCCGATCAAGGTCAATGCCCGGGTCATTTCAGCCACAAATAAGGATCTGGCCGAGTTGGTCAAGATGAAACGGTTCAGACAAGATTTGTATTACCGCTTAGCAGTCCTGCCCCTTCTGGTCCCTCCACTGCGAGAACGGCGGGACGATATTGCCCTGTTGGCTAAACACTTCGTTCAGCAGGCCTGCGCCCGGCATCGCCAACCAACGCGCACCGTGTCGCCTGACACCTTGCGTGCATTGACGGAAGCTCCATGGCCCGGCAATGTGCGGGAACTTCAACACTGTATTGAGCGAGCGGTGGTCACGACGAAAGGTCCCGAATTGAACTGCGCCGACGTTGCCGCCATAGGATCAAAAACGGCGGCGGGGGATCTTCGTTCTGTTGGCAAGGGAGCGAAGAAGCTGGCGGAAAAGGCGCACATCATGCAGGCGCTTCTAGACAGTCAGGGGAACCGAGCCGAAGCCGCCAAAAATCTCAAGATCAGCCGTGCAGGGTTATACAATAAATTGCGCGAATATGATCTGACTTGACCGGCTCAGTCGGATCGCGATGAGGATTCGATCGGTCGATAATTGCTCACTTCCTCCTTCCCTTCCTAAACGGTAATCTGAAACAGTGTCGTAGGATGGCCGTCCAAGATTTCAGTCCCGACCGTTTCCCGACGTATTTCCTGAGCCATCGACCGCTCCAGCCTGACGCCAGTTGCCCCATTCCGCCTCAACTTCCTCTTGGATTGTCCAAATCATTGGACAGCGCAACTCCTTGGATACTTATAGGTCACCTCGTGATCGGCGTCGTATTGTCCAAACCGCTAGAACGTCTCCCTGTTTTCACGAAAGAGGGTTGCTCGTTCCGCTATGGCTCTAAGGCCTCAATTTCTTGGACATATCACCTTCTCTCTGTCGCGCCATCTCTCGTCGGCACGTCTGTTGCGCTATGCAGCGACCGCTGGTGAGGGTGTGGGGTGATTAGGACCGGCCTCCGAATGACCCACCTCCTTCGCAAGAAGGACCTTCACCAGCTCTTTGAAGGCCGTGAAGCACCGAGAGATCCAGCGATGAATCACACGAACCGCCCCACTGGCGGATATAGAGAAGGAGGCCGTGTATGAAATCCTTTCACCAACCACAGCAGACGAGGCGACGAATGCATGTGTCGCTGACGCTGCAGAGTATCGTTTTGACGGGCAGCCTGGTGGCCGCGCCATGGCTGTTTGCGGCGAGTCCGGAAGAGTCGTCGCATGAAGGCCATGCGACGTCTGTCGCCTTGCCGGGCTGGACGCAGCAACTCAAAGGCCAAACCGTCGTGGAGAATGCCATCGAAGGCCGCGCCGGCAATGCGGAAAAAATGGAGATGCAGCATCATCGGCTGATGCAAAAACTCGAACAGCAGGCGCAGCAGGATGCGAAAGCTCAGCAGACATCGGGTGGCTTCAACGCCATGTCGATGATGCACCAGTACATGGGCCAGGACGGTAGCAGCTTCCTCCTCATGACGGATGCGGGCAAGGGCGAGCCGGTTATGACCTCAGGGGGTAAGTGTCCTACAGGTGTGCCCACGAAGTCGTACGACGTGTCGATGATCAACATTGAGATCACGTTAAACCGGTGGCTCGATTTCTATCCGGGCTACATGTACGTGCTGACTCAAGATATCGACAAAGCGCGCGCCGAGGAAACCAAGAACAGGGAAGCGCGGGACAAGGAAGGCTTCGATCCAGGCTCGGTCTCGACCGGCCTCCAGGGCGACGCCATCCAGCCCCTGGTCCTCCGGGCCAATCAGGGCGAATGCGTGAAGATGACGCTTCGGAACCAGATGGAAGGAGAAGACGGGAGCCTATTCATTCAAGCGTCCAGCATGATCGTCAGTGCGACGGGCAAGCCTGCCACCACGACTAATCCCGAGTCGATCGTGGCGCCGGGCAAGACACAGGAATTTGAATGGTACATCCATCCAAACATGCAGGAAGGTGTACGGCAGTTCCACTCCTACAGCCATGACCGTGAATTGACAGTCATGGGCCTATTCGGCGCCTTCGTGGTGGAACCGAAGGGCTCGAAGTATGTCGACGCCTTGGGAACCGGTCCGGATCGGGAAGTGAAGAGCGGGTGGCAGGTCAATATCGATAACGGGTCAGGACCCGACTTCCGGGAGTTCGTGCTCTTCTATCACGAGATCGGCGACGAAGCGTTCCGTCCGTTGAATAAAAAAGGCGACTTCCTGCCTCAGCGTGATCCGTTGACGGACGCCTATCGTCCGGGGGGCCGCGCCTTGAACTATCGGAGCGAGCCGTTCGGTATCGATCAGATGCACTTGCAGCACGAATATTTCGGTTTCGAGGACGAGTCGTTGGCGTACAGCGCCTATACCTTCGGCGATGTGCCGACGACGATTCCCCGCGGATATCTCGGCGATCCCGTCAAGTGGCGGTTGGTGCACGGCGGATCGGAAGTGTTCCATTCCCACCATCCGCACAGCGGGTCGATCCGCTGGCAACGAAGCCCGGGCACAGAGCCGAATAATCTCTGGGCAATGGGTAAGGATGGACCAGTGAAGTATCCGATCGTCCGAACCAAGTCCGATCGCGTGGATGTGGAAGTCATCGGCCCATCTGAAGCGCTTGACCTCGAGCCGGAATGTGGCGGCGGTGGCTGTCAGCACCTGGCCGGCGAATTCCTCTTTCACTGCCACGTCGCGCACCACTATGTGGCGGGGATGTGGGGGTATGCCCGCTTCTATAATACGTTGCAAGCCGGCGCTGGCCACACGGACACGATGCCGGACTTACGGGAGCTCCCGGATCGTCAGGGCCGGATGAAGCTCGGTGTCTCGTCAGACAAACTGATCGGGACCACCCTCGATTGGTTCGGCAAGACGTTCAAGATTGTCGACAAGGGACAAAAGACCAACTGGAAGTCCGATCCGGCCGTGGTGAACATCAAGGATTGGGTGGAAATGTGGATTCCAGCGGCGGGCAAGCCCGGCCATACGGATAACGAGAAGGCCCAGATCATGGCCTACGATGCGACCGTGTGGGATTGGAAATGGAACGGCAATGTGGCGGTCGGAGAACGTGAAAGCACCGCTCAGAATCCCAAGTACACATGGGCGGCCAAGTGGGATGACAGCACGAGGCCGGCGATTCTCTTCGATCCGACCACAGGAAGAATGTCCTGGCCGCTGTTTAAGCCGCATTTCGGTAAGCGTGTGCCGTTCTCGGCGAACCATAACGGTGCGCCGTGGTTGGAACCTATCCATCAGGATAGCAAAGGCGAACGGACTTCCGAGCCAGCCCAGCCGGGCGAGCAGGGTCGTTGGAGTCTCTGTCCGGATAACGCCAATCAGAAGTTTTACAACATCCACTTTGTCCGCATGCCGATCACCCTTGCCAAGCAGCAGGGCAAAGAGCCACCGATCGTCGACAAGGACGGCTTGATCTATGTGCTCCATGAAGAAGAGCGCTTGACCAGAGCCAACGATGATCTAAAGCTTCCGGCAGTCATCCGCGCCAATGTCTATGACTGTGTGGACGTGCTGCTCACCAGCGAGTGGGACGACGACGATTACACAAATTTTCAATCGTCCAAGATCAATATCCATCCTCATTTCTTCCAGTTCGACACGGGGAATTCGGACGGTGTGATCTCGGGATTCGAATATGAAATGTCGGTCCGGCCGTTCACGATGTGGGGCAAGGCCAAGAAACATGGGCTTCCTGCACCGATGGTGGCCAAAATTGTGGGTGGCGCAAAGGCAGGGGCCACTTCAATTAAGATCCAAATGGCACCCGGGGCGACGCCATTCCATGTGAACACCGAATTGATGGTGGGCATGGATTGTTTGGAGAAGGGCAACGATCCAGCGGCATCACTGCCGCGGGATAAGAGCTGTTCCGAAGTTGCCCGCATCAAGGACATCAAGGGTGATCAGGTGACGCTCTTCACGCCACTGAAGCGCAACCATCCGGCTAACGATCTCGTGTCGCCGGAGTTCGTCCGCTATCGGTGGTGGGTGGACGTAGACATGGGCACGGTGTTTTGGCACGACCATGCCTTCGGCGCGACGACCTGGCCGCATGGGGGGTTCGGCGTGACGATCGTGGAGCCGTTCGGATCCACCTATCACAATCCGAAGGACGGCAAACTCGTCTACAGCGGCCCGATCGCGGACATTCATTCCAATGAGCCGATCGGCGCCGGCGTCAGCGGCAGCTTTCGTGAACTGATGGTTTCGATTCACGACACGGTCCCACATACCGTGAACGTGATCCAGGCCGGCAATCCTCCTGGACAGCCGGTTGAAGTGGCGCTGGAAGCGGGTAAGACGGTGTCGTTCCAGATGCCGGACAAGATCTTGAACGCACCCAATCAATATCTCAACGGCGGGACGCACACGACCGGCAGCGGATTTAACTTCCGCGCGGAACCGTTTGCCCAACGCCTGTCGAACAATCCGGATACGTCGAAGCTGTTCAACAGCGCGGTCCACGGCGATCCCGATACTCCATTGTTGCGGGCCTATACCGGTGACACGATGGTGTTCCGTCTGTTGCACCAGCTGATGAATGAATCGCACGTCTGGACGATCGCCGGCCATACCTTCCTGACGGAACGGTATGCGGCGGATGCCAATCGGAAGAACTCGATTCACGTCGGGATTGCTGAACGGTATGACCTCGTGACGAAGGCAGGCGGATTCCAGGGCATGCCTGGCGATTACATCCACTTCAACGGCCGAACCTCTCACTTCGCCGAAGGCGGATGGGGTATCGTGCGCGTGCTCGACAAAGAGACGGCGGACCTCAAGCCGCTTCCGAGGGGAACCAATCCTCTTGGAATCCCTGCCACGCCGAGTTCGGTGTGTCCAGCTGATGCCCCGGTGAAGAGTTTCAACGTGGTGGCGTTGGATCGCCCGCTGAAGCTCCATCCGAAGGCGCCGGATGTGATCGAAGTCGATTTCGAACGCAAGATCGAGCTGACCGTTCCGGAAGGCAAGATCTTCGCGCTTGAAGAGGAAGCGACGACGGTGGCTGGCAACGTCATGCCGAATCCGCTCACATTGCGCGCGAACCTCGGCGACTGCATCAAGGTCAATCTAAAGAACAAGATGAAGGCGAGCCGGGCGTCGTTCTTCGCGCCTGGATTAGCCTTCGATCCAAAAGATAGTCAGGGCTTGAATGTCGGCAACAATGGCGGCGATCAGACCATCGGACCGGGCGAAGGCCGGAACTATACCTACTACGCGCATCCAGCGAATAAGGAAACGACGTCGTTGGTGTGGGACGGTGGCAACATCGTCGTCAATCCACGTAACGGGTTGTACGGCGCGATCATCGTCGGCCCGAAGGGATCCCAGTACCGTGATCCCGTCACCGGCGCGGATCTCTCGCAGAAGAATGCCTGGAGAGCCGATGTCATCGTCGATGCCAGTTTGCCGGAAAACGTCGGCAAGCGAAACTATCGCGATGTCGCACTGTTCTTCCAGGATGAAGACAACATCATCGGAACTTCGTTCATGCCCTATGTGCAGAACGTCGCCGGTGTGACGTCGGTCAACTACCGCGCCGAACCGTACAAGTATCGGGAAGAGCAAGGCTGCTCGCTGGGGAGGATTTTCCAACCCTGTGTCGTGGACAAGCCTGAGGATCCGGCCACGCCGCTGATCGAAGCGCATGCCGGCGATCCGATCCGCATCCACGTCATCGGGGCCAATAGCGAGCAAAACGGGATGTTTGGTGTCGAAGGCCATGAATGGCCGATCGAACCCTACATGCCGGGCGCCGATATGATCAGCGTGGTCGAGTATGCCGGTTCCGAAGTGCTCGACGTCTTCATCCGCGGCGGTGCTGGTGGACCGTACCATCAGACTGGAGATTTCGTGTGGTCGAACAATCGGCTGCCGTACGCCCAGTCAGGGCAATGGGGCTACCTTCGCGTGTTGCCGACCAGTGATTCACGGCTCCAACCGTTGGGCACGGCTGGCGCCGGTGCCAAGCGAGCAGAGATGCAGCCGGAGCCTCGGAGTATTCCGACCGCGTTGAAATAAACGTATCGGACAACGCGTGATGCTGATGGGGGAACTACGAAGTGTTCGGTAGTTCCCCCCATCGGTTTCTGCCGGTCAGGCATACGGCTTTCTTATAAATGAGAGAGGCGAAGCCATGCACAGTGACGAGAGGCAGCGATTAAAAAAGGTGGAAACGGTGATCAACGCGCTGCTGATCGCCATCGCCCTGCTGACACTGACCAAGTTGATCTGACTTCGCGCAAGACGAAGGTTGACATACCGACCGCCACTCCACAGCGCGGCAAGGCCAGACCAGCTTCCTGGCGATCAGCCTGCCATAACCAACCGTCATCGCCGCGACGTGCCTGTCCGATGATCGAATGCCGTTCCCGAGTCATCCTCGACACGTCGAAGGGACAGCGTGCCACAGTGCACGCTTGGTTCTGTAGCGAATCGGTACAGTAGGAGAGCACGAGCAAGTGAAAATGCGCTCACATCATTGCTGAATACAAAGGCATTGGAGTTGCAGTACATGAGACAGAGGCCGTGCACAGCGAGTGATGATCAGATCATGAGCAGCACCCGCCTATATCAAACAACGAGTCGTCAGATCTCTAACAGAGGAGGGTGCTATGAGGGGTTCTAGACCAGTATGGCGAAGCGCGATCGTTCCGATGGCCGTGGGTATGATGACACTAATCGGCCCGAGTATACCGTCGGCCGTCCAGGCCGATGACGAAATGAAAGTCGAGGTCACCATTACCGACCGTGGCTACGATGTCAAAGGACATACGACGCCCGGAGCGCTGACCAGGGTCGTCGTCAAGAATCAAGGAACGATGACCCATGGCATCAGTTCCCCCATGTTCAAAGAAGGTGTCACGAAAAAGGAAGGTGACGGAGTCGAAATCCGCGGCCAGAAGGGCAAAGGCTACCGGGCGTATCATCTTGAGCCTGGGCAGACGATGACGTTGCATTTCACGAAGAAGACGCAGCCGGATCCGGCGACCGGCATCAGCGAAACGATGCAGGTGCCCTTTTGGTGCGATATTCATTCCCACATGAAGGGAGAATTTCTCGTGGTGGAAACGAAAGGCGAAGTCGGCGGCGGCTGATCGAGACCTGAGATGATTCTCTGACGTGAAGGAGAGGTCATACGGCAATTCTCCGTAGTGTGACCTCTCCTCTTCACATTCATTCACAATCCTTGCAAGCGCATAAAGCCGCTATCCACATCAATCCATTCGATTCTTTTCCATGCCTGTCCCTGCCTAATCGGACGCGTCTCCGCCAATACTTTTCCCAACGCGTCGCTCCTTTGCAGCGCACGAAACAATTCGGGTATGCTGTGGACGTTTCTGGTACGACGCAGCGCCAGCACGATAGGGCCTAACGCCCGCCCACGTCTTGATCCATCCGCAGGGAGACTTCATGGAGAGTGCGCTCTTCTATGACCGCCTGCAATTTGCGGTCACTGCCACCTTTCACTATCTCTTCCCACAACTGACCATGGGGCTGGCATTCCTGCTGTTCTACTTGAGGAGCAGGGCGCTCTGGACTGGCGATGAACATTATCATCGTGTGGCTCAGTTTTGGACGACCATCTTTGCCTTGAGCTTTGCGTTCGGTGTCGTGACCGGGATTCCCCT
>Ga0207428_10001121_pt1 | contig 29143 bp, 26 predicted proteins | sample RhiMethybrSRZTD1_FD_187600 | JGI IMG/M metagenome (GOLD analysis project Ga0207428, IMG submission 187600) | Populus rhizosphere microbial communities from Tennessee, USA - Rhizosphere MetaG P. TD hybrid SRZTD1 (SPAdes) (version 3) | ecosystem: Host-associated > Plants > Roots > Rhizosphere >...
TGCCAGAACTTCCAGCCGATGAAGGCCGTGGCAATCGGCAAGGCGGCGATCCAGGCGCGCTCGGTCGTGAGCCTGATCGTGATCTCGACGAGTTTCACGATCGCGAAGGCCGCGAGCAGGCGCTGAATGAGCACGACGCCGAACATGAACTCGCCGCCGGCGAGGTGCTCGAGTGCGAGGAAGTAGGGATAGAAGGCCTGGTAGTAGAACGGCTCGCCCAGGCCAAGGGGCTTGCCGCCGCTCATCAGCACGCCGTTGAGGAGAATGTCGCGCGCGAAGGTCTCGTAGGTGGCCGTGTCGTCACCGGCGACGAGCAGCATCACGCGGGACGCCCACGGCCACGCCACGCGTAGCGCATCGGCCGCCGCGACGGCCGCAAAGACCGCGATCACCTGGCGGCGCCGCTCACCATCCGTGGCGGGGGCGAACAGCTCGCGGACCTTGCGTGAAAACGCGATCGCAAACATCGCACCGACGTAGAGCAGGGCGATCGCGTCGACGATGATGCGCGCGATGCGCAACCCGCGCGCAAACGTCATCTGCCACGGCCGAATCCGCTGCGTGACGATCGCGGTCGAGTCAAACGGCCGCCGCACGCCGCTCCGCACCGTGCCCGCAGAGAACTGCCGGGATGCGCCGTACGGTGAAGACAGTGCCACGTCGAGCCGGTGCCAGCCCTCGGCGATCGGCAGCGTCACGATCGATTCGCCGTCTTCGTCCGTTGGCGCCACCACGGCGACACGCGTGCCGTCGATGAACACTTCGCCGGTGGCCTTCGGGGCCTGGACGTAGATGGCATCGATATCAGCGCCGGCCCACCACTCGCCGGACCAGCGCACCGCAAAGGGGAGTTGATCGTGTCGCGTATACGCGACCTGGAACAGGCTGTAGCGCGTATTGTCGTTGAAGAAATTCAGCGGCAGCTCGGGGCCGCCCGGAGCGAAATGCAGTCGCGTGTCGATGCGCGTGAATGGGCTGCCGATGAATTCAACGCTGCGCTCGGGCGCGCCCGTGCCTTCGAGATTCGCGAAGTATCGCGCGCGCATTCCAGGACTCCCAGGAACCGCGGCGCCCAGGACGAAGAACGCGATCGTGAGAAGCGCGATGACGGCGGTGAAGCGGAGCCGTCCTCCATAAAGCGCGAGCCACCCAATCGCGAGCACCGCAGCGGCCTCGATCGGTCCGGCCGCGAGCCCGTCGACGAGACCACCCGCGTCGTTGGGAACGAGGAAGTAAGCCGTCCAGACCAGCAATGAGAGGAATCGGCGCCGCTCGGCGGTCATCACGCTCAAGAAACCACGAGTCTATGACATCCTTACCTCGCGCATGCAGTCTTCCTTTCACATCATCGATTGGGTGATCGTCGCCGCCTATCTGGTGGCGATGGCGCTCGTCGGCATTTATTTTTCACGCAAACAGACCAGCCTCGATCAGTACCTGCGCGCCGAGCAGAGCATGGGATGGCTGCCGGTCGGCCTGTCGCTGATGGCCGCGCTCAACAGCGGCATGGACTACTTGATGCAGCCGTCGGCGACGATCAAGTACGGCCTCGTGCTCGCCGTCGGCATCACCTCGTGGCTCGCGCTGTATCCGTGGGTGGCGAAGGTGGCGTTTCCGTTCTACCGCCGGCTCAATTACTTCACCGTCTACGAGTATCTCGAAGCGCGCTTCGACGTGCGCGTCCGTACCCTGGCCGCGCTGATCTTCATCCTGTGGCGTGTCGGCTGGATGGCCACCGCGATGTACGTGCCCAGCCTCGCGATCAATGCCGCCACCGGCGGGCAGGTCGATCTCAACACCATGACGATCATCGTCGGCGTGCTGGTGACGCTCTACACGATGCTCGGCGGCATCCAGGCCGTGATCTGGAACGACGTGGTGCAGTTCTGCATCATGTTCGGCGGCCTCGCCGCGACCGTGGCGATCGCCTGGTTCGCGCTGCCCGGTGGGTTGAGCGAGATCTGGTCGGTCAATGCCGCCGCTGGAAAACTGGACTGGTGGCCGCCGCTCACCGATCCCGCTGCGACCGGACTGTTCGCGCAGGTCGAGAGCTTCTTCAAGCAGCCGATGACGCTCGTCACGCTGCTCGTCGCGCTCGTCGTCGGCCGCATGGCGCAGTACACCAGCGACCAGGTGATGGTGCAGCGCCTGCAGACCACACGGTCGCTTCCCGATGCGCGCTCGGCGTTCATCGTCAACGCGGCCGGCGACGCGTTGTGGATGGTCGGCCTGTCGTTCGTCGGCTTTGCCCTGTTTGCCTACTTCCAGCAGCGGCCGCTGCCGCCGGAATTCGCCACCGACAAGCTGGTGCCGTACTTCATGTCGCTGGCCTTTCCCGCCGGCGCCGTGGGGCTGGTGATTGCCGCGATCATGGCGGCGTCGCTGTCGAGCATCGATTCCGCGATCAACTCGTGCACGTCGGTGGCCGTCGTCGACCTTTACAACCGCGTGTGGCGCGGCAGGGAAGTTCGCTCGGAGACGCAGACCGCCGACAGCGATCGGGCACAGGTCAGGGTGTCGCGGATTGCCACGGTGATGTTCGGCGCGATCGGCACCACGCTCGCCTGCAACGTCTCGCGGGTCGGATCGCTGCTCGAGATCAATGCCAAGGTCGTCAACGCATTCACCGGCCCGCTGTTCGGCATTTTTCTGCTCGCGATGTTCAGCCGCCGGGCCAGCAGCGTCGCGGCGCTCGGCGCCGGGGTGATCGGCGCGGTCACCGCGTACTACGTCGCGTATCACAGCAGCATCGGTTTCATGTGGCCGTCGACGTTCGGTCTCGTCTCGACGCTGGCGTCCGGCGCTGTGTTGTCGGCGATGATGCCGATGGCGGTGGACGACAGGCGAGGGGCGCTGACCTGGCGAGCGGTGATGAATCAGCGCCCTGATGCTAGAATTGTGGGCTTGTGACGACTTCACGACGCGCGCTGATCACCGGCATTACCGGTCAGGACGGCTCCTACCTCGCCGAGCTCCTGCTCGAGAAGGGCTACGAAGTGTTCGGCGTCGTGCGCCGCTTGAGCGCGCCGAACGTCTGGCGCATCCAGCACCTGCTGCCGCGCATCACGTTGCTGCAGGCGGACATGCTCGATCAGCTGTCGCTGATCAAGGCGGTTGAACGCTCGCAGCCCAACGAGTTTTACAACCTCGCGGCGATGTCGTTCGTGCCGGCGTCGTGGGATCAGCCGATGCTGACCGGCGAGTACAACGCGCAGGGCGTGACTCGAGCGTTGGAGGCGGTCCGCAGCGTCAATCCGAAGATCCGGTTCTATCAGGCCTCGTCATCCGAAATGTACGGCCGGGTCCGTGAAGTGCCGCAGACGGAGATGACGCCCTTCTATCCGCGCAGTCCGTACGGCGTCTCGAAAGTGTTCGGCCACTACATCACGGTGAACTATCGCGAGAGTTACGATCTGTTCGCGTGCTCCGGCATCCTCTTCAATCACGAATCGCCGCGGCGCGGCATCGAGTTCGTGACGCGCAAGGTCACCGATGGCGTCGCGCGCATCAAGCTCGGTCTCGCCGAGAAGCTGATGCTCGGCAATCGCGACGCGGCCCGCGACTGGGGTTTCTCGGGCGACTACGTCCGCGCCATGTGGCTGATGCTGCAGCAGGACACCCCCGAGGATTTCGTCGTCGCCACCGGTGAAGCCCATTCCGTTCAGGAGCTCGTCGAGCTCGCGTTCGCGCACGTTGGGCTCGACTGGCAGAAGCACGTCGGCGTCGATCCGCGGTTCCTGCGTCCCGCGGAAGTCGATCACCTGATCGGCGATCCGGCCAAGGCGAAGAAGCAGCTTGGCTGGGAGCCGACTGTCGACTTCAAGGGCCTCGTCCACATGATGGTCGACGCGGATCTCGCGCGCCTCGAATCCGGGCAACTGATTGCCTGACGGCCTGACGACCTGAAAGTGTGACCGACAAGACCCAGGCCACCAGCGAGCGTTTTGGTTATGGCTGGACGGCCGGCGGACTGCCGCAGGCCCTCACCGCGCCGGTCCAGTATCACCTTCACCTCATGCACACCGCGCTCGGCGCGCCGCCGCTGTCCGGGCTGGTGCTCGATGCCGGCGCCGGCGAGGGCGTGGACCTGGCGTCGGTCGGCCTGACGCCGGGCTGCCGGGCGATTGGCGTCGAATTGAGCGACGGCGGTATTCGCGCCACGGCCGCGCGCATTGCCAGCGTGCCGCGCGCCAGCCTCGTGCGCGGCAACATCCTCTCGATGCCGTTTCGATCGAACGCCTTCGATCACGCCTACTCGTATGGCGTCGTCCACCACACCATCGATCCGCAGCTCGCGGTGCGCGAGATCGTGCGCACGATCAAGCCTGGCGGCAACCTGCTGGTTTACGTCTACGAAGATTTCGAGCGACGAGGGCTGGCCTGGCAGTTCGCGCTCAAGTCGGTGAACGCCATCCGCCGTCCGATCAGCAGGATGTCGCCTGCCGGCATCCGTCGCGTGTGCGCGATGATCGCGCCGCTCGTTTACGTCACCTGCACGGTGCCGTCGCGATACTTTTCCTGGGCGAAGCGCTTTCCGTATCCGGCGACGCAGAACCGGACGATGCGCAGCTTGATCCCCGATTTGTACGATCGATTCGCGGCGCCGATCGAAGAGCGGTATTCGGAAGCCGGGGCGCGCGCGCTCGTCGCGCAGGCAGGCTGCACCGTCAAGGCATCGGCCTACATTCGCGGCTGGGCGGTGTGGGGCGAGAAGGCTCGTTAGCGCCGAATCCAGCGGGCGAGACGTGAACTGTCCCACGCAGTGACGACTTCATTGGCCCGCCACGCGACGAGAGCCGCGAACACCGCGACGATCGCAAACGCGGGCCACGGCAGTGCCGGCACGACCGTGCGCGGCATCAGCATCATCAGCAGCGGCTGCAGGCCCGCGGCGATCGCCAGCACGATGGCGAGACGTGCTGTTAAAGACGCCCGATCCATCGACGTCAATCGCGCCGCAAGCGATCGCGCCGCATTTCCGGTCGCCGACGTGCGCCAGGCCGAGCGCGACGCGCCGGCCGCGGCGGCCATGATTCGGCCGATCACGCTGTCCGCAAACGTTTCGCGCACGCGAACGAAATCGTCCCCGCTCATGGGCGCGCCACGCTCACGTCAATCACGGTGCCGCTCACCGCGTAGGAGTTGGTGCGCAACGTCAGGGTGGCGCCCGGCGTCAGCAGCTGCCCGCGATAGCGCCAGCCTTCGCGCGAATCATGGACGCCCAGTTTGAGCGCGATCGTGGTGCCATTGATGGCGGTAATCTCCGCGGAGCTCGCGCTGACGATGGCGTCGCGATCGCCGACTGCCATGCCCGCCGCAACCGACTGCAGCCGAATGTGTGCCTGCGCGGGTCTGGCCTCGTCGGGCGGCGCGATTTCATCGATCTCGAAACGGAGTCCGCCCGGCAGCGTGATGCCGATTGGCGGTGTCTGCAGCAGCGGTTCGCCGCCGATCGCGCAGGTCACGGTGCTGGGCCAGTCGCATCGGAGGATGAGCTCCGCCGGCCGCTCCAACATGTCGGGCAACGGCAGATCCGCCGCTTGCGGTCCGATCGTCACGCGCGCGCGTGCCGGACGTGCCGGACCGATCGCGATCACCTGGAACGCGCCGGGTGCATTCGGATCGGATTGAAAGCCGGCCTTGAGGGCGTCGACTTGTGACGGTTCCAGCCTGGTGACCCAGCCAAACGCGCGCACCGATGGCCCGCCCTTGGCGTGGATCTCGACAGCGTTTCGCGCGCGCGCCACTTCCTGCACGCCGTCGTAGAGCACGAGATCGTGGGTCCCTTCCGGCACCAGCCCGACGAGCACGTCGGCGGAGTTCGGCGACTCGAACACAAACCCCATGGCCTCGGTCGGCCCGATGCGGGCGCGCAACAATGGATTGAACCCGCTGCCCTTGACCTTGAGCTTCGCCGACAGGTAACTGCCGCTGGCGATGCGCTGTTCTTCCCTCGTCACCGCGACGCGCGTCACGCTGTCGATCTGGGGGCGCGCCGGCCGGAACAGCAGGAACGTCGCGTAACCGATCGGCAGCAGGACCAACACGAACAGCGCCACCGCGGCATCGACCAGGTTGAAGCGTCCAAACACGCGCCCGTTGCGATCGATCACACTCACGTCCACGCTCCAACCGGCGCGGCAGCTGTGGAGGCACGGCGGCCGAGCAGATACTCGGCGGCGCTCAACGCGCCGACCACCGAGATCCAAATCAGGAATGGCGACACCAGCCCGCGGAGCCGCAACAGCGTGCCGACGTTGCCGTTGGTCACCGCCAGCGCCATCGCCATCGGCAGCACGAAACCGGCCAGCAGGCACGTGATCAGGGAATCGCGCCGCAATCCCGCGACGAAACCGATCGGCGCGAACACGACGATCAGCAGCCAGATCAGATGCTCGGGCAGGAAGATCAGCTCGCTGCGCGACACCATTTCCCAGGGCCACGGGGTGAACAGGAAACTATTGGCGGCGCGGATCAGGAAGCGCGCCGCCTGCGCATCGGTCAGCTCGAGTGACCATGCGGCCGGTGTTCCCGGATACATATAAAAGCCATCGTCGAGCAATTTGTAGGCGTGGCCGGTGGTGAACACGTGTCCGGCGTGCGTTTTTGCGGCAGATGCGACGCCTTCGAGTGCGCGGGCATGAATTCGAGGCTGCGTCCACGCGAAGGCGATGATCGTCACCGCGATGGCGACGGCGGCAATGGCGCGCCGGGGTGTTTCGAGCGCGATCCGCAAGATCAGGGCGGTGGCGATGCCGGCGATCGACAACAACAAGGCGCCGCGCCGCAGATCGTCGAGCGCCCACAGGCATGCGGCCGCGATCGCGATCGCCGCAAGCCGCGCCGCGAGGCGCGGATGCCGCAGTGCCGCGACGACAACGGTCAACAACACCGTGGTGATGAAGAAGTACATCGACTCCTTCAGCAGCGACGTGGAAGACACCAGCAGCGACGGCATGAACAGCAGCGCCGTCAGGCCGAGCGCCGCCGTGGTGCCGCCGTATGCCTGGCGCACCAATCGACAGAGCAGATAGGCGCCGGCCACGAACAGCAGCGCATTGAGTGCCCGTAATCCGTACGGCGCCGGACCCAGCAGGGTTTGCAGGACCGTCAGCACCTGCAGATAACTCGTTCGCCCGTACTCGTCGAACACGATGAAGTAGTCGTACTTGCCGTTGGTCACGCCAAGCATGATGTCGCGCGCCCGGATCGCGCGCGCCACATAGTAGAAATCGTCGCCGCGTAACGCGCCGACGCTGAGATCGTTCAGGAACGGGATCGCGCCGATGAGTGCCGCGGCAATCAGCGCCAGCCGCGTCGCGATGGCGACGCCGAGAATCGTCACGAGGCGGCGCCGCTCGAGCACCGGCAGCTCGCGTCCGGCGCAGAAGAGCAACACCGCGAACGCGGCGAGAGCGGCGGTGAACAGAGGTGAAGCGGCATACAGCAGGCCAAGGCCGACGCCCGCCGCCATGCTCCATCGCCAATTCGGCACGGCCTGAATGATACCCCGCCGCTCGTTAACGTGTGGCGGCCCACACATCGGCGACGCGTTGTCCCACCGCCAGGCACGACGTCAATCCGGGCGAGTCGATCCCGGCCGCCTGAATCACCCGGTCGTTGATGGTGTCGCGCTGGATCAGGAAGTCCGCGAACTGCTGATCCGGTCCATGCAGCTTGGCGCGAATGCCGCTGCCGCCCGCTTGCAGATCCGCGATCGTCACCCACGGCAGCAGGCGCTGCGCCGGTTCGACGAACTCTTCGAGCGGCAGTCGGCCGCCTTCGTAATCGTCCTTGGATTCCTGATAATGAATCGTCGGGCCGAGCATCACCGATCCCCAGGTGGTTTTCGATAAGTGCACGCCGAGACCCGCGCCGGAGGCGTGCGGCAGCGGATACACCAGTCCGTTGACCATCGATCGACGCGACGGCTTGAGCTCGGCGTACTCGCCGCGGCAGGGATAAATGTGAAAGTCCATCCCGCCGAGCATCCGCGACGTGACGTCCGCGTAGAGCCCGGCGGCATTGACGACCGTACCGGCCACGAACGTTTCATGCGGCGTCGCCAGCTCGATGCCGCCCGCGCGCGCCGACGCGCCGGTCAGCGGGCTGCCGACGAGGATGGCGACATCGTGATCGCGGCAGGAATGCTCGAGCGCTTTGACCAGCGCCTCGGCCTCGACGATGCCGGTATCGGGCGACCAGAGCGCGGCGACGGCACGCACATTCGGCTCCCTGGCGATGATGAAGTCTGGATCGGCGAACCGCACGGACGTGACGCCGTTGGCATGCGCCTTCTTCAATAGCGCCTCGAGCGCCGGCACTTCGTGCTCGTTCGCGGCGATCACGAGCTTGCCGCACCGCGCGTGCGGCACGCGATGCGCGGCGCAGAACGCGAAGAGCCGCTCGCGTCCATCGACGCAGAGCCGGGCCTTGAGTGAGCCGGCCGGATAATACAGGCCGGCGTGAATGACGCCCGAGTTGTGTGTGCTGGTGGCGCGCCCGGGGCGGCGGTCGCGTTCGAGCAGGCACACCGAGGCGCCGCGCTCGGCGAGCGCCAGGGCCGATGCCAGCCCCGTGACACCGCCCCCAACGACTGCCACATCGACGCGCAACATCACCTTCAATATACGTTGGCGGGTTGCGCCCACCCGGCCCCGACGAGTACCATAAGACGTTTGTGACCGTTCCTTTGTTAGACCTCCAGGCACAGTACGCGCCGTTGCGGCAGGCGTTGCTCGATGCCGTGACGCGCGTGTGCGACAGCCAGCGTTTCATCGGCGGCCCGGAGGTCGATGGACTCGAGCGAGATCTCTGCGACACTCTCGGCTATCCGCATGCCATCGGCATGTCGTCCGGCACCGACGCGGTGCTCGCCGCGCTGATGGCGCTCGACATCGGTCCAGGCGATGAGGTGATCACGCCGACCTACTCGTTCTTCGCCACCGCGGGTTGCGTGGTGCGCGTCGGCGCGAAGCCGGTGCTGGTCGACAGCGAGCCGGGCACGTTCAACATCGACACCGCCGCGGCGATTGCCGCCATCACGCCGCGCACGAAGGCGATCATTCCCGTTCACCTGTTCGGCCAGTCCGCGGAAATGGCGCCGATCATGGACGCCGCCAACAAACGCGGCATTCCGGTGATCGAGGATGCAGCGCAGGCGATTGGCTGCACATATCAGGGCCGGCCGGTCGGCACGATCGGCGCGATCGGGTGCTTCTCGTTCTTTCCGAGCAAGAACCTCGGCGCCTTCGGCGACGCCGGTTTCGTCACGTCGACCGATGCCGCGCTGGCGAAGAAGTTGCGCCTGATCCGCACGCACGGCATGGAGCCGAAGTACTACCACCACCTGGTCGGCGCCAACTTCCGCATCGACGCCATCCAGGCTGCGGTGCTGCGCGTGAAGCTGCCGAAGCTGGCCGGCTGGAGCGAGGGACGCCGCCGCAACGCCGCGCGGTATCGCGCGCTGTTCGCCGCGGCGGGCCTGAGCGAGATTTGCCTGCCCGTCGAAGCGCCGAATCGCACGCACATCTACAACCAGTTCGTGATTCGCGCGCCGCAGCGCGACAAGCTGCGCGCGCACCTCGACGCCGCGAAAATCGGCACCGAGGTCTACTACCCGGTGCCGTTTCATTTACAGGAGTGCTTCAAGGATCTGGGCTACAAGCCCGGCGCGTTTCCTGAAGCCGAGGCCGCCGCCAACGACTCGCTGGCGCTGCCGATCTACCCGGAGCTCACCGAGGCGCAGCAGGCGTCGGTCGTCAACGCAATTCGGAATTTTTATCGCGGATAACAAATGGACTTGTTGAAGAAGATTGAAGGCAAGCAGGCGCGGTTGGGCGTCATCGGACTCGGCTACGTCGGCCTGCCGCTGGCCGTCGAGTTCGCCCGCGCCGGCTTCGGCGTCGTCGGCTACGACGTCGATGAGCGCAAGGTCGCCGAGCTGATGGCCGGCCGCAGCTACATTCCCGATGTCCCATCAGCGCACCTGGCCGAGGTCGTGAAGAACGGCAAGTTCCTCGCGACCACGGATGCCAAGAAGCTCGCTGACGTCGACATCATCGACATTTGCGTGCCGACGCCGCTCCGCAAGACCAAGGACCCGGACATGACCTACGTGGTCCAGGCCGTGGACGCGGTCGCCGCGGTGTTGCGCAAGGGCCAGCTGATCATCCTCGAGTCGACGACGTACCCCGGTACGACCGTGGAAGTGGTTCAGCCGACCCTGGCCGCGAAGGGATTCAAGCCCGGCGTCGATTTCTACCTGGCGTTCTCGCCCGAGCGCGTCGACCCGGGCAACCCGCAGTACCAGACCAAGAACATTCCGAAGGTGGTCGGCGGCATCAACGACGACAGCACGAAGGCCGCGGTCAAGTTCTATGAGCAAGTAATGGACACGGTCATCCCGGTGAGCTCGCCGAGCGTCGCCGAAATGGTGAAGCTCCTCGAGAACACGTTCCGCGCCGTCAACATCGGCCTGGTCAACGAGCTCGCGCTGATGTGCCATCGCATGGGCCTCGACGTGTGGGAAGTGATCGACGCCGCCAAGACCAAGCCGTTCGGCTTCATGCCGTTCTATCCGGGGCCGGGGCTGGGCGGGCACTGCATCCCGATCGATCCGTTCTACCTGTCGTGGAAGGCGCGGCAGTACAACTTCGAAGCGCGCTTCATCGAGCTGGCGGGCGTCGTCAACGGCGCGATGCCGGAGTTCGTGGTGCAGCGCATCATCGACGCGCTGAACTCGCAGAAGAAGTCGCTCAACGGATCGCGCGTGCACGTGATCGGCGTCGCCTACAAGCGCGACGTCAACGACCTGCGCGAATCACCGGCGCTCGAAGTGCTGGAGCTGCTCGCGCACCGCGGCGCCACGGTGAGCTACACCGATCCGTACGTCCCCGAATTCAAGCACGCGCATCTCGATCTGAAGAGCGTCGACGAGAAGAAGATGCACGAGGGCGTCGACTGCGGCGTGATCATCACCGATCACAAGGTGTTCGACTACCAGGCGATGGTGCGCAACTTCAAGCTGCTGGTCGACACCAGGAACGCGCTGAAGGGCGTGACGGGCGCCAACATCTTCCGCCTGTAATGATCTACACGCCATCGCGGATCCCGGGCGCCTGGGTGATCGACATTACCCCGATCACCGACGCCCGCGGGTTCTTCGCGATGACGTGGCTGCCCGACGAGCTGCGCGAGCGCGGTATGAATCCGGCCCTGGCGCAGTGCAATCTCGCCTTCAATCACAAGCGCGGCACGCTGCGCGGCATGCATTTTCAGAAAGCGCCGCACGCCCAGGCCAAGATCATCAGGGTGACCCGCGGCGCGGTGCTGGATGTGATCGTCGATCTGCGCGAGGACTCGCCGACCTACCGGCAGTGGGACGCCGTGGAGCTGTCCGCCGAGAACCGGCGGATGTTCTACATGCCCGAGGGCATCGCGCACGGTTACCTGACGCTCACCGACAACACCGAGGCGTATTACCATGCGTCTTCACCATGGGTGCCCGCGGCGGAGTCCGGCGTGCGCTGGGATGATCCGGCGTTTGCGATCAAGTGGCCATTTCGCGCCGAAGTCATTTCCGACAAAGACACCTCGTGGCCGCTGGTGAAATAGCGCGCATGCCGATTCCGGTTTTTCGACCCTCATACGATCACCGTGAAGAAGACGCGGTGATCCGCGTGCTGCGCAGCGGCTGGATCGGCCTTGGCCCCGTCACCGAGCAGTTCGAAAAGGCGTTCGCGACAAGAGTCGGCGCCAAGTACGCGGTCGCGCTGAACTCCGCGACCGCGGCGCTGCACATCGCCATCAAGCTGCTCGACGTTGGGCCCGGCGATGAAGTGCTCGTGCCCACCATGACGTTCGTGTCGACGGCGATGGTTGCCGACTACGAGCACGCCGTGCCGGTGTTCTGCGACGTGACGCCCGAGCATCTGATGATGGACTATGCCGACGCCGCGAACCGCCGCACGCTGCGCACGCGCGCGATCATCCCGGTGCTCTACGGCGGGCGTCCGATCCCGGCGCCGCCGCTGGATCTACCAGTCATTTACGACTGCGCCCACGCCGCCGGCGGCCGCTTCGACGTCCGCGGCAAACTCTGCTGCTGGTCGTTCCACGCGGTGAAGAACCTGGCCACCGGCGACGGCGGGATGATCACGCTCGACGATGAAGCGCTGTATCAGAAGGCGATGCGCCTGCGCTGGCTCGGCATCGACAAGAGCACGTGGAATCGCAGCGGCGTCGAGCGGAAGTACTGGTGGGAATACAACATCGACCAGACCGGCTACAAGTACCACATGAACGACATCACGTCGGCGCTCGGCCTGGTGCAGCTCGAGAAGCTCGACGAGATGCAGGCCAAACGCCACGCGCTGGTGCATCAGTACCTCGACGAGTTGAAGGGCGTGCCGTCGCTCGAGCTGCCCGCCTACGATCCGGACAGCAGCTGGCACATGTTTGCGGTCCGCACGCCGCATCGCAACGAGCTGTCGCTGCATTTGCAGGACAAGGGCATCAGCACCGGCGTGCATTACAAGCCGATTCATCTCTATCCGCTGTACCACAAGCACAGCCTGCCGGTGGCGGAGCGCGAATGGCAGAAGCTGCTGACGCTGCCGCTGTTCCCGGATCTGACGAGCGAGCAGGTGTCGTTCATCGCCGGCGAAGTCAAGGCCGGCCTCGCGCGCGCGCGTGGCTAAGGCGATGCGCTTGCGGCGGCTCGCCGAAGGCGATCTCGAGTTCGTGCGCCTCCTGCGCAACGCCAATCGCCAGTTCTTTTTCACGGACACCGAGATATCGGCCGATGAGCAGCGCGCCTGGTTCCGGCTGCTGGGCTCGAAGCCGATCGACTTCTTCATCATCGAAGAGGACGGCGCTCCGGTGGGGACGATCAGCGCGAAACGCTCGCCGGGATGGATAGAAATCGGCAACCTGCTGCTGACGCCGGAAGCACAGGGCCGCGGCTTGATGCGGCAGGCCGTGCGCGAGCTGACCGCGGCGCCCGGCCGTTACTTCAGCGAGGTCAAACCCGACAACCGGAAATCGGTGGCGGTCTTCGAGGCCACCGGTTTCAGCGCGGCCTCGAGCGGCGAATTCGTGCGCCTCGAGAAGATCACTTAGCGCCGATCAGCCGCTTGAATTTGCCCCACGCCGCGCGCCGCCAGTAGCGCGCGTACAACGTCTCGATGTGCCGCACGTTGCCGCTGAAATGATTCGTGACGGTGACGGCGTAGTCGTTGAACACGCTGCCGTTGCGAATCAGGGCCTGGCACCGCGCCAGCAGGAACATGTCGACGATCGCATCGACGATCGCATCGCGATCGGTATAGCCAGGGTCGTTGTAGTCGCAATACACGCGGCCCACCCCCGGCGGTGGAAACACCGTTCGCCGCGTGACCGCGTTCGGCAACTTCGAGAGCAGCGCGTGCATCCGGTAGGCGTCGGTCGCGAAGAACACGCGTGAATGGCCGCGGAACGCGCGAGGCAATCCCCGCTCCGCCAGTGCCCGTGCGCGCCCGACCTTCCGAAGGAAGACGCGGTCGGCCGAGAAGATGTCGATGTCGACGCGGCCCTGGTAGGTCTGGCCCTTGTCGAACTCGCCGTTGCCGCTCGACAGGTTGACGCCGATCACGAACGCGTTGGCGAAGTGCTCGTCGGCGAACCGATCGATTTCCTTCTGCACGAACGGACGCGGCGTGATGAACGAGTAGAAGTCTCGCAACCGCCAGAACCGGCGCTCGTCGCCGCTCTTCACGTCGAGCCGCTCGAGCCCGTGGTAATCGCGGATCACGAACACTCGATCCGGACACGGCGTCGTCAGGTACGATCTCGCCACGGTAACACCGACTTCGGGAGCGCCCGCGGCGAGCTCGGGTGTGGGCGCGTAGAGCACAGGCACACCCTGGATCTCTGAAGGCGTTTCGAAGAACTCACTGAAATAGTTCGCCGACTTGTCCTTGAGAAAGGCCGAGTCGCGCCAGTCGACGATCACCGCGCGGTTGAGGGCTTTCGCGTACCACACGGCGCCGGCGAGGCTGGCCAGGTTCGACCCGATGCCGCTGCCCGGATGCGGCCGTGAGACGACGAAGCCGTTTGCTGCCAAGACGACCTATTGTATCGGGCCGATGGCTTGCCCCGCCGTAGCTTAGCGAAGGAGGGCGGAGACCACCGCCCCGTACACTTCATCGACCGTGATCGACTGCATGCAGACGTTGTTGCGGCAGGGCGACAGGCGGTGGTTGAAGACACTCACGCACGGACTGCACGCCAGCTCCTTCCAGATCACCGTCGTCGCCGGCGCGAGCGGACCGAACAGGCGCGGCGTCTCCGGTCCAAAAAGCACGATCGCATGCACGGGCGTCAGCGACGCGAAGTGGCCGGGACCGCTGTCGTTCGTAACCAGGACGTCGGCGAGCGTATAGAGCGTGAGCAGCTCCCGCAGAGTGGTCTGACCCGCCACGGACCTGACTCGAGAGGAACCGAGCGCTCGGCTCAGTGCGTCGGCGGCCGCCTGCTCGGAGGGCGCGCCGGTGAGCACGATCAATGAAGTTGGATACGCTGTGAGGATTCGTCTCGCGAGGTCGCCAAAGCGCGACGTCTCCCATTTCCTGAGCGGCAACAGATCGCTCGCGTTGGGATTGAGCACGACGATCGGCCCGGCCGGCGCGCCGAGACGCTCGCGCATGCCGGCGATCTCCGCCGCGCTTGGCGTGAACGCCGGCGGCGCCTGCGGCGAGGTGCCGCGGATGTGCTCGAGCGGCAGCTTCAGCATCGGCTCGTCATTCGGATCGTGAAACGCCGCTTCGACGAGGATCGAATACTGCGTCGAGATGTGCAGCTGCGGCAGGTATTGAATCCGATGCGTCATCAGGTTGCCGCGATAGGGCAGCTCGCCCGTGAAGCGATGCAGCCCGACGCGGATCGCGGCGCCAGTCAGGAACGCGAAGATCGCCGACGCGCGTGAAAAGAACTCCATGTCGATCACGGTGTCGATGCCGTTGCGCCGCACCGCCTGGGCCGCCTCCAGGAAATCGACGACGAATGCGGACAGCGACGTGTCGCGGATGCTGATCACGTTGCCGGCCGGCACGGTGCCGATCACGTCGAGGATGGCGCGGTTGCTTTCGAACACGCAGAAGTAGATGTTGTCGCGCCCGACGGCGCGGGTCGCGCGCGCGATCGCATCCTGCGCGAGCACCGTCGCGCCCTGCTCGATGAACTTGAGGAAGAGGATCTTGCGCGGAGGGTGTTTCGACGACCTCGAGCCCGTCAGCCTGCGGATGCCGGTCAGGACCGCGCAGGCCGGAACGCCGAGCCAGTAATCGAGGAAGCGGATCGTCGTTGTTCGCATTCAGCAGCCTGCCTCGCCGGAGCGCGTCGCGCGAAGGCGGGCCGCAATCAAACTACGTTCCGATCACTCCTTGCAAGGGACTGCTGGCGGTGGCGTAGGATTTTTTCGGGATGCGGCCGGCCAGGAAGGCGAGCCGTCCGGCTTCGACGGCGAGCTTCATCGCGCGGGCCATCGCCACCGGATCCTGCGCCCCGGCGATCGCGGTATTCATCAGCACGCCGTCGGCGCCGAGCTCCATGGCCACGGCGGCATCGGACGCCGTTCCCACTCCGGCATCGACGATCACGGGCACGGTCGCCTGTTCCTTGATGATGCGGATGTTGTTCGGGTTCTGGATGCCGAGGCCCGACCCGATCGGCGCCCCCAGCGGCATCACCGCGGCGGCGCCGGCGTCGGCGAGCTTGCGGCACATCACCGGATCGTCGTTCGTATAGGGGAGCACGATGAAGCCTTCCTTCACGAGCACCCGGGTCGCTTCGAGCAGCCCCTCGTTATCGGGAAACAGCGTCTTCTCGTCGCCGATCACTTCCAGCTTCACCCAGTTCGACATGCCGGCTTCGCGCCCCAGCCGCGCCGTGCGGATCGCGTCGTCCGCGGTGTAGCAGGCGGCGGTGTTCGGCAGCAGGAAGATCTTCGACGTGTCGATGTAGTCGAGCAGCGACTCGGTCTTGCGCGAAATGTCGACGCGACGCACCGCCACCGTGACCATGTCGGTCCCCGATGCTTCGTGCGCCGCCCGCATGATCGAATGCGACGGGTATTTTCCGGTCCCGACGATGAGCCGCGAGCGGAACGTGCGCCCGGCAATGACCAAATCACTCATTGCTAGCCACCACCGACAAAATTCACGATTTCGATTTCGTCGCCATCCTTGATCACCGACGAGTCGTACGCGGATTTCTTGACGACGTCCATATTCAGCTCGACGGCCACACGACGCGCGTCAATCTCCAGCTGCTCGAGTAGCGCGCTAATGCTGAGCGGTCCCGCGATTTCATGCGAATCGCCGTTGAGCCGAATAGTCATCTGAGCCACCAATCGTACCATGCACCTCGCACCCAGGCGCGCCGCAGGCGCACCCTAGGCACCCCAGGCACCCTAGGCACCCTAGGCACCCAGGCACTTAGGCACCTATAATTGTAGGTTGTTCATGCCAAGTCAGACGTCCCCGAATACACCGCTCGGCCTGCCCGGATTCTCGTTTGCCGATCTGCATCAACCCGCGCGCCTGCGCGAGCTCTACAGCCGGTTCGTCGAACAGGTCAAGGCCACCGAGCCCGAGCTCTGGGCGCAGTGGGAGCAGTATCGCGAAGTCCCGGAATCGCTGACGGCGGTCGCGCGCGGCAACATCGTCGTGGCCATGGCGCCGCACGTCAGCCGCTTCCTGAGCGCGCTCTTCAGCGTCGGCGCCGATGCGGATGCGTTGATTGCGGCGACCCGCGCCTACGACGTACTGTTCCGCTTCAAGATCGATTTCGTCCGCCGCCGCGCCCTGCCGCTGCTCAAGGGCGGCGCGCATGTGGAAGCGACCGCCGACGATCACGCGCTGGCCGAGGCGATCACGATTGGCGATCGACAGCTCGAGTCGTCGTTGAGCTCCACCTCGAGTCACGACGCGGAAATGCGTCTTGCCGCCTACGGCTGCGCGCTGCTCGATCGTGAGGCCACCGACAAGGCCGCCGTCACTCCCGAGATCGAATCGCTGAAGCGCTGGTGCGCCGCGCACATCCACGATCCGCGCTATCGCGGCTGGGTCGTATTCCGCTTCCCGGAGAATCTCGACTACGACCATCTCGTGCAGGTGCAGCGGCCGGATCCGAAGCTGCCCGAGGAAATGTTCGGGCCCGATGAAAAGCTGCGCCGCCGCCAGGGATTCCAGCTCACCGACAACCGCTACACGCGCCGCGAGGTGCTGAGCGAGATTCACTACTGCGTGCTGTGCCACGAGCGCGACAAGGACTCCTGCTCGAAGGGCATCAAAGACAAGGAAGGCAAGGTCACCACCAACCCGCTCGGCATCCCGCTCGCCGGCTGCCCGCTCGACGAGAAGATCTCGGAGATGCACGCGGTGCGCAAGCGCGGCGACGCCATCGGCGCGCTGGCCGTCGTCACCGTCGACAACCCGATGTGCCCGGGCACCGGCCACCGCATCTGCAACGACTGCATGAAGGCCTGCATCTACCAGAAGCAGGAGCCGGTCAACATCCCGCAGATCGAAACCGGCGTGCTCACCGACGTGCTCAACATGCCGTGGGGCGTGGAGATCTACGGGCTGCTGACGCGCTGGAACCCGCTCAACATCCAGCGGCCCTACGCGCTCGACTACAACGGCAAGAACGTGCTCGTGGTCGGCCTCGGTCCGGCCGGCTACACGCTGTCGCATTACCTGCTGAACGAAGGCTTCGGCGTCATTGCGATCGACGGCTTGAAGATCGAGCCGCTGCCCGAGGAGCTCACCGGCGGCGACGGCAAGTCACCTCGCCCGATTCGCGACTGGGATGAAATCTACCGCCCGCTCGACGAGCGCGTGCTCGAAGGCTTTGGCGGCGTGTCCGAATACGGCATCACCGTCCGCTGGGACAAGAACTTCCTGACGCTGATCCACCTGACGCTGGCGCGGCGCGCCAAGCTCAAGATCTATGGCGGCGTGCGTTTCGGCGGCGCGCTGCCGATGGAAGAAGTGTGGGGGCTGGGGATCGATCACGTGGCGATCGCCGCCGGCGCCGGGCGTCCGACCATCATCGACATCAAGCACAACCTGATTCGCGGCATCCGCAAGGCCAGCGATTTCCTGATGGCGCTGCAGCTGACCGGCGCGTTCAAGAAGGACGCGCTGTCGAATCTCCAGGCGCGGCTGCCGGCGGTGGTGATCGGCGGCGGCCTGACCGGCGTCGACACGGCCACCGAGCTGATGGCGTACTACCCGATCCAGGTCGAGAAGATCCTCGATCGCTACGACGCGCTCGTGCGCGACCTCGGCGCAGCGCGCGTGCGCGGCATGATGGACGCGGAGGAGCTCGGCATCCTCGACGAGTTCCGCGGCCACGGCACGGCGATCAAGGCCGAGCGCGCGCGCGCGGAGTCGGCCGGCGAAACGCCCAACTTCATCGACCTGCTGCGCAGCTGGGGCGGCGTCACGCTCGCGTATCGCAAGCGCCTGCAGGACGCGCCCGCCTATCGCCTCAATCACGAAGAAGTCGCTCTCGCCTTGCAGGAGGGCATCTCCGTCACCGAGAACATGAATCCGGTCGAAGCCATCCCGGATGAATTCGGTCACGTGAAGGCGATGGCGTTCACGCGCGCGGATGGATCGCGCATCGAGTTGCCGGCGCGCACCGTGCTGGTGGCGGCGGGCACGGTCCCGAATGTCACCTACGAAAAAGAGCACCCCGGATCGTTTGAACTTGACGGGAAGCAGAAGTTCTTCAAGGGCTTCAAGGCGGTCAAAACCAACAACCGCTTCGAGCTGCAGCCGGACCCGAACGGCTTCTTCACGTCGCACGATACGGACGGCAAGTTCGTCACCTATTACGGCGACAACCACCCGCGCTACAACGGCAACGTCGTCAAGGCGATGGCGTCCGCGAAGCACGGTTATCCGCACGTCGTGGCGCTGTTTGCCGATGACATCTCGTCCCTCGATGCGAACGCGCAGCCGCAACGCGAGCAGCAATGGCAGTCGCTCGTGGCCAGGCTCGACGATCAGCTGCTCGCGCGCGTCGAGAAGGTGATCCGCCTCACGCCGACGATCGTCGAGGTGATCGTGCGCGCGCCGGCCGCGGCGCGGCATTTTCATCCCGGGCAGTTCTATCGCCTGCAGAACTTCGAGCGCCTCAGCCCGCACGTCCGCGTCGACGATCACGTCGCGTCGATGCTGATGGAGGGCATCGCGCTGACCGGCGCGTGGGTCGATGCGGAAAAAGGGCTGCTGTCGCTGATCACCCTCGAGATGGGCGTGTCGAGCCGGCTCTGCGCGTACCTCAAGCCCGGCGAGCCGGTGGTCGTGATGGGACCGACCGGCACGCCGACCGAGATTCCCGAGAAGTCAGCGGTGCTGCTGGCCGGAGGCGGCCTCGGCAACGCCGTGCTGTTCTCGATCGCCAAGGCGCTCAAGGCGCAGGGCAATCGCGTGCTCTACTTCGCGGGTTACAAGAACGGCGCCGATCTCTTCAAGCGCGAAGACATCGAGGCCGGCACCGATCAGGTGATCTGGTCGAGCGACATGGGCGAGGCCATCGAACCGCATCGTCCGCAGGACCATCACTTCCGCGGCAACATCGTCCAGGCGATGGTGGCGTATGCGGAAGGCAGGCTCGGCGATCAGAAGGTGCCGCTGAAGGACGTGTCGCGGATCATCGCGATCGGCTCCGATCGCATGATGAACGCCGTGCGCCTCGCGCGCCACGGCGCGCTGCAGCCCTATCTCGATCCGAAGCACGTCGGCATCGGCAGCATCAATTCGCCGATGCAGTGCATGATGAAAGAAGTCTGCGCGCAGTGCCTGCAGCGCCACGTCGATCCCGAGACGGGCAAGGAGGAATTCATTTTCTCCTGCTACAACCAGGACCAGGAGCTCGATCGCGTCGACTTCAACAACCTCCAGGCCCGGCTGCGTCAGAACAGCGTCCAGGAAAAGATCTCGAACCTCTGGTTCGAGCACCTGCTGGATCTGGCTGAAGCCGAGCTGGTTCACGTATAAGCTGGCAACCGAAGTGCCGCCGGTTGACTCGCGTTTCGCCGCCTTTCTCACGTCGATCGAACAAAGCCATTTGCGGACCGTCGCCGCCATCCTGGCGCTCGCCGGCGCGGCCGGCGTCTGCGTGGCTCTCGCCGTGGTCATGACTGAGCGGCTTCGGTGGGGCCTGTCGCTCGGATTGCTGCTCGCCGTGCCGACGTTTGTCCTGGCGATCGCCGCCTGCTGGCGCGCCGGCGCGAAGACGCTCGCCGTGCGATTCGCGATCGCTTGCGTCGGCATCCTGGTGTTCCCGATCGCCGAGATCGCCGCCTACATCCCTCACGCGCGGCGCATTGAGAGCGTCCGCGCGGCGGCGATCGACGAAGGCGATCGGGCGGCGATGCGCGTCTACATGGCGACGCCGCGGCAGTCGCAAGCGGGGCTCTCAAAGCTGGCGCCGGTGACCACTCCCTACTTCACGATCAACGAGGACGGCTTTCGCGGCCGGCCGCTCGATGCGTCGCGGCTGGCGGCGATTCGGATCGCGATGGCCGGCGGGTCGGCGGTGTTCGGCACCGGCGTCGCCGACGCGCATACGCTGCCCGCGGCGCTCGAAACGCTGTTACGCGCCCGCGATGCCACCGCCGCCGTTGTCAATCTGGGCGTCGAGGCCATCACGATTCGGCAAGAGGCGTCGATCGTTGCTGAATCGATCGCGCGGATCTCGCCGACCGTGATGATCTTCTACGACGGCGCCAACGATTTCCTGTTGAATGGCTGGCTGCCGGCGACGGCCGGACGACGCGACTTGTATCAGGCCGACACCGTGTCGGCGCGACTGGCGGATCGCATCCGGCAGTCGCTCGTCGTGACGTCGCTGCGGCGGGCGATCGGCGCGACCGCGGGCGAATTGCCGAACGGTACGGCAATCGTGGAAGCGGCGCGTACCGCGTACGCGGCCGGCCGGCGCCAGGCGGAGGACGTGTGCCGGGCCGCGCGGGTCCGATGCGTGTTCGTCGTGCAGCCGATCATCACCGACCGGAACGCGCCGAGCTACCCCGAACAAATCGAGATTGACGCGCGTTCGATCGACTTTCCGGATTATGGCCGCCTGTATCGAGCCTATGTGGCGGCGATGCGTGAGGAGTTTCCGGACACCATTGATGCGCGCGCCGCGGTTGCCGACGATCCGCGAATGATGTTTCTCGATTGGGTGCACCTCACCGCTGCCGGTAATGAGCTCGTGGCCAGGCATATTGCCGATGTCGCCGTCGCGCGCTGAGCCGGACTGCTTCACGTATTAGAATCCTCTGACCTTCATGCTGTCGCCTGGCGCCAAGATCGACGATCGCTACGAGATCATTGCCGCGCTTGGTGCCGGCGGCATGGGCGCGGTCTATCGTGCGCGCCGTTTGCACCTTGGCGACGAGGTCGCGATCAAGGTCATGCACGCGACGCCTGACGCGCCGCCGGAATCGCGCGATCGCTTCCTGCGCGAGAGCCGCGCCTGCGCCCAGCTCCGCCACCCGAACATCGTCGGCCTGCTCGACTTCGGTTTCGACGGCAGCAACCAGCCCTATATGGTGATGGAGCTGCTCAGCGGCCCGAGCCTGCAGGAAGAGATCAAGCTCGAAGCGCCGATGGCGCCGGCGCGCGTGATCGCCATCCTCGAGGGCGTCGCATCCGCATTGCAGCTCGCGCACGATCGCGGCATCACCCATCGCGATCTCAAGCCGGCGAACATCGTGGCGCACAAGTACGACTCGGGCGATCGCGTCTACAAGGTGATCGATTTCGGTCTCGCCGCGATGAAGGCCGGCAACGAAGAAACGCGCCTCACCGACCCCGCGTTCTTCCTGGGCACACTGGCCTATGCGGCGCCAGAGCAGTTGAGCGGCCAGGAGATCACCGCCGCGACGGACGTGTATGCCGTCGGCGTGATCGCCCACGAAATGCTCACCGGCGGACGCCCGTTCGACGATTCGAACAAGGCGACGTTGATCACGAAGATCCTCACCATCGATCCCTCGCGCGAAACGACGCGCCGGTCGAACCTGCCGCAAAGCGTCGATGATGCGTTGATGAAGGCGTTGAGCAAGGAGCCGGCCGATCGGTGGCCATCAGTGAGCGCGTTTGTTGATGCGCTGAAAGCCGCGGTGGGGCAGGCGCCGGCGACGGCGGCCGTTGCAGCTGCCGAAAGCGGGCTGCTTTCACGATACGAGCTGGGACCGATGCTTGGCCGCGGCCGTCTCGGCAGCTTCGTCTATCAGGGCACGCATCGCGCGCTCGGCACTCCGGTCGCGATCCGCGTGTTGCGGCGCGATGAAACGCCCCACTGGGATGCGGTGCGCGCGCGTTTTCTGCTCGAGGCGCGCACGCTGCAGGTCTCGCATCCAAGCCTGCTGCAGATCCGCGACTTCGGCGAAGACGATCGCGCCGTCTACGTGGTCAGCGATCTGATCGACGGTCCGAGCCTCCGGCAGGCGATGGCCGAAGCCGGCCCGTTCGAATGGCCCCGCGCCAAGAACCTGAGCCTGCAGGCCCTCGAGGCGATGGCGGCGCTGCACGCACGCGGCGGATTCATCTGCGGCGTGAACCCCGACATGATCAGGATCCAGAAAGCCGCCCCCGAGCGGATCGTCATTTCGTCCGCGGGCATCAAGTCCGTGCAGGACGTGCTGGCGACGATGAGGGAGCAGGAGCTGCGCGGACAGGAGGCGAGCGTCAACGAGCTGCCTTATGTCGCGCCCGAGATCCTGATGGGCTTCTCGCCGAACCCCGCCGCGGACATCTTCACGATCGGCGTGCTGGCCTACCAGATGCTGACGGGCACGGTCCCGTTCAAGGCGGCGTCGCTGCCCGAGTTGATCGGCCAGATGCTGCAGACCAAGCCGGCGGCGTCCGGATCGCAAGTCCCCGAGACCGCGCTGGGAGCCATCCTGAAGGCGATCGATAGCGTGCCGGCCAACCGCTTTCAGACCGCTGACGCGTTCGCTCGCGCCATCGCATGACCGCGTAAGGGCAGTGGGTTGGAGCCGATCTGAATGTTGGTTAATCGCGGGCGGTTCTGAATTGCTGTTCGACCTGAGCGGCGATCGTGCGATAGCCCGTCTCGGTGGCGTGATTCGATTGATCCAGCTGAAATCCGTCGCATGAGATCAGCGGTAGCCGCAGCTCGCGCGCGATCCGCTCCTGAGCGTTCCGGACGTTGCCATTGCCGGGAATGTCGAGCACGCGCACGAGAATGATCGGAACGTGGCCAACCTCGGCGCGCATACGGCCCAGCAACTCGCGCAGCTCGTCCGCGTAGGTGTCGGCGCTGGCGTTCGCATCCGACTCTCCCTGCCACCAGACGATGCCACGGATCCGGCCGCTGCGAAGTGCGGCCAGCGTGGTCGGCCACATGCTCCCGTCTGCGTGCCATGCCGCGATCCCGGTTGAGTCACGCGCAACGGTCTCGATCCGCATCCGTTCAGCCAGAAACGGTGCGAGAAACACGGCGTTGCTCTGTCCTGAAAGCAAGACGGTATCGCGCGCCTGGGCGTTGATCACAAGCAGCGCGATCAACGCGCCATTTGCGATCGCCAGGCTGCCTGCCCAACGGGTCATTGTCGTTCTGCGATTTTATCCGCATCCCTGTGATGGCCGCGGGCCACAGACGAGGCGATGTCGGAATACTTGTTGCTGTACGCGTAAGTTGTTGTATCTTCAAATCGATCGGAATGCCTGACCTGCCATTCGATCCGCCGAAGGATGCGCCACGCCGCGACCCGGCGGCCGTCGCGGCGTCCGAAAACGAGCGCGCCGCGCAGCGCTACAGCCATCGCGACATCCTCGCGATGTATCCCTCGCTTCGGCTCGACCACCTCCGCTATCTCGAGAAGTGCGGGCTCGTGAAGCCGCTCGATGCCTCCGGCGAGCGCCTCTACGGTTTCGCCGACCTCACGGTGTTGCGGCAGATCGCCGGCGAGCTGCAGCAGGGCAGCCCATTCCGCGCCGTGGTGCGAACGCTGCAATCATCTCGCACGGGCCAGCTGACATTTGATTTCAGGCTCGATGCGCATCCGGCGCGCATCCTCGAGCTCAAGCCGCGGCCGCCCGCTCCCTTTGGCGCAGATGCGTCTGACGGCACCGAAGGCACCCAAGGCACCATCCCCATAGGCACCTTAGGCACCCCAGGCACCATAGGCACTGGAGTGTTCGGCGCCATCAGCTCAGCCGAACAATACTTCCTGATGGGATCGCTGCTCGATGACGGCACGCCCGAGCGCGTCGAGGAGGCGGTCAAGTCCTACCGGCGCGCCCTCGAAGAGGATCCCGATCTGGTGGCGGCGTTGATCAACCTCGCCAACATCCGCTACTCGCGAGACGAGCTGGCCGAGGCGCAGGCGTTGTACGAGCGCGCCATCTCGCTGGACGATTCGTACTTCGAAGCCCACTTCAACCTGGGCAACATCCATCACGATCACGGCCGCTACGCCGAAGCCGAAGCGTCGTATCGCATTGCGCTGGCGCTCAACCACAACTACGCCGACGCCCATTTCTATCTCGCCGTCACGCTCGAGAAAATGGGACGCTCGATCGACGCCCGATCGCACTGGAAGGCCTACGAGCGGCTCGCGCCGAACGGAGAATGGGTCGAGCTCGCCCGGGAGTTCTCCGACTGAGCGGAGAGCCGGACCCACCGAAGCGCGAGGCGCGGTGGGTGCTTTGGATTCCTGTCGCCGTTGCGGTGCTGATTCAGGCGCTGCTGTTCTTCAACTTCGAACCCGTCTTCGCTCCCGACTCCGCTCTCTACGTCACGAGAGCCGAATCGCTCGTCCACACTGGGACGATGCGCAACGAGGCAGGGGAGCCCGATACGATCCTGACCCCGGGCTACCCGGTGATGCTCGCCGCCTTTCTCATGACGCCCTTCGGTTACGCGGGAACGGTTCTCGCTCAGCGCGTTCTGTGGATCATCGTCGTGGCGGCGACCACGTGGTTGTGCGCGCGCTTGTCGCGAAGCGCGATCGCCGGCGTCGTCGCGGGAATCATCACGGCGATTGACTTGCCGGCGCTGCAGGCCACGAATTCGGTTCTCACCGAAGCGGTGGCCACGGTCCTCATCGGGGCCGCGGTGTGGATGACATATCAGGCCGCGCGCTCGAATGGCGCCGCTTCCGCAGTACTGGCCGGCGTGCTGGCCGGCGCCGCCGCGTTGGTGCGGCCGATCGCGATCCTGTTCGGAGTCCCGCTGGGACTGGCCATGATCTTTGCCGGTGCACGGCAGCATCGCGTCCGCGCGGCGATGGTCCTGCTCGTTGTAAGCCTGGCGATCACGTCGACCTGGGTGGTTCGCAACTACCTCCAGAGCGGCGTCGCGACCTTGAGCTCGATCAGCACGATCAACCTGCTCCGCTATCGCGCCGCTGGAACGCTGGCGATCCGCGATGCCGGCGGTCTCGAGGCCAACCTCCAGCGTCGCCAATCCCAGCTCGAAGCCGAGGCGTGCCGTGTTGTCGAAACACGTTTCGGGCGCGAGTGCCTCACGGTTCCGATCGCCGAGCGAGCGACGGTTTACGATGATGTCGCCTTGCCGATCATCTTTGCCGATCTTCCCGCCACCGCGATGCAGGCCGGCCGCGCGTTCGTGATGATCATGTTCGGCGGCGGCGCGAACATGTTGTCGGGAATGACCGGCGCCTCCGAATCCTCGGCACGCACGATTGCGCTCGCCTACACGGTGCCGCTGGCGCTGCTGGCGTTGATCGGCGTGCCGTTCTGGTGGCGCGCCGATCGCCTTGCGGCGGCGTTACTGCTGCTGGTCGTGGCCTATTTCGTGGTGATGTCGCTTGGCGCCGAGGCGTACTCGCGCTTTCGCGTGCCGTTCCTGCCGCTCTACGCGATGCTCGCCGGCGGCGGCGCCGCCGTGCTGTTGCGGCGAACCGGTTTCAGCCGCACGGCGCTCGTCTCCGGCATGCTGCTGCTCGCGCAGTCGCCGGCCGACGATCAGCTGATCCGCGCCGCCCGCGATCGCTCGAACGGCGCGATTGCGAAACACGATCTCGATGGCATCGCTGCGGCCTGGATGGACGACGTGCACGTGGTGTCGTCGACGAGCGCGCAAACGGCCGGCAAGGCCGCGAATCGCGAGCGCATGGCCGCGCAGTTCAAGAATCGTCCCGACACCATCTACGTTCGCAAGCCCGTCACGATCGAGGTGTATGCGCCGTGGAACGTGGCATCGGAGCGCGGCGAGTGGACCGGCGCGTGGACGGAACCTGACGGCAAGCTGGAGATCGGCGGCACCTACCAGGCCCAGTGGCGCAAGATCGACGGCCGCTGGTTGATCCAGGGCGAGCTCTTCGTGCCCACGCACTGCAAGGGCAGCAAGTACTGCAATCAGCGGCCGTGAATGCGGCGGCTGATGTCAGCACCTGACGCCGGCGCGAATTGTTGAGCATTTCTGCACGTCAATCTTGTAATTGCACAAAGAAAGTCCGCGCGCCGGTCTCGGGTCGGGCGATTTGCACGCAATTGAGATAGCGTTACGCGCTGCAGCCCCCCTGCACCGTACGCCAACTGATGTCCCCTGATGCGTTGAAGGCCATTGCACGTGCGCATGCCGCTCGGATTGTCTCTGGTGAAATCACGCCGGCCGCCGGCGCGCGCGCGATGTGGACCGACGTCTTCTATCACCTCGAGTTGGGCGATCACTCCGTCGATCAGTTCGTGTACTGGGCCGACGCGATCGACGATGCCGACAGCGAGGAGCGCCGGCAATTCTGCGAGAGCGCGATCATCCGGATCGCGCAGGAATTCCTCCGCAATAACCAGTAATCAGCGGCCGCGGGCGTGGGCCGGCTCAGGCGAACCGGGGTAAAATTGACCGGATCGCGTCCAGATGCCGAAAGCTGATTGGGTCACCAACAACATCCAGACTCTGTTCCAGGGCTGGAATCTCTATCCAACCGGTCGGATCAAGTCAGTGCTCGATGTCGGCTGCGGCCTCTCGCTGAAGTCGCAATACATCGACGCTGATTTGCGCGTCGGCGTGGAAATCCACCGTCCGTATATCGAGCGCATCGAGGCGTCGGTGCCGTATGCCGTCGTCAACGCGAACGCGCTGTCGATCGATCAGCTGTTCCTGCCGAAGTCGTTCGATCTCGTGCTGGTCCTGGACCTGGTCGAGCATCTCGACAAGGCCGATGCGCTGCGGTTGCTGGACATGGCGGAGACGATCGCGCGCGTCGCGGTGATTGTCGAGACGCCGCGCGGCTTCGTGCCGCAGAACATCGACATCTGGAAGGGCGGCGGCGACACGTATCAAACGCATCGCTCCGGCTGGGAGCCCGAGGAATTCGCGGCCCGCGGCTATGAAGTGCGGATGCGCGACTATCGCATGAGCGATGTGAAGCGGCACACCGAGCTGGATGTCGATCCCGACATCGTGATGATCGACGCCATCCGCGTCTTGTCAGACAACCAGCCATGACCTTTGTGGCGTCTCAGGGACGCCGCGCCCGCATCCTGCTGCTCTACGCCGATGCGGCGGAAGGCCGCCTGCTTTCGTATTGGGCCGGCTGGCCGCGCCACTTCGTGTCGAGTCCCTTGTTCGAGACCATCGCGTTGAACGTCGGTCACGCCGGCTGGTGGCCGCGGCTGCGCAACATGGTGACGGCGCTGACCTCATCGTGCGACGGAATCGTCGTCTTGCACTCCGTCTATTCGAATCAACGGCACCTCGGCGCGCGGCTGGCGCGCGTCCTCGCCGCGATGGACAAGCCGACCGCGATCTTCCTCGCCAACGAATACAAGTTGATGCCGGACAAGATGGCGTTCTGCGAGGAGCTGGGCGTCGATCTGCTCGTGTCGCAAAGCCACTCGCCGGCGATCCACCAGCTGTACGAGGAGCGCCTGAAGTGCCGGGTGATGTTCCTGCCGAATGGCGGGCTCGACGAGGACGTCTTCAAACCGGAGATCGAGTGGACCGAGCGTCCGATTGATGTCGGCTTCAGGGCCTACGAGGTGCCCTGGTATCTCGGGCACGACGAAAAGACCGATCTGGCCAGAGCCGCCGTTCCCGCGGCCGCGCGCGCCGGACTTGTGGCCGACGTCTCCACCGATCCGAAGGATCGGTTCGATGAGCGCGGCTGGGCCAAGTTCCTGAACCGCTGCAAGGCCGTGCTCGGCGCCGAAGCCGGCACCGATTATTTCGAGCTGACGGATCGGACCCGCGAGGTGGTCAACGCCTTTGTCGCGGCCAACCCGCAGGCGACGCGCGACGAAGTGATCGCGCGCTTCTTTCAGAATTACGAGAATCCCGTATCAGGCCGGATGCTGGCATCGCGCCACATCGAAGCGGGCGGCACCAAGACGCTGCAGCTGTTGATCGAGGGCGAGTACGGGGGAGTGCTGCGGCCGGACGTCCATTACGTGCCGCTGGCGCGCGACCTGTCGAACCTGCCGCACGCGTTGGAGAAAATCCGCGACACCGCGTACTGCCAGGGCATCATCGAGCGCACCTATGCGGTGGTGCGCGCCGATTTCACGTATGCGAAATTGATTGAAAGGTTCTTCCATCAGTTTGCGCAACTGATGGCCCGCTGATCGCCCGCGTTAGTAGCGGTAGCGCCAGTCGTTGTTCGGCTGATCCTGCTGCGGCTCTTCGCGCTTCCGCGGCATGCGCTTCGCCTTGTAGAGCGTGCAGTCCGCGCACCACGAGTCGGCGCTGAAGCCTTCCTTGCCGGCCATCGGCAGCACGTCGCGATGCGTGCAGTGATCGGGCACACCGTCTTCGGCGGCCTTGCGCCACCGGCACGACAGGAAGCGAATCACCGACGGGGAGTTGTTATCGGGCCCGGATTCCAATTGCAGCCTCCACAGCGGACCACGCCCGCTGCTCATGCGGCGACACCAGGGTCACCGCGTGCCCCGACGCGCCGGCCCGTCCCGTGCGGCCGACGCGGTGCACGTAGGTATCCGGCGAATCCGGCACTTCGAAATTGATCACGTGCGCGATGCCCTCGATGTCGAGGCCGCGCGCGGCGATGTCGGTGGCCACCAGCACGGGATGCTTGCCCGAGCGGAACCCTTCGACCGCCGATAACCGTTCCTGCTGCGTGCGATCGGCA
>Ga0207428_10001123_pt1 | contig 29106 bp, 31 predicted proteins | sample RhiMethybrSRZTD1_FD_187600 | JGI IMG/M metagenome (GOLD analysis project Ga0207428, IMG submission 187600) | Populus rhizosphere microbial communities from Tennessee, USA - Rhizosphere MetaG P. TD hybrid SRZTD1 (SPAdes) (version 3) | ecosystem: Host-associated > Plants > Roots > Rhizosphere >...
GCCGTGGCCATCAAGAACGAGACCGGTCAGGCGTACGGCGTTGAGATGGCCGGGTGGCACCAGCTGCTCGCTCCCTTCGTGGGGGAGCGCGAAGCCGAAGAAGGGACCGATGGTCTGCCCGGGCGTCGCGACCAGGGGTTCACCGCTCATTCGCGGTCCTCCGGCTCCATCCAGGTATTGCGACCGCCAGTGAGCACAATGTCCCAGCGGTAGCCGGTGTTCTCCTCGTGGGAGGTCACCTCATGATCGTAAGTGGCGACAAGCCGGTCTCTGGCTCGCTGGTCCCGAATGGATTGGTAGATCGGGTCCAGGTCGAACAGTGGGTCGCCAGGGAAGTACATCTGCGTGATCAGCCGGGAGATGAACTGCCTGCCGAATACCGAGAAGTGGATGTGGGCCGGGCGCCAGGCGTTGTAGTGGTTGCGCCAGGGGTATGGGCCGGGCTTGATCGTGCGGAACCAGTAGCTCCCGTCGGAATCGGTGAGGCAGCGCCCGACGCCTGTGAAGTTAGGGTCGATCGGGGCGTGGTGTTGATCCCGCTTGTGGATGTAGCGGCCGGCGGCGTTGGCCTGCCAGATCTCGACAAGGTGGCCGGCCAAGGGCTTGCCGCCACCGTCCAGCACGCGACCGGTCACGATGATTCGCTCGCCGATCGGATCGCCGCTGGCCTGAATGGTCAGGTCGGCCTCGAGCACGTCGACGTCGCGTTGTCCGAAGGCCGGCGCGGTCAGCTCGATGGTTTCTGGGTCGATGTGGTGGAGGTCTTTCGTGGGATGTCGAAGAATCGTGCTGCGGTACGGCGGATAGTCCAAGCGGGGCTGAGTCTCCTCTGTGGCTGCTTCGGAGTACTGGCGCCGAATCTCCATGATCTCTGCAGAGATCGCCGCTTGGCTGTCGCTCGCGAGGTCCGAGCCCGCCAGTGGGCCAGGCTCAATCGCGTCGTCGACCGTCGACTCCTCCAGCATCGACCTTCCTCCCGCGTCGATCTGCCCCGACCTCTCACCGTACGGGTCCCAGGGCGCACGGGTTGACCCTCGTCTTCCGACCAGTGGAAGCTGGACTGCGTGGCGGGGAACGTGTCCCGATCGGGCACGAGCGTGACGAGCCGTGTGCTGGCAGTGCTGGCCACGTTCGACACCGAGCACCAAGCCCTGCGGCTGAGCGACATCGCCCGACGAGCGGACCTGCCATTGCCGACCGCGCACCGCCTAGTCGCCGAGCTCGCCACCTGGGGCGCCCTTACCAAGCAGGCGGACGGGTCATACGTCGTGGGCCAGCGACTCTGGGATCTCGGGCTGTTGGCTCCGGCCGCAACGGGGCTGCGCGAGGCCGCCTCGCCCTTCCTCCACGACATCCACGCCGCCACTCGGGCTACCGTGCACCTCGGGGTACGGGACGGGACTCAGGTGCTCTACCTCGACCGCATCGCGGGCAGCGCCTCGGTTCCCGTAGTGAGCCGGGTCGGCTCGCGGCTGCCGCTCTACGCCACCGGGGTTGGGAAGGTGCTGCTGGCTTACGCCCCACCCGAAGTACAGACCGTCGTGTTGTCCCGACTGGAACGGATCACGCCGTACACGATCACCCAACCCGGGCGGCTGCACGCTCAGTTGGTCCGGGTACGCGCGGAGGGATTCGCCCAGACGAACGAGGAGATGAGCCTCGGAGCCTGCTCCGTGGCAGTACCGGTCCGTAGCGGCGATGGCGAGGTCGTTGCCGCCGTGGGCATCGTGGTGGCCGACCTCCGACGTGATCGGATGCGCCTTGTTGCCGCGCTGCAGGTCGCCGCGTCCGGAATCAGCCGCAGCATCTCGGGCCGCGCCTTCCACTGAGCGGAATCAAACCGTCGCGGGGCCAGCCACTCATGCGCTGCCATGAGCCCATGCCAACGTTGCCCGTGCAGCGCACAACTACGACCGTCGGAATCGTCGGCGGTGGGCCCGCCGGTCTCATGCTCAGCCACCTCCTCGGCCGCAGCGGTATTGACTCCGTCGTCGTCGACGATCGCTCGCGTCTGGAGATCCAGCAGACCATCCGGGCAGGAATCCTGGAGCGGGATAGCGTACGGCTGCTCGTCGATTCCGGTGTCTCCAACCGGGTCCTGCATGAAGGCTACGAGCATGAAGGCATCGAATTGGCTTTCGGCGGGGAAGGTCACCGGATTGACTTCGCAGAGCTCGTCGGCGCCTCGGTTTGGCTGTATCCACAGACCGATGTCTTTGCCGATCTCGCGACCGCCCGGGACCGTGACGGAGGCGACGTTCGTTTCGGGGTGTCGGAGACCGCCATCGGCGACTTTGAGACAAGCCGGCCCCGCCTGACGTTCGTGGACACCGACGGCCGCCGGCAGGAGATCAGATGCGACTTCCTTGTCGGTGCCGACGGATCGCACAGCATGTGCCGCGGTCAGATTCCCCAGACGGCCAGCCGGGAGTATTCCAAGGTGTATCCGTTCGCCTGGTTCGGCATCATCTGCTCAGCGCCCAAGAGCGCACCCGAACTGATCTACAACCACTCCAAGCGTGGCTTCGCCCTTATCAGTCAGCGGACCGAGTCGATGCAACGGATGTATTTTCAGTGCGACCCCGACGAGGATGTCCAGGCCTGGTCGGAGGATCGCATCTGGACCGAGCTGCAGGCCCGGGTCGGCGCCAATGGACACAGGTTGAAGGAGGGGCCGATCACCGAGAAGTCGGTGCTGCGGTTCCGCAGCTTCGTGCACGAGCCGATGCAGTACGGCCGACTCCTGCTCGCGGGCGACGCCGCTCATACCGTCCCACCGACTGGTGCCAAAGGGCTCAACCTGGCCCTCGCCGACGTCCGCGTGCTCGCCGACGCCCTGGAGCGAGCCGCCCGCACAAAATCCGACGAGCCGCTGGCTCACTACACCGAGGTTGCCCTGGCGAGGGTTTGGAAGGCCCAGCACTTTTCGTACTGGATGACCACAATGCTGCACCGCCTGCCGGACGAGAGCGACTTCGATGTGCAGCGGCAGCGGGCCGAACTGGCCTCGGTTGTCGGATCCCGGGCTGCCTCGACCTTCTTGGCCGAGGGCTATACGGGCTGGCCAACGTGATCGCTCCAGCCGGCCCACGTCTCTCTGCGCCATCGTGATCTAGGCCCAGAATGCGCCTCGGTCACCGCCTTGGCGGGATCCAGTGCGGCCAGATCAGACTTTCACATTCACGGCGGGCTGTAGATCCACGACGCGAACACCACCTCTCGCCCGTCAGGGTCTTGGTAGGTAACGCCACCGTTGTCCTGCCAGTAATCGATCTGGGCGACCGGAAGCACGCCTTCGGCAGCCAGCCGGGCCATGATGCTCTCTTGAGCGGCGGCATCGGGCAGGTAGAACACAAGCTGATCAAGCCCGAGCGGCAGATCCGGCGCATCGCCCAGCTGGACGATCTCCAGGTGAACCGCGCCGCCGGGCAGGCCCAGGATCGTCCCGTCCAGGCCGTAGCTGTCGTGGAAGGTCTCCAGCACTGGCAGCCCGATCATGTCCCTGTAGAAGAGGACCGTCTGGTCATAGTTTGCGCTCCACCGCACGACCCGCAGCGCGCCGACCGGAAGGTGTCCGGGCCAGCGCACGCGCTCCGGCTCTTGGATACCCATGGCGGCAGTCTTCATCAGCAGGCCGCGCCGCGCCAGCCAATCGCGGCACCCTGGTCGCCATCACCGGCAGCGTCGAATACGAGGCCTGGCTCGGATCCTCATCCGGTCAATGGCTGTAGGCGGGTCTTGATGTGTTCATAGATCACCGAGGTCCGTACATCGGCAATGTCGGTTCTTGCGGTCAGCTTGTCGATGACGAACTCGTAGAGGCTGTTGTTGTCTGGTACCGCGACGTGCACGAGGAAGTCCTCGGTACCCGCAGTCACGAACACGCCAACGGTTTCCGGCAGCTGCCTGGCCCAGTCTCGGAAGGCCTCGATGTTGCGCCGGGTCGGGGGTCGGACCCGTACGGCGATGAGTGCCTGAACTGGTCGGCCGATCGCGGAGAGGTCCACGTCGAGCAGCGCGCCCTTGATCACCCCTCGCCGGCGAAGAGCACGCGTCCGTTCAAGAGCCGTGGATGGGGAGACGCCTACGGCGCTAGCGATGTCACGGTTCGTCCGCCGCGCATCGCGTTGCAGTTCACGCACAATCGCCGCATCAAGTTCGTCCAAACCACCCATTCGGCCACTTTAGCCGAACTATGTTCGCCGAAGTTCCCTATCGCCCGAGTTACTGGATAGAGTTCTGGCCTGTTCCCGTCATTCCGTCAGAGACCTGGATGTCACCTTGAACAACCAACCCAGCCGCATCGGCTTCCACCCGGAAGACATCCTGATCGACGAACCCACCCGAAACGCACCGCTCAAATGGGTCGTCATCGTCGACCAGGGCCTTCCACCCGGCCGCGCAATGAACGCAGCGGTCTGCGTGGCAGCGGCCACCTCAGCAGCGGTCACTGGACTGCTTGGACCAGACGCGCTGGACCGAGATCACTCCATCCATGCCGGCCTGCCGTGGGCAGGTTGCACCATTCTGATGGCGACCAGCGAGAAGATCTCAGCCATCCGTGCCAAAGCGGCAGCTGCAGACGACACCTTCATCGCTGACATGCCCGCACAGGCTCAGGAGACTCGCATCTACGCCGAGTACCTGGCCAATATGTCCACCGCGGAGACCATCGACTACCGCGCCATCAGCCTGGTCGGACCGCGCAACCGGGTGAGCAAGCTCGTACACAGCCTTGCACTGCTGTCTTGAACCGAGCACACCCGATTCGAATCGCGAGGGCGTTAACCCAACACGCTTTTCAAATCTGCCCAGCCAGCGCGCTGCTGCTGGCCGGTCAAGTGCAGCTCGAATGGTGGCAGAGCATCCGGCTGCTTCCCTATTACGTGACATATCACGTAAACTCAAGGCGCCGTTGCCGTGTGTGCGACGCCAGATGATCGCCGTTCCTCTCCAAGCGTGGAGGTTTCAGTGCCCAGCGCAAGCGTGCTCATTGGATATGGCCCACCCGAGATGCTGCGCTGGCAGGAGGTGCGCCCGCTGGAGCCCGCGGCCGGGCAGATCCGGATGCGCGTGCGCGCGGCCGGCGTCGGGCCAACCGACCTGGCAATCCGCCGCGGCAACCTGAAAGAGGTGTTCGCACTCGCCCCGGATGCGGTCCTCGGGTTCGAGGCCGCCGGCCTCGTCGACGCGCTGGGCGACGGCGTCGACGGCGTCGCCATCGGCGACGAGGTCGCTGCCTGGCTGCCCGGCCTCGGCGGCTACGGCGAGTACGCGCTCGCGTCCGCCTGGACGATCAAGCCGCCCGGGGTGAGCTTCGTCGAGGCCGCAGCACTGCCGGCCTCGGTGGAGGCCGCCGTTGGCGTGCTCGGGCAGCTCGGCATCGTCCGGGGCGAGACGCTCCTGATCCTCGGCGGCGCCGGCTCTGTCGGAATCATCGCCACTCAGCTCGCGGTCTCATACAAAGCGACCGTGATCGCCGCGGCCAACCCGCGCGACCACGGACTGCTGCGCGAGCTCGGCGCGACGCCCGTCCCTTATGGAGAGCGACTCGTCGAGCAGGTCCGCGAGATCACTCCGCGCGTGGATGCGGTAATGGACGCAGCCGGCCGGGACGCCTTGCCGGCCGCGATCGAACTGGCCGGCGGCAGTGAGCGCGTGATCACGCTGTCCGATCCCCGCGCGCAAGAGCTCGGCGTCAGGCTCTCAGCAGCGACGCCCGAGCGAGCGCCGCGAGCCGTTGATGAGGGAATGGCGCTCCTCGCGGCCGGCACCTTGCGGATGAAGCAGCGGCGCGAGCTGCCGCTGCAACAGGCCGCCGAGGCGCATCGGCTGCTCGAGAACGGCGAAACGCACGACAAGGTCGTGCTCAGCGCACCATGAGCCGCCGCCTACACCCAAGCCGTAACTGAGTCGTCAGTGGCCGCCGACCGCCGCCGTCCTGCGTGCGCTTCCCTATCTACGCCACGTGACACTCCCTCGTCGCCCGCGCTGCCAACCATGCGCGCTACCGCTTCCGTCTGAAGGGAGCGGCGCGGCCAGCACGGACACTGGGGCGAGGGCGCCGTGGCGGAAGTTCGGGAGCGACGCAGATTAGTGGGTCTATCGTCGATGGACGACACAGGCCACTGAAGGAGGAGAGCATCAGTTGAGCGCCGAGGCGGGTTCGTCGATCCCTACTTACTTCCGAGTCTGCGACGGGGTGCGGGTGAGGTTCGCCGACAACAGAGCAGAGTCGGATATCACGGTTCTGCTGCTGGCGCCGTGGCCCGAAACCCTTTGGGCCTTCCGTCGCATCTGGAGCCGCGTCTCGGCGGTCGGGCGGGTTGTCGCCATCGACATGCCGGGATTCGGCCATTCGGATGGCCGCCCCGATTTGATTGCACCGGACGCTTCGGGCGGGTTCCTGGCCCGTCTGATCGATGAATGGGCCCTCGGGTCTCCCCATGTCGTTGGTCCAGACGTCGGAACGGCAGCGGCGCTCTTCCTCGCGGCGAGGACGCCGGGGCGAGTGAAGAGCCTGACGATCGGTGGCGGCGCGGTCCGGTTTCCGATCGAGGCGGGCGGCGCACTCAAGGACATCATCGAAGCGCCGAGTCTTGACATCGTGCGCGGGCTGGATGCCAGGGCCAACATCGGTCAGGCGGTCGAGGCGGTCGCCGCACGCGACAGCGAGCCCGAAGTCCACGAGGACTACGTCAGCGCTTACGACCTTGGGCGCTTCGCGGAGTCCGCTCGCTTCGTCCGGCATTACCCAGATCAGAACCCGGTTTTGCGCGACCTTCTCCCAACGATCGCTACGCCGACCCAGATCCTCGCCGGACGCGACGATGACCTCGTGCCGTGGTCTAACAACCAATTCCTCCACGACCTCCTCCCTAACAGCGAGATTCATCCTCTCGATGCCGGTCATTTCGCGTGGGAGCAAGCGCCCGAGGAGTACGGCGGCCTGGTCGCCGAGTGGATCAGTGGCGCATATCGGCGCGTCGGAGCGAGCTAGGTGCCAGATCTCGCCGCAATGTAACGAGCCCGCCTTGGCGTCACCGCCTTCTTGATATCTGGTCGCGCAGAACGACCTCTTGTTGGTGGCGAGACTGCATGAGCTGCCACCCGCAGACCGAACCGTCGGCTCGACCAACCTGGCAGCGCCTGTAGAGCGCGTGACAGAGTCAGGGAAACGTCTGTTGGAGGGATTCAACGACATGGCAATAACGCATAGCACCACCGGATCCGCGGCCGAATGAGCAGCTCCGAGCCGTCGCGGGCGCATCGCCTGCGGATCATGTCAGGCCGTGATCCAGACGAGCTGCACAGGGTGGCGACACCGCTGGAGCTGTTGTATGACCTGACCTTCGCGGTCGCGTTCGCGGTGGCCGGCGAGCAGCTTGCCCACTTGGTGGCAGAGGGCCATTTCGCCGCAGGCTTGATCGCGTTCGTTTTTGCCGTCTTCGCGGTGTGCTGGTGCTGGATCAACTACTCCTGGTTCGCCTCGGCCTATGACACCGATGACTGGGCGTTCCGAGTGGCGACCATGGTGCAGATGGTCGGCGTGATCGTCCTGGCACTGGGACTTCCGCCGGTGTTCCACTCCGTCGACGAGGGCCACACCATCGACAACTCCGTCACGGTCGCAGGTTATGTGGTGATGCGGCTGTCGATGATCTTTCTCTGGTTGCGCGCCGCCCGTCAGGATCAGCCTCGACGTCGGGCCTGCCAGACCTATGCCGTCACCATCGGCGTTGCGCAGCTCGGGTGGGTCGCGCTGCTGCTCGCGCACACTACCGTCGGAGTGTTCTTTGCGTGGGCCGTGGTCCTGATTCTGGTCGAGATGGTCGGTCCGGTCATTGCCGAGCGCGCCAGGGGCGGGACACCGTGGCACGCCCACCACATTGCCGAGCGGTACGGATTGCTGACCATCATCACCCTCGGCGAGGCCGTGATCGGCACCGTCGCCTCGTTGGGCGCGGTAGTCCAGTTGCAAGGGTGGAACCTGGATGCCGTGCTGGTCGCGGTGGCCGGGACCGGGTTGACCTTCGGACTGTGGTGGATGTACTTCACAGTCCCGGCCGGGGAGGTGCTGCAGGTTCACCGCGAGCGGGCATTTCCCTGGGGCTACGGACACATGCTGATCTTCGGTTCAATCGCCGCCACCGGGGCCGGTCTGCATGTCGCAGCGACATACATCAGCCACGAGGCCCACATCGGCGCAACCGCCACCGTAATAACCGTGGCAATGCCGGTCGGGGTTTTCGCTTTCGCACTCTTCGCGCTCTATGCCTATCTCGTCCACTCCGGCGATCCGTTCCACATCGCGCTTCTTGCCGGTACTGCAGCGGTACTCGCGCTAGCCGTACTCCTGGCATCCGTCGGCTTACCGATGGCTGTTTGCCTAGTTGTCGTAATGCTCGCGCCACTCGTGACCGTGGTTGGCTATGAGACTTTGGGGCATCGGCATCTCGACGCGGCACTGAATCGCGCTCACGCCGCCGGCTGAGCGGGCGTCCGCTGATCGTGAGCGCTGCAACCGGAACGCCACTCAAAAGTGTGCGGTCCTTGGCGATCGCCGGCCTGGGAGATGTCTGCCAGAAATCTGGGGAGACATCGCTAGTGCCCTTCCAGGGCACTAGGTCCAAGCCTGCCCTGCGTCGACCGGGGCATCACCTCGAGTCGGGTGCGTGCAACGTGAGACCGAAGCGTTGTGCCTGGCTCACGAGGTCGACGTAGGCCGGGTGTCGCTGGATGAAGGAACGCACGAACGGGCAGAACGGCAGCACGTTTCGGCCGGTGGCGCGAGCCTCGTCGAGGGCGTAGCGGATGAGCTGCGACGCGAGGCCCATTCCTTGGTACTCGGTCGCGATGACGGTGTGCTCGAAGGCGCGACCGGAACGAGCGTCTCGGTAGGTGACGTATCCGGCGAGCAGTCCGTTGACGCGAAGTTCGAATCGGGAGGCTAGAGGGACATCCCGGACTGAGACGAGGGCCTCCTCGCTCTCTCTCGGGGTGTGGTGCTGTCGGCCGGCGGTCATGTCGGGATCACCGGGTTGGCCGGGTGCGCGATGTCGGAGAGGACCTCGGCGGGGGTTGCTCCGGCCGCCTGGAATCCTGCTGCGAGGTGGCTGTTGTCGCAGAACGGCTTGTTGTTCGACTGGCCGCATCGGCACAGCGCTGCCCGTGAGAGTCTCTCGTGCGTTCCGTCCCGATGCCGGACGAGGAGGGCGCCGCGCAGCGCCAAGGGGCCGTTCCCGACGGGGGTGATCGTGGTGACCGGACCAGTCGCCTCGTTCGGCGCCCCGTCTAGTCGGCGGTACTGCAGGGCGCCGCTCGGGCAGCGTTCGATGACAGCGCTGACCTCTTCCGCCGCGGCGTTGTCGGCGAAGACCCAAGGGCGTCGCCCTCGGTCGAAGACGGCCGGCAGCCCTCGGACGCACTCGGTGGCGTGGATGCAAAGGTCACCATCGAAGCTCACCTCGACGTTGGTGCCCCGGTAAGTCCTTCGTGTCATACCGCCTCCTCGGTGACGGCGTCAGCGCCGCATCCCTATATATCTGCTTGCGGAAGCAAGTAGCGGTAGGCTACCTCCGCAGTCAAGCGGCTCCCGAGCAGTCGCCTGGGCCGCCTCCGAGACGCGGCGACGCAAGATGTGTAAAGGAGCCACTCGATGCTTGTTCAAGCAAGTAGGGTCCTCGGGTGGCCAAGATCGATCCGCTGAGTGAGACCGAAGAGGCCTTCTGGCGAGCTCTCATGCGGATTGTGCTCTCTCTGCCCCGCCGTCTCGACGCCGACCTGGTGCGGACCGTGGGCATTACTGCGAACGAGTACACGACGCTGATGTGCCTGTCCGAGGCCCGCGGCCGTGAGCTGCGGATGACTGACCTCGCCAACGCGGCCGCGCTGTCGGCCAGCCGCATGACCCGACTGGTCGACGACCTCCAGACTCGCGGCCTGGTGGCGAAACGCACCAGCTCCGAGGACGGACGCGGCAACGTCGCGAAGCTGACTCCGGCCGGGTTAGCAAAGCTGAAGAAGGCCTGGCCGGCCCACCTGGCGAGTGTCAGGGGCAGGGTGTTCGACCACGTCGACCCCGGCACCGTCACCGACGCGGCGCAGGCTCTCTGTGAGATCGCCGCCCAGCTCGAGGCCGGCCGCTAGCCACGTCCACCTAGCAATCCATGCTGTGTCGCGTTGCGGCCAAGAGATTGCTTGCAACAGCAAATAGATGGCAGTAACGTCAATACCTATATCCGAATCCGCGCCCCATCTGGGCGTACCGAGGCCAAGGAAGCAGAGATGACCGCAACCACTTCGAACCCCAGCGGCGCCCCGGCCCTGCAGGACTACGCGCCCGTGCTCCCTTCGGCCTTGGATCCGGCCTTGAACGAGGTGAGAGGACGAGGAGACATGCCCCGTATCGCCGTCATTCTCGGAAGCACCCGCCCAGGTCGCCTCGGCGAACAAGTCGCTCGCTGGGTGATGGACCAGGCCCGGCATCGGACCGACGCCGAATTCGAGCTCGTCGACCTCGTCGACTACCCCCTACCGCATCTGGACGAGCCACTGCCCCCGAACATGGGCGCGTACCAGAACACGCACACGCAGGAGTGGGCGGCCGTCATCGGCCGGTTCGACGGGTTCGTCTTCGTCACCCCCGAGTACAACCACTCCACCTCTGGCGTGCTGAAGAACGCCATCGACTACGTGTACGCGGAGTGGAACAACAAAGCCATGGGTGTCGTCTCCTACGGCGCCGCCGGGGGCACGCGGGCGGCCGAGCACCTCCGGTTGATTGCCGGTGAACTGCAGATGGCCGACGTCCGCACGAATGTTGCCCTGTCGCTCTTCACCGACTTCAAGGACTTCACCGAGCTCGCTCCGGCCGCGTACCAAACTCAGGCCCTCGAGACCATGCTCGGCCAGGTCATCGCCTGGAGTCAGGCGCTGGCTCCTCTGCGCCAAGTTACGCAGGCCGCATAGCAGAGATAGCGCCGCGGGCCTACGAGAACAACCAGAACAAGGAGAACGACCAGGACGAGGACTTGGGTGTCTGGACCGCCGAGGACAGCGTCTTGGTGCTGATCGACTACCAGAGGGGTTTCGAGGTCATCGGCTCGGATACGAACGCCGACCTGCCCGACGGCTCTCGCGCCCCGGACAACGCCGCGCTGGTGACCGTAGCCAGGGAACTCATCTTCACGTTCGCGGGTCGGCGGTCAGCAGACTCCTGAAGGCGAGCAGCCTCCTGCCTCCACTCAACCGTCGCGACTTCACACCTGCCGTCAAAGGCATGAGCCACAACTACGATGCCATAAACTCTTCCGAATGGCTCTAGAGAAACAGGAGCCAGACCCCGCATCCACGTCTCCCAGCCCTGCCGTTCCCAGCCACAATGAGACATTAGTTGAGGAGCAAATGACAGTATTCGCCCAAACAGAAGAACCCCGGGGCGCGCCGGCATTGAGCGCCTTTGACCGGCTGCCATATTTCAAAAAAGGCACAGAAGTGAAGCAGGCATCCTCATACCGCCGTGATAACGGCAACCCTGACAACACCAGATTTAACTACTATCAAAATCCTTCTACTGGCGGATACGTCGTCCTGGAAGAATATGCGCCGGGAACGATTTACAGAATTTGGGCGACCGAGCTGTTCGGCGGAAATATCAGGATATATTTTGACGGTGAGTCATCGCCGCGTATCAATAAATCAGTTACCGGTTTCTTCTCCGGCACATCTTCACCTTTCCTGGCGCCTTTGGTCGGTAATGACCAGGTTTCATCCGGCGGTTTTTATTCGTATTATCCGATCTCATGGCGGCAAAGCGTCAGAGTCGAGTTCACCTCCGTCCCTTCCTATTACAATATGACCTACCACACCTATAACGGTTCAAATGGAGTGACGACTTATACAGGCTCAGAGAATCTGACAGCGGCATACAGCGCCTGGAATAATCCTCTGACAGATCCCAAGCCCACTACAGGAAATCAAACAGTTAACACCGGCAGTTTCAACCTTGCTGCCGGACAATCAAAAGATCTCTTAAATGTCTCGAACGCTGCAGGTTCAGTCAGATCGGTAAAACTCACTCTCCCGCAATTTGTAACGACCCAAACCAAAAGCGGTCAGACCGTCACAGATAACGGCCGTGCCTTTACCGGCAGTTCGACGTTTCGGGCCGCTATACAGGCTTCAAATTCCGGTGTCGTTTTGACGCGAAGGCTTGATTACGGTATTGCTGATCAAACGGCGGACGTCTACGTCGATGGTGTGCTGGCCGGACGCTGGTCAACGCCGGGTACTGACCTGAGTAGTAATTGGCGGGATAGTGATTTTACGATTCCGGCAAATCTGACGCAAGGCAAAACCCAAATCACCGTTAAGGTACAGTTTGTCAGCGCCCAAATCGACTGGAATGAATTTTATTATTGGGTGAAGACGAAACAGCCAAACGGCAATATGCTCCAAACAGATACGTTAGACGTTGCTAATACCACGTCCGAGTCAGCACATAGCTATACAATTGTCACACAAACTTGGACGGGGACCAGAACTTTTACCTATCCGGCACCATTTACCCTGGATGCGGCGACACTTGACATATTAAGGAATGCGCGCGTACAGGCGTATTGGGACGGTGAAACGACACCAAGCGTCGATGTACCCCTCGGCTTTTTCTTCGGTATCGGGTCAAGCGGTGAGGGAAATCTAAAAGGATTATTGGTTGGCGTTGATCCAGCGACGCATACGTACTACAACTATTTCCCGATGCCGTACGGGACATCAGCCAGGGTCGTTTTGGTCAACGGCTCAGGACAAACCATAACCAATGCAACCGGTGTTACGCAATACAATCCCGCTGCGTACAGCAACTTGAACACCGATTCGGGCTACTTCGTCGCGCAATATAACCGCGAAGCACCGACGACAGCGGGCAGGGATTTTGTCTGGGGCAATTTCCCTTCCGGGACAGGCCATGTCGTGGGCAGTTTGCTCACGATCAGCAATACCACTGTCGATGGCGTGCTGGAAGGTGACGAGCGGATTTTTGTCAATTCATCGTCCTACAACCCTCAAATCCATGGAACCGGAACTGAGGATGTCTTTAATGGCGGATTTTATTTCAGCAAAGGCATTTTCAACTTGCCTGTCCATGGCGCACCGCTGAGATATGTGAATGCCGGCAACAGACAAACTTCTATGTATCGCCTTGAGCTTGCGGACGCGATGCCTTTTGAAAAAAGTCTGCTTTTCAAGATTGAGCACGGTCCATCAGATGACCTCAATGCAACATATGAAGGGGCTGTCTTTGCGTATATTGCGAAAAACAAAGAATCTCTCGTGCAAACAGATTCGCTCCAAATTCGTAACACCACCAGTGAAACTGCGCACAACTACAGTATTACATCACAAAACTGGACCGGGAGTTTTACGAATGATTATTTCGGGAGAGATGTCGCCGCTGTCTTTAGCGGACTGGGCAGAGCGCATAAGGGGACCAGTCAGTTTACGATGAGCATTAACCCGGCCAACCAGGGCGTCAGGCTGTCACGCATCATGGATCACGGCGTTGCCAACCAGAAAGCAAGGGTGTATGTGAACAATGCTCAGGTGGGCACCTGGTACACCGGCGGAGTGAACCTTTCCCATAAAGCACGGTATGATTCGTTTGAAATACCCGCAAGCTTTACCTCCGGTAAAAGCTCTATCACCATTAAGATTCAGTTTGTTTCAAGTGCGAATGACTGGAACGAATTTGTTTACGACGCATATTCGCACGTGAATCTGAATCTGAGTCCGAGTCCGTAGCTTATTCTCCCATGTTATGCTTTACAGTGAGTGAAACGTAAAGCAATGACAAAATATCTTTTGCGTCGGGGTGCTATGTGCTGGTAATGGTCTGATGGGCGGCATCAATGAGTGACATTGCTAGCCAAGCGTCATGAAGATCGGTAGCGGGGAATAGTGGAGTTAGTCCTTCGACGGATCTTGCAAAATCTTCAACCTCGACCTGGTATGCGTTCGGACTGGAATGCCTGACGGATTCCGTTTCGCCGGCACGGGTCACATCGAAGCTGACCGAAGAGTCCTCTGTGAAAAAGCCTGGCGCATAGATTGAGCCATCCGTTCCATTTATGCGCAGATCATTGGCTGATGGTCCATAGAGACGGGAAGACCTGATATGCGTGAGACATTCATGCTGCTCATAGAGGATGTCAACCGTCTCATGCGTCTTGTCCTCAGGCCGACGGACAGATGCGGCACCTCGTAGCGATCCTGGTCCGAGCAGGCCAATCATTGCATCAATGGTGTGTATGCCGGCGTCGTTCATAGCCGATAGACCGTTCTTTAAAGGGTCAAGTTTCCAGGCTGCACTTGGAGCCGCTCGATTCATTTTGAAGCTCCATTCAGCAGAGGCGGTGACGATTTCACCAAGTTCGCCATTCTCGAGAATTTCCCGCATTCGCCGATAAGTGTCCTGATGGCGGAGGTGATGGGCTACGTGAACAACAACCGCCCGCACGGCCGCGATGTGACTTAGTTCGTTGCACTCGTCGGCGCTCATCGCTGCCGGTTTTTCTAGCAGACAGGGAATGCCACGATCGATGACTCGCTTGGCTTGAGAAAAGTGCATGTAGGGTGGGGAGCAAATCATGACAGCATCATAAGAGCCCTCATCCAACAATTTGTGCTCGTCAGTATAGACGGACTGAATACCATACTTGTCGGAGACGTCGCGAAGTTTTTCTGGGTTGCGTCCCTGAATGGCCGAAACTGTTACAAGTTTGGAATTAACCAGTGCCGGGATCGTGCGTTTCTGGGCAGTGCCCGTAGCTGAAAGTATGGCTAGGCGAAGGGGCTTCATCGGGTGTTTCCATCCATAACTAAGGATCGTCTGGTAATGGATAAGGTCAATTCTCCAGTCAGGTGGTGGCTTCTTGCAATCTCGTGAGTTCCAGATGATGGAGCCGTCGTCGGCCTGGTCAGTTCGGCCGGACTCGCCGGGTCAGCGCTAGCACCGCGGCAGTCACAGCCGCGGGACTGTTGACCGGCGTCAGGTGACGGGCTCCGGGGATCAGGATCGGAGGCGGCGCTCCAATGCGTGCGGCTGTGGTGTACGGCGAGCTCTTGTCAAATTCGGAGTCGTCTGCGCCGAAGACAACCGCCTTGGGCAGGTCCGTCGTCGCCAGTCGGGCAAGGGTCGCAGGCCGGAGACCGGGAACGCCCTGATTGGCCATTGCCCACAGCGCCGCTTCGGCGCCGGCGACCTGCAGGGGGCGCCTCCATTGGTCGATGCCGTGGGCGTCCAGCGGTGGACAGGAATCGCCGCAGGCGGAGCCGTAGATGCTGCGGACGACGGCGTCGGACCGCAGCAGCAGGCGAAGGATCGTGGTGCGGTAGTGGTCGATGAGCAACCGTGTGAGCGGGGACCTCGCACCGGCGCCGGTGTTCAGCGCGTCGCCGTCGAGGAACATCACCGCCCCCACCGCCGGCGGTCTGCGCAGCGCTGCCATGGCGACGATCGCTGCGCCGCTGGAATGACCCACCAGCACGGGCCGGTGCAGGTGCAGCGCGGCGATGAAGTCCAGCAGCTGGGTCGTCTGATGCTCCGCTGTGAAGGGGGCGACCCGCTGGCTGTAGCCCCAACCGTCCAGATCCAGCGCGTAGACCCGGTGGCCCGCTGCTGCCAGCCGAGGGCCGGTGTACTGCCAGGTGTCGGCGGACTCAACGAAACCGTGGACGAGCACGATCGGGGTGCCCGACGTACCCCATTGCCGGAAGCGGGTGCGAAGGTCACCGGTCCGGACGTAGGTGAGGCCCGCCGGGACGGCCATCGGTTTCCGGGTCACCGCGTTGTAGCCGAACGAGAAGACCGTGCCCACGACGACCAGGATTGCGACCCCGAGGGCGATCCTCCAAAGCCACCGTCGCCACCGGCGCTGTCCGGCCACGCGCAAAGTCTGGCACGCCTCAATAAACTCCCCGCCGGACGCCAATACTCGACGCGGCCGTGATGATCGCCATCAGGGGCGAGGGCGAACAGTCGTGGATGATCAAGCAATCGGGCAAGCAGGACCTGCAGATGACGCTCTACAAGCGGTTTGTCAGCATCGCGATTGCGGGCGGGATGCCGTGCTGTGCTATCTGTCGGCCCTGTGCGGACCCGTTGCGCTGGTGATCGGGCTGAAGTCGCTGAACGCGATCAAGGCTGAGCCCCACGCGGAGGTCGCAGCGAAGCGATGACGGGGATTCATCCTTGGCATCATCGCAACACCTCTCTTCGTCCTGTGGATCCTCTTCGTCGCGTTCATGATTTGGCTCGCGGTCGAGCATCCGGCGGCGTTCGAGGATTGACAAGATGGCGCGAACGGTCGCGACCATCGGAGCGATTCTTATACTCAGTACACGAGCGCGCCACTCGGCATGAATCTGCCAGAACGTCCGAGGGAGGGGGCGCATGCTGACATCGATTGCGGGAAAATCCGTCGTCGTCACCGGTGCGAGCAAGGGGATCGGCAAGGGCATCGCGCGGGTCTTCGCCAGGAACGGCGCGAAGGTCACGATTGTCGCGCGTCACCACGCCGAGTCGGAAGCCGCCGCGAAGGAACTCGGCGGCGATGCGAGCGCCGCCATAGCCGACGTGACCAACCTCGCCGAGTTGGAGAAGATGGCGAAGAGCGCGGCGCGCCGGAATGGCGGCATCGACGTGCTCTGCGCCAATGCCGGGATCTTTCCGCAGGCGAGGATCGAGGACATGTCGCCCGAGCAATGGGACGCAGTGCTCGCCACCAATTTGAAGGGCACGTTCCTCGCCGTGAAAGCCTGCGTGCCCTACCTCAAGAAATCCGCCGCTGGCCGGATCGTCATCACCTCCTCGATCACGGGTCCGATCACCGGCTTTCCCGGCTGGACGCATTACGGAGCGTCGAAATCCGGCCAGCTCGGCTTTCTGCGCACCGCCGCGATCGAGCTCGCGAAATACGGGATCACCGTCAACGCGGTCATGCCCGGCAACATCATCACCGAGGGGCTGGAGTCGCTCGGGCCGGAATACCACAAGACCATGGCCGCCTCGATCCCGCTGAAGCGGCTCGGCACCGTCGAGGATATCGGTTACGCCGCGCTGTTCCTCGCCTCGAAGGAAGCGGGCTATATCACTGGTCAGACGATTGCCGTGGACGGCGGGCAGATCCTTCCGGAATCGCTCGAAGCGCTGAAGGATTGAGCCAACGTGTTGGCGCGGGCTTACCCGGCGAGCAGGTTCACTGGGTTCGATTTCGCCGACGAGGCCATTGCCGCCGGCCGCGCCGAGGCCCAGGTGTGGGGATCCTCCGCATCCAGGACCGCTTCCTGCCCGGACGTGCATTGAACCTCATGGCCTGGTCCAGCACCTCGGTGGCGGCGCGTTATCAACACGTCACTGACCCAATTCGGCGGGAGGTTGCGGGTCGAGTAAATGGCTTGCTGTGGGACAGAGGCATGATGACCGCGGGTCAACTGAGACCAAAATTGAGGCCACGACCGAATTCTCAGCCTGAGGTCGAGAGTGACGAGCTTCCATCTCCCCTTGCCAGACCAGCGGAGGATGCGGGATTCGAACCCGCGAGGGCGTGAACCCAACACGCTTTCCAAGCGTGCGCCATAGGCCTCTAGGCGAATCCTCCGCGCGGAAGGTTACCGGCTATGACAAGCAGGGGCGAGCCGTACGCCCGCAGCGGACCTTTGCAGCTGCTTGCGGTTTGGCGAGAGCGACTAGCTGCCCACCCGGGGCGATCGGCGTGGGCAATGGGTGCGCACTCGTGGGTGTGTAACACACGAATGACAAGAATCTAACTGTTGTCCGTCCCGTGTGTCGCGTCGCCATCCTGCCCGAAAGCTGACCTAGTCTCTGCCCCTAAGACCAATCACCTTGAGTCTCAGGAGATGGCGATGTCTTTGAACATCAAATCCAACGGCACGAGCACCCGCATTCAGTTCGTGCTCCCAGACGATATCCATGACGGACCGGTCTCGGCTGTCGGGACCTTCAATGACTGGGTGCCTGGCGCCCACAAGCTGGTACGCCGCAGCAACGGCACCCGCAGCGTGACCGTTGCGGTGCCTGCTGGCCAGCCGGTCAAGTTCCGCTACCTCGGTGCCGGTGGTGTCTGGTTCGACGACGACGACGCTGACGCGATCACGCCTGAGGGTTCCTTGATCAACGCCTAAGGATTTGGGCCTGAGCTCTCGCGCACCTGGGCCAAAGAAGATCATCAGCTGGTAAGTGCCGGCTCCGCCTCGCCGGTGTAGCGCTCGCTGAGCTGTCGATAAGGTCGGCTGCCCAGCGCGAGAAACGTGACTACAAGGCCGACGAGCCCGGTCAGGACGAAAACCAGTGCAATCCCGCGATCGGGGCCGGTGCCGAACCATCCGCCGATCAGTTCGACACCTGCACCCGTCGTCATGAACGGGATGAAGATCAGCTGCGTGATCGGCCCGATCATGAACGCCGTAAGCGGCGACGCGGCCTGTTCGATGCTCTGGGCGAACCCGAAGACTCGGCCCTGCCGTTCGTAGGGCACGACCTTCTGAAGGATGGTCTGCTCGGCCGCCTCGGCGTACGGGCCCAACAGCATGTACACGGCCATGCCTGCCGTCAGCAAGATCACCGAGGACTGCAGTGGGAAAACGCAGCTCACGCTCCAAAATCCGACATTGACCAGCAGCAGCAGCCGGACCGGATTCTTGCCCAGGCCAGTCTTGGCGACGGCGAGACCTCCCAGGATGAAGCATGTGCTGAGCGCACCCCAGAGCAGACCCCAGGCCTGCACGGACATCAGATACAGCCCGTACGCGTCAAGCAGGGCCATGAACGCGCCGGCGAGGAAGTTGTTGAAGCAGGAAAAGGCGATCAGTGCCAGCAGTCCCGGTACGCCGCGCACCACCCGCACAGTGCCTCGAACGTCGACCTTGTGCTGCTTGGGCTGCAGGTCGGTGGACTCCGCGTCTGAGGCCGCTGTGCCTTCGGGCCGATCCTCGAGTCGAACAAATGCCAGATGTACAACGCTGAGTCCCAGCACAGCCATGCTCAGCAATAAGACATAGAACATGCCGCCGGCCGCCACTAGAAGTCCACTGATAACCGATGTGACGAGGAAGGACACTCCAAGGGTTGTTCCCACAAGGCCATTGGCCCGGTCCCGGCGATCCTCAGGGATCAACAGCGTGACCAGTGTCATGAGAGCGATCGACCGGACATTTCCGGCGATCACTCCGAACATCGACAGCACGATGAAGACCCACAGCATCACGCTCGCCGGATTGGCGAAAGTTTGCTGTGTGGTCAGCTGGTAGAGCGTGAAGGCAACGGCATAGAACGCCAAGGAAACCAACGACGCGGCCTGCATCGTGGTCTTCTTGGGGTATTGATCGACGAGGCTGCCGAACCAGATCCCGCTGACGGCCGTCGTCACCAGGAATATGCCCGCCACCATTCCGGTCGCCAGCACCGACTTGGTCTCCAGGAACACCCAGAAGGTGACTGCGAACCACACCGTGTAGTTGATGACCGAGACGAGCAACGTGTTCACCAGCAGATGCGCGAATGCGCGATCCGTGCTCTTCCTGAGGTCCAGCGCAGGCGTCTTGGTCGTGGACATGAAAGCTCCCGTCAGCCGATCCTACGGTGTTGACCAGTTGCGACTTCTAGACTCATCGGCATCGCCAGCCATCCCGTACACTCGTTCTCTGGTCCCTCGTGTGGCGATAACTCACCCAACTCCCCCAGGGCTTGACGGCAGCAAGGGTAAGTGAGCTCTTTCGGGTGCGCGGGGGACCGCTCTGTGTTCGCTCTAGGCGAGAGACTGGCTGCGCCGCTTCCTGAGGCCCAGCCGTTCCATCAGGCCCATGGCGTCGTACGGGGCGCGTACCTTCGCGTCGTTGTCGCAGTAGACGTAGACATCGCAACCCTGTTCAGTCCAAGAGTTGATCTTGGTCGTCCAGTCGTCGAGCTCGCGATCACTGTAACCGCTCGCATAGAGTTGATCATGACCGTGCAGCCGCACATACATCAGGTCAGTGGTGATCTCGGTGATGATCGGCCATTGCCCTGGGTTGTCGGCGACTACGAGCGCGATCTTGTGTTTGCGGAGCAGCTGATAGAACTCCGGGTTACGAAAGCTCTCGTGACGTACCTCGACGGCATGGCGTAGCCGCTGCCTCGGGTGCGCCGCCTTGGTCACTGCATGATCATTAGGCACGCGTTGATCATGGTTCGCGGCGATCTTGGCGGTTGCCCCGGTAGTATGCGGCAATTGCGCGAAGAACCCGTCCATCCGATCCGCATCGAAGCCAAGGTTCGGCGGTAGCTGCCACAAGATCGGACCTAGCTTCTGATCGAGTGCGAGCACGCCGGATGCGAAGAAATTCGCCAGCGGCGTCTCGATGCCGCTCAATTTCTTCATGTGCGTGATGAACCGTCCGCCTTTGACCGCGAAAACGAAATCCTCCGGAACAGCCGCAGCCCACCCCTCGAAGCTGGATCTGCGTTGCAGAGCGTAGAAGCTGCCGTTGATCTCAACGGAGTTCATTCGCTCGGCCACATACTTCAGCTCTTTGCGATGCGGCAATCCGGGCGGATAGAACTCTCCACGCCACGGTGGATATGTCCAACCTGAAATACCGATCCGAACCGTCACAGCCGAATGCCATACCGGGCCAAGATCGGCGCCAGCGCAGCTACACCGCCGTCCACCGGAAAGAGCTCGCCGTGGATCCCGAGCTCGCGGGCGCCGCCGACGTTGCCTTCATGATCATCGATGAAGAGCACCCGGCTGGGTGCGACATTGATGCGGTCCATGATCGTTTGAAAGTACCCCGCTTCGGGCTTCGCAAACCCGAGCTCGAACGAGTAGAACTGCTCCTCGAAGATCGTCTCGAGGCCGAGCGAGCTGCGCATGTACCCCCCACGCAGGTTCTGCTGGTTGGTCGCCAGTGCACAGTGCAGCCCAAGATCACGAACTGCACGCACGGCGTCGAGCATCGGCTGCCGGACCTCGATCCAGAAGTGCTGATCGATGACTTCCTCGAGCGGCACGTTGATCTGGAACTGATGCAGCACCTCGCGCATGGCCGCTCCGAAATCGTTGCCGGTAAGGCAGGCCGTATCTGCGGCTGCCACGGCCAGCAGGAACTCCTCGGCTCTCGACCCACCCCAGCGGCTAATGTCATCGCGCCAGCCATCACGAGCGGCCTGGATCACCCCGTCGGCGTCGAACAGCACCCAGTCGAGCTCCACGGCAGCGCAGCCTACGCCGTGTCTAATTGCTCCGCTCGCTAGCGCTCGCTCCGCGCGGATCGCGCTGTTGAGCCCGCCTAGTTCGTCGTCGCTCTGGGACGAAAAAGCATGTTCCCTCCGCTCCTCCTCACCACGGCGGGGCGCGATCCGTGTTTGATTGCTCCGCTCGACGAGCGCTCGCTGTGTTTGATGGCTCGCTACCGCTCGCAGCGATGTTCGCTGGATCGCCGCCGTCTTCGTCAGAGCCCGACGAAACGGAAAAAGCGTTGTTCCGCCGTCTCCTCCTGCAGATCGGCGGCGCGAACATCGAGAATCGTCTCGCGATCCCCGACGCTCGCCGCTAGTGGCGAGATCAGCGGAAAACGCAATCCAGCTGTCACCATCCGGGCATAGGGTGCATGCGTGGAGGAAGCAGGGCTTGAGGACGTGCGGCTCTCCGACGACGATCCGGAGCGGATCGAGCACACTCAGGACGAGGCACTGTTCGACGGCGCTGCGGCCGGGCCGTCGGGAAGTGCACCACTCGCGCTCTACCGGCGCTATCGCCCAGATACCTTCGCCGAGGTCATCGGTCAAGACCACGTCACCGAGCCACTGCAGCGCGCGCTGACCAATAACAGGGTCAACCACGCCTACCTGTTCTCCGGACCCCGCGGCTGCGGCAAGACCACCTCGGCACGAATTCTGGCCAGAGCCCTGAACTGCGAAAAGGGTCCGCGCGCAGTGCCCTGCGGTGAGTGCCGCTCCTGTCGGGACCTCGCCCGCAACGGGCCTGGGAGCATCGACGTGATCGAGATCGACGCGGCCAGCCACGGTGGTGTCGACGACGCTCGCGACCTGCGGGAGCGGGCGTTCTTCGCGCCGGTCAGCAGTCGCTTCAAGATCTACATCGTCGACGAGGCTCACATGGTGACTACGGCGGGCTTCAATGCCCTGCTCAAGCTGGTCGAGGAGCCTCCGCCGCACGTCAAGTTCGTCTTCGCCACGACGGAGCCGGACAAGGTCATCAGCACAATCCGGTCGCGTACGCATCACTATCCATTCAGGTTGGTACCGCCGCGACTGCTGACCGAGTACCTGGGGAAACTGTGTGAGGCCGAAGGCATTGCAGTCGAGCCAGCCGTGCTGCCTTTGGTGGTCCGCGCCGGCGGTGGCTCGGTGCGCGACTCGCTTTCCGTACTCGACCAGCTGCTTGGCGGGGCCGATCAATCAGGTGTGTCTTACAGGCAGGCTGCCGCCCTGCTGGGGTATACGCCCGACTCGCTGCTCGATGAGTTTGTGGATGCCTTTGCGGCCGGCGACGCCGGCGGTGTGTTCTCCTGCGTGGACAAAGTGATCGAGGTTGGTCAGGACCCGAGGCGCTTCGCCGAAGATCTGCTTCGTCGGCTCCGCGACCTGTTGATCGTTGCCGCGGTGCCGGATGCGCTGAGCTCCGGACTCGTCGATGTCGCTCCTGACCAGGCCGAACGCCTCAGCTCCCAAGCTGCGTCGCTGGGCACCGCCGAGCTGACCCGGGCCGCGGAGGTCATCGCTACCGGGCTCACCGACATGCGCGGCACCACGGCTCCCCGGTTGCATCTGGAGCTGATGTGCGCACGAGTGCTGTTGCCTGGCGCCGACGTCGATGATCGCGGCATTCACGCGCGACTCGACCGTCTCGAGCGGCGGATCGGTGTGACAGGCTCATCCACCGCGGCCAAACTAGCGCCGACACAAGAAGAGGTGACCCTCGCGCCGACGCCTCAGGCGGTCCAAGTGGCGGCACCCGCGCCCACTCCACCGCCGGAGCCACTCGCTGCCCAAGCGCCGACAGACGACCCCAAGCCCGCGACCCCAGAATCCCAGAGTGGCGGTCTCACGGTCACTGACGTACGCCGGCTCTGGCCCGAAGTGCTCGAGGAGGTCAAAGGCAAGCGTCGCTTCACCTGGATCCTGCTCAGCCAAAACGCCCAGGTCGCCGAACTGCGCAAGGGCAGCTTGCTACTAGCCATGTCGAACCCAGGAGCGCGTGACAGCTTCGCCCGCGGTGGCAACGAGGACGTGCTGCGCGAAGCGATCGTCGTAGTGATGGGTGCGGACTTCACCATTGAGACGATGGTGGATCCCAGTGCGGGCAGCTCGGCTGGAGTGCCTCGCGCTGCAGTGCCGACCGAGCAGCGGCCCACGACACCAAGATCACGACCTGACTCCTCACAAGCCCGCGTCGCGAACGGCGCGCGAAGCGACACCGCCGAGGATCCAGATTCGGTCGCGAGCCGCGAGGACAGCGACCTGGACGAGGACGGGGAGTCGCATACCGAGCTGCTGGCGCGCCACCTCGGCGCGGAGATCATCGCCGAGGAGGATCACGGCGCATAGGCTGGGCGCGCGAGAACCTCCACCCCGAAAGGCCCGCGATGATTCCCGAAGGCGACATGTCCGGACTGCTGGCCCAAGCTCAAGCAATGCAGGAGCAGCTGCTCAACGCTCAGCAGGAGTTGGCCGAGATGGAGATCGAGGGCTCCGCTGGTGGTGACCTGGTGATCGCAACGGTTACCGGCGCGGGCGAGCTCGTGGGGTTGGTGATCAAGCCTGAGGCCGTCGATCCAAGCGACACCGAGACCTTGGCGGACCTGATCGTGGCTGCGATACGCGACGCAACCAACCAAGCCCAAGCCGTCGCTGCCGGCAAGCTTGGCCCGCTAGCCGGCGGGCTGGGTATGGGCGGCGGACTGCCCTTCTAACAGGTTCAGCATGTACGAGGGCCCGGTCCAGGACTTGATCGACGAGCTCGGGCGACTGCCCGGGATCGGGCCGAAGAGTGCCCAGCGCTTGGCCTTCCATATCTTGGCCGCGGATCCAGACGATGTCATCCGGCTTGCGGCCCTACTCAAGAAGGTCAAGGAGACGGTCAAGTTCTGTGAGATCTGTTTCAACGTCTCCGAGGACACCCAATGCCGCATCTGCCGCGACCCGCGTCGGGACTCGACAACTATCTGCGTGGTCGAGGAGGCGAAGGATGTGGTCGCAGTGGAGCGTACGCGGGAGTTTCGCGGCCGCTACCACGTTTTGGGCGGGGCCATCAGCCCGATCGATGGGATTGGGCCCGGTGATCTGAAGATTCGCGAGCTCTGCCTGCGGCTTGCGGACGGGACCGTCACTGAGGTGATCTTGGCGACTGATCCGAATCTCGAAGGGGAGGCTACGGCCACGTACCTGAGCCGGCTCTTGCTCCCGATGGGCGTCAAGGTCAGCCGGCTCGCGAGCGGGCTGCCAGTTGGTGGTGATCTTGAGTACGCCGATGAGGTCACTCTCGGTCGGGCCTTCGAAGGTCGCCGCTACGTCGACGCTTAGGTGACTCGGCTCGCTACGTCATTCACGCTCGCATCTCTGGCCCACCACCTCAGGCAAGTGGTCGAAGGCGGCATGGCTGGATCGATCCAAGCATGTCGCTTACGACCACATGCCGACGAAGAACGCCGAGTCACCAGGGGAATCAGACCGCGACGATGCTGTCTTCGGTGTGGAAGACGCCGAGTTTCTCGCATGCCCCGTTCAAGATGCGCTGTACGGCGAGGGTGTCCGAGAGCGGCATGATCACGCTCTCGGTGCGGCCGGCGCGGATGCACTCGGTCACCTCGATGAGCTCGTGGGAGTAGCCGGTCCCAAGCGGTGGGCGGCTGATGATCTCCGGCTCCTGGCCTTTGTGGCACAGCACAATGCGGTGTGGATGGTGGAACCTCGGCGGTACCTCGATCCAGCCCTTGGTGCCATGGATTCGCGCTGCGCCAGGTGTGTGGTGTTTCAACGACATCAGCAGGGTCGCGACACGACCGTCGTCGTAGCCCAGCAGCACGCCAGCCTCGGCGTCGACACCAGTAGGAGTCAGAGAGCCGTTCACTGCGATGCGATCCGGCGTGCCGAGAAAGTACTGCGCAAAAGACACGACATAGACCCCGAGATCGAGCATCGCACCGCCGCCCTGCGCCGGGTCGAACAAGCGGTCGGCCGGGTCGTACGGCCGATCCACACCAAGATCAGCTTGCACCTGCCGCACCTCGCCGATCGCCCCGTCGTCGATCAGAGAACGAGCCGTCACAATCGCTGGCTGAAAGCGGGTCCACATTGCCTCCATCACAAAGACCCGCTGGTGCCGCGCAGCCGTAATGATCTCCTCGGCGCCCGCCACCGTGGCAGTGAACGTCTTCTCCACCAAGGCAGCTTTGCCCGCAGCGACCGCGGCGAGCGCGATGGCGTAGTGCTGCGGATGCGGCGTCGCGATGTAGACCGCATCGACATCCTGGTCACTCATGATCTCGGCGTACGATCCGTACGCGCGAGCGAGACCGTGATCGGTGGCGAACGCCTGCGCGCGCTCGATGGAACGGCTGGCGACAGCCAGGGCCTCTGCACCAGCCACGTAGGGGAAGTCGTTGATCACCTGTGATGCGATGCGGCCTGGTCCGATGATGCCCCAGCGAACGATCCGTGAATCGATCATCTGCGACGACCCTGCCGCTGCTGCCGCAGGTTGCCGGCGATCGAGGAGATGAAGATGGGGATGAAGATCAACCACCAGTAGCTCCAGCTGGTGGCAAAGCAGAACAAGATGACGGCGGGCCAGGAGGCGGCCGCCAGGACAGCCAGCACGGTATCTGTCTTGTTGCGTTCCGGGATGGCTGGGTGCGCATGGTGGGCGATTTCCGGGCTCGTCGCCGGCGTACGCTGCCACGGCGGGATTTCGAAAGCGCGCTGCTCGCGCTGCCAGGGCGGCGCCTGGTACGTGGGCTGGCTGTTGTTCGACGTCGGCCGGGGGTCTGGCAGATCGTCGAACAAGACAGCGAGCTCGGATCCCGTTTTGGCATTGAGTGCGCGGCTCATCCGATCGTCGAACTCTGAGGCATCGATCCGTCCCTGAGCCATGTGTTCCTGTAAGAAAGCGACCGCTTGGTCGCGATCAGCGTCGCCGATGCGGGGTTCCACGGGTCGCTTTGTCGAGTCGGCCGACTGGTGCTGAGGCGCCTCGGCAGGCTCCGGCCCGGGCGTGGACGGCTCATTCACAACCCCCAGTATGCTCTGGAGCGCCTTGAGAGAAAGATCAATCGCCGAGCCAACCACTAGACTCGCGGCGTGGAACAGGAGCCGCTGTGGGCCGCGTAGTACAGAAGTACGGCGGCTCCTCAGTCGCCGACGCCAACAGCATCAAGCGCGTGGCCAAGCGGATCGTGGCAACCAAGAAGGAGGGCCACGACGTAGTCGTGGTCATCTCCGCGATGGGCGACACCACTGACGAACTGATGAGCCTGGCGCTTGAAGTTTCCCCCCTTCCACCCCCTCGCGAACTCGACATGCTGCTTACCGCCGGTGAGCGGATGAGTGCCGCACTGCTCGCTATGGCGATTCATGACCAGGGCATGCATGCGCGTTCACTCACTGGCTCTCAGGCCGGCATCATTACCACCGGCACGCACGGGAACGCTCGAATCATCGACATCACCCCAGGCCGGATTACCACGGCGCTCGATCGCAACGACATTGTGATCGTGGCTGGTTTCCAGGGTGTAGCACAAGACACCAAGGACGTGACGACGCTGGGTCGTGGCGCCTCAGACACGACAGCCGTTGCGCTGGCGGCTTCACTGGGTGCTGACCACTGCGAGATCTACACAGACGTCGATGGCGTGTATACCGCCGATCCCCGAATCGTGCCGAGCGCTCGCCTCATCCCGGAGATCAACTACGAGGAAATGATGGAGATGGCGGCGTGTGGCGCCAAGATCTTGCATCTGAGGTGCGTTGAGTATGCGCGCCGCGAAAACGTGCAAGTACACGTACGATCTTCCTTCTCCGATAAGGACGGTACGTGGGTGCAGGAGCTAAAGGGAGGGCGCGCAGTGGAACAGGCGATCATCTCCGGAGTCGTCCATGATCGGAGCGAAGCCAAGATCACGATTGTCGGTGTCCCGGACCGGATTGGCGAGGCAGCGCGGATCTTTACGGCAGTGGCTGAGAAAGAGATCAACATTGACATGATCGTGCAGAACGTTTCTGCTGTGGAGACCTCGCGCACTGATATCTCTTTCACCTTGCCGAAGACCGACGGCACGGCTGCCATGGAAACGCTCAATGGGCTGAAAGACGATGTGGGCTTCAATGACGTGCTCTACGACGACCGGATCGGAAAGATCTCCGTGATCGGGGTCGGCATGAGATCGCACCCGGGTGTCAGTGCCAAGTTCTTCTCGGCGCTTGCCGAGGCTGGGGTGAACATCGAAATGATCTCTACGTCAGAGATCAGAATTTCGGTAATTGTTGATCAAGACGATGTTGATCGTGCCGTGGTCGCATCGCATACCGCTCTTGGGTTGGATACCAGCGAAGAGGCGGTCGTTTACGCCGGCACGGGCCGCTGATCATTCCGGGCACACCTATGGCTGCTATCGCCCCTCATCAATTGCAGCCGGTGGGGCCTATGCGCACGCTTACCTTGCCCATCCCGTTGTACGGCGTGAACGTGGCGGCGCCGGTGATGCAGCGGTTGTAGGTGTCGTCGAGATACACGCCTCCGACTTGGGTGGTGTGCGGCTGGCTGGAAAAGAACGCGTACTCCGGCCACTGGTTGCCGCTGTAGTCGCTGAATCGTAGTGAGACCGTGAGTCGACCTTGCGTCCGGGAAGGCCATCCAAACCTGGTGCCGACGGCGCAGTTCCGGTCGTGATGCTCGGGGCTGAAATAGATCTTGAGGTTGACGCTGCCTTCGTTGGTGCTCTCTGTCTTGTTCGCGATCACTGTCCCGGGGCACTTCGTGAGCGGGCCGCCTGGGATGTTCGTTACGTCTTTAGCCGTCGCCGTCGTCGTGGATGGCGTAGTGGTGTATGTCGTTGTTGGCTTTGGAGTCGTGGTTGTTCCAGCGGAAGACGACGGCCAGGTACCACTCGCAGCTGCGCCGAGCAGCGCGAGGAACAGTATGAAGACGATGAATCCGAAAGCGGTGTCTGTAGCGTCGTCAGCCATGCTTTGCCTCGATCAATACCGTGTAAAACACTTGTTAACCATTGCCCAAGCCGATTAAACGTTGGCCAAAAACAATTCTTGACCGTGTTTCACCTCGATCAGAACGTCGTGCAAAACACTTTGATCATTGATCATGATCGCGTGTGGTGTCAAGGGCGGGGTCCCAATGGACCGATGCCGATACCGTGGCGTTACGACGATAGCCGATCTGGTTGATCATGATTTGACACTGAGTGCCCAAGTCGGATCAGGAAGCGTTGCGGCGGAAGCACTAGCTCTTGCCGGAGAGCGCGACAAGCGCCCCAGCCAGCGCGAAGTACTTGTTGCTCCCCAGCTCAGCGACGGTCTGGATGCCAAAGACTTCGGAGAGCATCTGGTCGTGGCGTTCAGTGAGACCGGCCAGCGCCGATGGCGGAGCGGCGAGGATCTCGGTCAAACTCTTTTCTTCGTACGCCTTGTCCAACACATTGCCCAGCTCGAAGGACACTGCCATGATCTGCTCCTCAGGGGGTGAGGGCGCGACCGGGGTGACGCGCGTGTTGATCACCATCTTCTCGAATTCCTGGGCGGAACAGCTAGAGGACAATTTTGCTTTTGGGATTGGCGCCCGTAGTCATCTCAACCCGATCGTCGGATATGCAGCGCGTGCGATCTTGGATCGTCAGGCATGCGGTCTCCAGCTTCCTGGTATTGGCGTACGCGATAACCGTGGCCCTGTTGCTTGTCCCAAAGGGACTGACTGAGCCGGGCCTGCTTCCGGGTGAAGCGACTCCACATGGAATTCTTGAGAACGTCCTCGGGTCGGCCGTGCCGGCCTTCATAGTGACGGCTCTGGTCGGCGGACC
>Ga0207428_10001125_pt1 | contig 29047 bp, 25 predicted proteins | sample RhiMethybrSRZTD1_FD_187600 | JGI IMG/M metagenome (GOLD analysis project Ga0207428, IMG submission 187600) | Populus rhizosphere microbial communities from Tennessee, USA - Rhizosphere MetaG P. TD hybrid SRZTD1 (SPAdes) (version 3) | ecosystem: Host-associated > Plants > Roots > Rhizosphere >...
CCAGCATCGAACCCCAGACCATCCATTTCAACTGCTGGCGCACCACCGTGTTTTTGCTAACGATGAAACGCCGGGCCAGCAATGCGGCACTCGCTATCAAGGCAATCGTAAAGTGAATGAACGATGACTTATAGAACCGGGCCAGAAAGTTCGGTGAGTAATCAAGCAACTGATGAGGAAATATCTTGACTAACTCATCGTGCAGGAAAATGACGGCGGTGAACCCCAACAGTACGAAGGCCGGCACATACATCAGCAAGGTGCGCCACCGCCGCTCTTCGAAAAGGTGATAGCGGACGGGATAAATCGTACTGAAGTGCAAAAACAACGGAGCGAAAAAGATGAATCCGGCGTTTCGCAGAAAGCCAATTGCCAGATCCAGGTCCCGGTAAGTGCCGAGAGGTGTGTAGAAGTGGAATACAAAAGCCGCCAGGCACAAGCCAACAAAATGCAGCACAAATGGAGCGCGACCACCTTGCCGAAAGACCACAAACAGCCCGATGCAGAGATAGACAACCCCGATGAAATTGATATAAAGGTCGCGAGCGGTAAGATTGTTGACCGCGCCCAGGTTGTCGAGGTCCGCGTAATAGTAACGGGTCTCAGGAGGGTAAGAGGGGCGCTCGATCAGGTAATGAATATCACCCCCGACGTGCGCCTGATCCAGATAAACCTGAACGTGCTGGGAAGCTGCGATCGAATCGCATCTAACGCCCCGGGTTAAGTCCTCGCACTTCTGGCCCGTCATGCTGACTGCCAGCAAATGGTCGCCGGGATTCAGGCGCGCTCTGCCTGCAGCGGAACCGGGCGCAATTGATTTGGCGACGACGCCTTGAGCAGTATCAACCCACGTCACGCCGTCCCAGGCCGGCCCCTGATGACTGAGCCGCTGAGAAAAATTCAGTGCGCCCGCGGCAATCAGGAGCGCCGCCGTTACCAGCAGCAACCACGTTTTACCGGTTAGCACTGAACCCTTCGTCATACAAACACACCAGATCGTTTTAGGTTTAGGCAACCGATGTTCCAACGACCCGACCAAAGCTTTTTAAGGTCGAAGAACAATGTTGCTGGACTTGCAGCCATTTTTTTGACTTACTTTTGGCTTACAAGGCGACGGGCTCGGGCTTTAAGCTGTCCATCTTTTCGTTCTCGTCCGAGAATTTGGAGAAGCATGGACTCTAGCTGAGAACGGCGGCCGCGAGAGGCTGGTAGGACCGCACCGCCCTCCGATCAAAAACGAACCAGGATCCCTCCGCGAACCGAACGTGCGTAAGTACCGGTTTCCAACAGCGTTTCGCCGTTGCTGGTCCGCGTTTGGAAATCAAAAAGATTCCGTGCGTCGATGATGGCCTGTGCTCGAACGGGAAGACCAAAGGTCGGGAGATCCTGCGTGATCTCAACACTGAGGGAGGGGTCGTAAACTGCGAGTCGCCCTGCAAACGGATCGATTGCGAACACTGTGGCTTGCGGTGAAAAGCGAAAGACAGTCTGGACATGGGTGCCGGTGGACCAGTCGCCCGCGACTTGCAGAGCGGCCGTTTGGAAAAATCCGTTGCTGAACAAATCCGCGGGATTTGTGATGCCCTCAGGCGAAAGTTTCTGTCCTCTTCCAAATGAGTATCCGGCCGACGCGCTCCAAACCTGATTCAGCCGTCGCGAATAGACGACACGCATACCGCGCGCCGATCCGTTTTGGTTCGCGACCTCCGCGATTGCCATTGAGGGGTTTCCTGAAAATGCCGATAGCGGCATCGCCATCAGACCCACGCCGCGGCCGCTGGTCATATCCATGAAAGCGGCGGCTTCGACGCTCGAGCGGTTATCGAGGACACGCTGGAGACCGAATTCGAGACGCCGGCTTTGGCCCATCACGGCCCTTCCTCCGACGAAGGCCACCGGTTGTGTTGCCGGGCGTTTGAACAGTACCGGACCTTCTTCGAAGTTCACCGCGCTTTGCACGGTTGACTCGTCGCCACCGGGCGCATAGGAAGCCCTTATCCGCGTTCGCGCATTAGCATCAAACTGAAGTCCGAACCGCGGTATCAGGGCCGAATCGCCTCCAGCGCCGGTGAAGCGCGAGTAATCAACTCCCATCACCACGACCACGCCATCGCGCACGATCCATTCATCAATCGCCCGTACCGAAACCTGGCCCAGACGATTTCGCTCAGAAAATTTTCCGCCGATAACATTGGACAGTCGCGCGCCGCCGCCTGACAGGCTCAGCCGGTGTCGATCATCCAGGCGCAAGCGTGCGGTCGTCTCAAAACGCTGCGGCGCAGCGCCGATTCCACTCTGACCGGCGAAGATAAGATCGATTGTCTCAGAGGCAGGCAGCGCGAACGCAAAGTTCACGCCTTCATAAGCGGAAGAAAACGGACCCGACGAACTTGCAAAATAGGTCTCAGCAACTCCTTGCAGGCGCACACGACCACGTTCATCGGAAGCTGTTTCGGTAACTTCGGTGTTCGGGTCATTAGCGCGCTCAACGGCGGCGACGGTCGAGTCTTCACCTTCTTTTGCCTGAAAGATCGAGCGCTGGCTTTGTGCCGAGCGCAGGGTCCACTTGACGTTGTCCCGGTCGCTGCGTTGATTGACGAGGGTCTTTGGCGAATTGACCGGCTCCAGGTTGAAGCGATATGCGATTTCGGCCGAAGGGTTAACCTGAACGGATTCAAACAGGACTTCGCTGAAGCCCTGGGCGATGGCTCGCAGTGAATAGCGTCCCGCGGGAATTTTTGCGCTGAAGGAACCGTCAGCGCCCGTATAGGTTTGCTTGATCGCCTGTTTGGCGCCCTGGCGAATTAATTGAATGAGCGCGCCACCCAGCGGGGCACCTTTGTTATCGCGAACTGTGCCCGTGACGGTGGCCAGACCGCGGGCGCCTCTCCCCATCGTCGGCGTGACATTCAATGCCCAGGCGAAGGCAAGAACCATCACGAAAGTGCAAAACTTAACGAATCTTCTCATCGCGGCCGGACCTCCGTCTCGAACCTTGCCGATTCTTCGCAGGGCTGTAGTGAGGCAAACCCGATTTTCCAACGTCCGTTCGATTCCCAATTTGCTTCATTAAGATGCCCGGCCGGTATAGTTGGCGTTCAGAATCTACCAAATAGACCGCTGGGGCGAAGGGAGACAGTCACCCGTCTGGATGGGGCAATTTTCAGCTACAGGCCGGACTTATGTCAAGCTTCAGTGGCTACCAAAAGCAAATTTTGCTGCGACTTTTTCACGTGTTACGATGGAGCATTGATAAGCTGAGCCATCCAAGTTTTGTAAGCAAATGATAGATCAGGTGCAAACGACCCGCCTTCCGAGTGGTCTGACAATCTTGACGGAGCATATGCCGGGCCTGCGTTCGGTCAGCCTGGGAATCTGGGTGCGGCGGGGTTCGCGCCACGAGACGAGCGATTTGAACGGCATCTGTCACTTTATCGAACATGCCTTGTTCAAAGGCTCGCGCCGGCGTTCCGCCCATGAAATTGCCACCGAATCCGATCGTTTAGGCGGTCACCTCGATGCCTACACAACGCACGAGATGACCGGCTTCGGGCTGAAGGTCGTGGACACCGAAATGCCGCGCGCGTTCGATTTGCTTGCAGACATGCTGACGAACCCGCGTTTTGACGAAGAAGATTTAGCCAAAGAGCAGAAGGTGATCATCGAAGAGATGAAGATGATCGAAGATACGCCGGACGAACTGCTCACTGAGCTGTTTCACGCCAAGTACTTTCCCGATCATTCTTTGGGCCGCCCTATCGAAGGAACTGAAGAGACCGTCTCGTCATTCGATCACGCCACGACGTCAAAATATCATGCGGAGAACTTTGCGCCGCCTAACCTGGTGGTCGGGGCAGCCGGGAATGTTCAGCACAATCAGATTCTCGATCTCGTTTCCGAGGCGTTTGCCGGATCCGAGGACGACCAGCAGTCTGAATTCGACCCGGTTTCGCCTCAGGTGGCCGCGCCGATTCTGATTGAGCGGAAGAACGAGCTGGAGCAAGCGCACTTAATTGTGGCGGCGCCCTGGCCATCAGCCAAAAGCCGCGACCGGTACGCGGCGAGCATGCTTGGGACCATTATCGGCGGCGGCACTTCCAGTCGTCTCTGGCAATCGATTCGCGAAGAGCGGGGACTGGCTTATTCGATTGGCGCCGGCGGAAACACTTACACCGATGTCGGGATGTTTACCATCTATGCCGGCACGTCTCCGGCCCATCTGGATCAGGTGCTCGATTTGTCGCTCAATGAACTTCGCCGCATCGTCCGCGAGCCGGTTTCGGAAGATGAATTGCAGTTTGCCAAAGAGCAGGCGACGTCATCCGTCCTTTTGAGTTTGGAATCGTCCAGCGCCCGCGTCGGCGCCTTGGCGCGCCAGGAGATTATTCATGGCCGGCGTATTTCGCCTGAAGAAATTATCCAGTCGGTTACTGCGGTAACCCGCGACGATGTGCAGCGCGTGGCCCAATCCTGTTTTACGACGCCGACGCTGGCGTTGGGAGCTCTGGGAAATTTGAATGGCTTTAAAGTTGATCGCGCACGCCTGGAAATCTGAGGTAGTATCAGAATCTTTGGTACGCACGCCCCGGCGTGCTTTAGGTTGCACGCCAGATGCGTGCGTACTGGTCGGGCTTTCGGACAAGGCAGTTCTCCGTAAATGAAAATTTCCGTACTCGGGAGCGGCTCAACAGGCAACGCCGTTTTGTTGGTCGCCAACGGCACTCGTGTTTTGGTGGACGCTGGCATGAGCGCCCGCGAGCTGGCGCGGCGAATGGCCCTGCTCGGCGAAGATCCCAACTCGCTCGACGGGATTCTAATCACCCACGAACATGGCGATCACTGTGGCGGCTTGCGCGTCTTCATGAAAGATCTGGACTGCCCCGTTTTCATCTCGGCAAAAACGCGCGAGGCCTATGTTTGCGAACGGCGCAACGTAGCGAACGACGAGCCGCGGCGGCGCGCCGACGCGTTGAAGGATCGGGTAGTAGAGATCGATTCGGGTTGCGATTTTCAAATCGGGAAGATTGAATTCCACCCTTTCACGGTGCCGCACGATGCGGTCGATAATTTTGGTTTTACGGCCACACACAACGGAGTGAAGGTGGCCACGTTGTTGGATTTCGGGCATGTCACGACTTTAATCACCGAACGGCTGCGCGGCTGTGCGGCCATCGTGATCGAATCGAATCACAGTCGCGACATGCTGAAGACCGTCGAAAATTATCCCTGGGAATTGAAACAACGGATTCTTTCGCGGCTGGGCCATCTGTCGAACGAAGACGTGGCAGAGTGGCTGGTTGACGGATTTGACGGCCAGGCGCGCCATCTGATTTTGGCCCATCTGTCCCAACGTGCGAACAACCCGTATCTCGCTAAGATCACCGCCGAAACAGCGCTGCACGAACGCGCGCCGTTGTTCGCGGGCGATACAGAGGTGACGCTTTCGTTTCCGAAAGAACCGACGGCGTGGGTTGAAGTCTGAACAGTGTCAGCTGCCCGCGCTTCAACAAGGGCTCGTGACTTTTAGGATTGTCGGGGTTTGCCGGACTTTGCTGAACCGGCGCGCCGTGGCAATGCAGGATGATAAATGCGCACAACAGGCATTTTTATTTTCATAGCGGTTCTGCTTGGCACTTTCTCTTGTAGTGGCGGCACCCGCCGCAACGGTATTCCGCCGGCGGCGCAAGCAGTGCTCGACTCAAGCATCCAGGATATCGACGCGGGAGACTACGATAAGCTTTACCTGGAAGCATCCGATGAGTGGCGAAATCAGGTGTCACCGGAAGATTCCAGGGCGAAGATGCAGCAGATGCGCGACTCCATGGGAAAAGTCCGCACGCGCACCTTGCAAAGTGCTCGTGAAGAACAAACCTCGACCGCGCCCGTCGCGGGTCACTCACTGACTGCTTTTTATCAGGCTACTTTCGAAAAAGGCGCCGGTATGGAAGCCTTTGTGTTGGTGGAACATGGCGGTCGCTGGTACCTGGCGAAGTACTATGTCACCTCGAGCGGAGTGAAATAAAGTTTCGAGTTTCGGGTTCCGGGTTTCGAGTCCCGAGCTCCGGGTCACGTCCTTAGAAACCAGGAACTCGAAACCAGAAACTCGAAACTAAATCATGATCGATCGCTACACCTTGCCCGAAATGGGCGCGCTCTGGTCTGAAGAGACCAAATTCCAGAAGTGGCTCGATGTGGAGATTGCCGTCTGCGAAGTTCATGCAGAGATGGGCACCATTCCGCGTGACGCTCTGGAGCAAATTAGGAGTCGGGCTGCATTTTCAGTCGCTCGCATCAACGAGATCGAGAAGACTACCGATCACGACGTTATTGCCTTCACCACCAACCTGGCCGAATCGATCGGCGAACCGGCGCGCTTTGTTCATTACGGTCTGACTTCATCGGATGTGGTCGACACCGCAAATGCATTGTTGCTGCGCGACGCGTGCGACCTAATCCTGAAGAAAATTGAGGCGCTGCTCGAGGTCCTCAAACGCCGCGCGTTTGAATTCAAGAGCACTCCGCAGGTGGGGCGCACGCACGGCATTCATGCTGAGCCCACTTCGTTCGGAATGACTTTTGCTCTCTGGTATGACGAAATGCTGCGCAACCAGGATCGTCTTCGTAAAGCGCGCGAGACGGTTGCAGTTGGCAAGGTCAGCGGAGCGGTCGGCGCCTTTGCGCATCTCGATCCGCAGGTTGAAGAAAAGGTTTGCGCCCGCCTCGGCATTAAGGCGGCCCCGGTCTCAACTCAGATCATTCAGCGCGACAACTACGCCGAATATCTTTGCACCCTGGCGATCATAGCGTCCTCGCTGGATAAGTTCGCGCTTCAGATTCGACATTGGCAGCGCACTGAAGTCCGCGAGGCGCAGGAGAAATTCAAGCGAGGTCAGAAGGGTTCGAGCGCGATGCCGCACAAGCGCAATCCGATTCTTTCGGAACGCATCTGTGGTATGGCCCGTGTCGTGCGCGCCAACAGCATCGTTGGATTGGAGAATGTCGCTCTCTGGCACGAACGGGACATCTCGCATTCTTCGGCCGAGCGGATCGTGCTGCCTGATTCCAGCATCGCGATTGATTACATGCTCCAGAAGATGACGTCGTTGGTCGACGGGTTGGTGGTCTATCCGGAACGCATGCTCGAGAACTTGAACGCGACGCGCGGATCGCTCTTTAGTGGACAGTTGCTTTTGGCATTGACGCAGGCCGGCGTGTCGCGCGAGCAGGCCTACGAATGGACGCAGCGCAATGCGTTGAAGGCCTGGGACGAAGGAGCAGAACTGCAACCGCTGGTCCTGGCCGACAAAGAAATACGCGCGCATCTGTCTGAAGATCAGATAGCGCGCGCGTTTTCTCTGGATACCTATCTGCGCAATGTTGAGAAAGTATTTGCGCGGGTATTCGACTAAGCGAAGCCGGAAACTAACTCGACTAGTTCGCCCACTTTCTGGCCATGCTGCCGATGATCGGCAGTTCAAATTCGACCCCGCCGTAGGCCTTAACGGCCGCGTAAACCAGCGCACCGATATAGGCGACAACTACCAGCATATAGAGCAACCACAGGAGCGCGCCGAGAGCTCCCAGGCCCGCCATTGCCAGCACGATGCCCAAAATCGTGAGAATAATCACGAGGGCGATGAAGACAACGATGGCGGTGGCGTGCAAGAGCAGCGACTGAATGGCATGAAACTTAACGAAGCGGTTTTCCTTTTCCATGAGCAGACTAATTAGTGCGACTACCCAGATGATATAACCCAGTAAGGCGGCGAGGTTTCCGTCGAGGCCACCGAGAGCCGCTTTGCCAGCAGTATTATCCATGATGCTTTTCTCCTACCTTTCAAACGAAGAACGACTATTTCACGTTTCAGACGAATAACCTGCGGTTTTTTGCACCGCTTTGGCTAAAACAAACAAGACTCAGAGATTATTGGTTGACGGATTTCCAGGCCAGCTCGCCGATGATGGGCAGCTTGTACCATTGTCCGCCATAGGCTTTTATCCCACCCAGAATCCACAGTGCCAAAAAGACGAAAAGCAGAATAAAACGTAGCCCAAGGATCAAGAGCCAAGCCATCCAGCCCATGTCAAACGTATTCAGCGCGAGCTGCAGAACCAGCCCGAGAACCTGAATTATAATGCCTACTACAATCTGAAGGGCCGCGAGAAACAGCGATTGCACGGCGTGGAACTTTACGAACCGGTTCTCTTTTTCCGTGAACAGAAATACGATCGCCAGAACCAACCCGAGGCAGCAAATAAAGTTGGCAATGTAACAGAGCATCGCCCCCACATTTGAATCAAGACCCATAAAACTGGTCTTGCCGCCAGGTGCGCCTGACGCCGGGGCGGGCTCTGAGTATGGAGATGACATCTGCTGTCCTCTTTCGCGGAAAATGCAAAGCCGGTCTGACGACGGCGCAAATACTATGATATTGGCTACTGGTTACGCAACGTTTTATCGTAATATCTTCCGTTCTTCAGTGTTAGAGCCGGAGTCAGAACCACCAGATGGGCGAAATAGCTTGTTTGATCCCGTCGCTACCGCTCGGGGTTCTGACACCGAGCTAATAAACATTCATGAAAGCAAAAGTCTACGTTACCTTAAAACCGAGCGTGCTCGATCCGCAGGGCAAAGCCATCAAGCATTCAGTGGAGCTTTTGGGATTCCACGGAGTGAACGATATTCGTCAGGGAAAATACTTCGAGATTTCTTTGGACAGTTCGGTCAGCGAAGCAAACGCGCGCGCGGAAGCAACGCGTCTGGCGCACGATGTTTTGTCAAATCCGATAATTGAAGATTTTCGCGTGGAGATTGAAAAGTGAAATTTGGAGTTGTCGTTTTTCCCGGTTCGAATTGCGATCACGATGCTTATCACGTGATCTCGAAACACGTGGGCCAACCGGTCGATTTTATCTGGCACCGCGACACCGATCTTTCCACTTACGACGCAGTAATAATTCCCGGCGGTTTTTCTTATGGCGATTACCTGCGCGCGGGAGCCCTGGCGCGGTTCTCACCAGTAATGAATTCGATCAGGGAATTTGCCGCCCAGGGTAATCTGGTGTTGGGCATTTGCAACGGCTTTCAGATTCTTTGCGAAGCAGGTTTGTTGCCGGGTGCCTTAATCCGGAATCGCGATCTTCATTTCATCTGCGACTATGTGAATGTGCGGGTTGAGAATACCGACACGTCGTTCACGCAGGAACTAAAAACCGGCAGCGTGCTGCGCATGCCGATCGCGCATGCTGAAGGCAATTATGTTTGCGACGACGCGACCTTCGAAGACCTGGTGCGCCACCGGCAAATCATTTTTCGCTACAGCGACCGAAGCGGAAATGTGACCGACGCCGCGAATCCGAATGGCGCGCGCGACAATATCGCAGGCATTTGTAATCGCGGTCGCAATGTGTTGGGATTGATGCCGCATCCTGAGCGTGCCTGTGAAGATTTGCTGGGCTCCAGCGACGGTCGCGAAGTCTTCCGATCTCTGGCAGGCGCACTCGCTGCGGCGGCCTGAACTTCTAACCAGATCGTTTGATTGCTCTTAAGTCTTCCCTATTAGAAAGGATACACACATGAAAATTCATCCAGGTTGGGTGGCGACTGCGTTGCTTATCTTCGTAGTATTAGGGTGCAACCTCTCTAAGAATTCGAACAACTCGAATAATTCAAACAAGAACGCGAACGAAAACAAAGCCACGCCGCAGCCGACCCGTCGGGCAAATGCGGATGTTTTTGTGGAAAAGATCTACATGGCGAAAGACGATGACGGGAAGCCGGGAGACGAGACTGAGTCGTTTGCCCCCGGCGATCGCACTATTCATTGTGTCATTGAACTGAACAAAGCCAAGAAAGGCACCAAGGTACGGTTCATATGGAAAGCGGTAGACGTTCAAGGCTCGCGGAATGAAGAGATCAAAACGATTGATTACACGACCAATTCGTTCGAGAACAAAGTCCGCGGCCACTTAACGCTGCCGAAGGATTGGCCGACTGGGAAATATCGAGTCGAAGTCTTTATAAACGAAGGCCTCGATAAGACGATCGATTACAGGATCGACTAGTTGATGGGATGTGACCCGCTCATTATTCCCCTCTCCCAATGGGAGAGGGATAGGCGAGAGGGCTGACGACATAAATCCCTCACCCAACCCTCCTCCAGCGGGGGAGGGAATGAAGCAAGACTGCTCAACTTTCTTATGAAACGATTTCTGCCATTTGTCCTTATTCTGGTGGTCGCCATCGCGGCCATCGGCGTCGGCTGGGTTCTGTTGCGCTCATCACAACAATCACGAAACTCGAATAAGCCTACGCCGGACCCGGCAACCGAAGTCCGAGGGGCTGAGCCGCCGCACGTGCGTGGTAACGTCAATGCTCCGGTAACGCTGGAAGAGTTCGGCGATTTTCAATGCCCGGCGTGTGGCTCTTACCATCCCGAGATGAAGAAAATAGAAGCCGAGTACGGCGACAAGCTGAAGGTTATCTTTCGCGAGTTGCCGCTGGTGACATTGCATCCACACTCGCTGTTGGCTGCGCAGGCTGCCGAAGCCGCCGGCCTCCAAGGCAAGTTTTGGGAGATGCACGACAAGCTGTACGAGAACCAGGCTACCTGGGTTGAGAAAAGCGATCTGGTGCCGGTGTTTGTCGACTATGCGAAACAGATTGGCTTAAACCCTGATCAGTTCATGAAGGACCTGAACGGCGAGCAGGTAGCTGCCCGGATCTTTCAGGACGGGAAGCGCGCGCATTCGTTTGGACTGAAGGGCACTCCCAGCTTCTTCGTCAACGGGAAGGAAGCAACGGGCGATCAGTGGAAGCCGGAAGGTTTGCGGCAAATGATTAACGATGCTCTGCGGGCCGCCGGGAATTAGCAGATGGTTTGGAGTGCGGTGACTTGTCACCGCTTTCCTGCTCGTGATCGAACGGATCAATCTTCCTTGAAAAAAAGCGGCGACAAGTCGCCGCACTCCAAAGACAAATCAAAAATCGCCGGGCGCGCTCTGCGCTTGTTCGGTAGGAGCCTTAGGATCGAACGGCGTAGCGATGAATTTCTTGGCGACCGCCTGGGCATTATCGTAATCGCTGCCGGCCTGCACGGCTTTCTGGTATTCGTTCACGGCTTTGCCCCGGTCGCCTTTGGCGTCATAGGCATTGCCTCGTTTGATCCGCGCCCACGTGTCGATCCAGGCCGGCTTACTGCTGATCGAGTCCAGGGCTGCCTGGAAATTATCCAACGCCAGCTGCCAGTTCTTCTGCTCGAAATAAATCAAACCGAGGTTGTAGTAAACCCAGGCATTATTGCGATCGAGTTTGAGCGCGGACTCGAGTTGCTGCTGGGCTTCGGCGTACTGACCGTCCTTGAAGAGTTCGATCCCGCGGCGCGCGACGATCGAAATTTTCAGCTCGTCAGAAATCCGCAGAATTTTGTCATTGGGATCGACTTCGGCACTGACGGGCTGGCCGTTTGATTCGAAATCAAAGTCTTCACTGGTGCCGGCGAGATAAAGGATTTTCGTTTGCGAATCGCCTTCCGAATGCAGCGTCAATTCAACGGGCAATTGCAGGTTCTCGAAATTCTGTCTCACGGTGCCGCGAGTGCGGAACTTCCCGGCGCGGGTGCGAATGATTTGATAGTCAACGCTGAATTCCGGCACGCCCGTGCCCTCGACCCACTGCGCGAAAAAGTAGCGCATATTCTTACCGGCCACTTGCGTTGTCAGGCGTTCGAAATCGTCGATCGAAGCATTCTTATTGCGGAACTGTTCCAGGAACTTGCGCATGAGTTGATTGAACTTTTGCGTGCCCATCGACTCGCGCAGCATGCGAAAGACCATGGCGCCTTTGTAGAAAACGATCGACTTGTAAGCGGCCGACTGGTCGTCCAGAGCTGAAGGCGCGCGCACTATCGACGAGGTCTGCTCGAAGGTCAGGGCGCGTTCCTGCTCTTCGCGCTGGGCGGCATCCAATTGCGCGCCGGTGAGTGTGGATTCGCGGAAGGCAAACGCGCTCCACTCAGCGAGGCCCTGTGAAACCCAGGCATCGTCGAATGACTTCAAGCCGACGGTCTGGCCCCACCACTGATAAGCAACTTCACGTTGCATCCGTTCCTCGGAAGCACCGCGCGGTGAATCAAAAAGCTTCGACGCCAGAAAAAGCATTCCCGGACCAGTGTAGGTCTCCATCGTTTCGTCGTCAGTCTGGGCGATGATGAAACGCGTGCCGAATGCGGGCCCGCCGTATTCGTTTGTGTAAAACTCGAGCGCCCGTCCCATCAACTCACCATAATTGGTGATGCGGTTTTCGCTGCCTGGCTTGACGAAGAACTGCAATTCGTAACGGCCCATCCGCAAAGTTTTGGCGACGTATTGTCCGGCGACGAAGTTGCCAACCAGCACCGGCTGTTTGCTGACAAAGCGAAAGCGCGTGACGCCGGTCTTGTCCGGTTGAGGATTGACCGGGTCATCGCTGATGCCGCCGACCAGCATTCCGGTCGGTACGATAACCGTGATGTCGGACGTCGCCCGATCCGCTGCGTAATCATGAAAAGGGAACCAGCGCGAGGCGTACATCAAGTACGAGCCTTCTGATCCGACATAAGCCAGACGTTTGTTTGCCAGTGGTCCGCCTTCAGGTGAAGTGAGCGCCCCACTCCAGCGAATGCGCACGGTCACCGGCTGGTTAGCCGGAACCACCTGGCCCAGGTCGATTCTTACGTTTGGCCCGAGCGCGCCGGCGCCGACCTGGTCCTGCACAACCCCGGTCAGTACCTTGCCGTCCTTCTCAACGCCGTCAACCTTCAGTGAGCCATTCAACTCGAAAACGATCGAGCGCGTCGCGTCCTGCGGGATCAGGGTTATGTCCGCGCCGGCGCGCAACGTGTGCTCGTCCGGATTCAACTGCGCTTCAATTCGATAGTTGGTTACGTCGTAACGCGTTCCGCCCGCCGGCTGGGCCAGCACGCTCGACGCGCAGAGGCAGAAAGCGAACGTTAGAACAACAGTGGTAAAGGAAAGCTTTAGTCTAAGCATGGCGGCGATTGACTTCACTGGATACATTATAGTTCGATGCGTTCGTTGCCAGCCAGCGGAGGCAAATCGCGGCCGAAATCTCCGACAAACATTCAAGTGGCCCGGGCGTCTCGCCGTGACCCCACGCGCACGCTGCGCGGGGGGCAACTTCAAACCGTCCTGCTGTCGAACCCTCTGAGCAACCTTGGGCGACGTCTTGGATGGCCGAACCTGGGATGCGGTTGGCTCAAGCCGGCACAAAGAACCGCCGGAAATGTTTTCCGCAGGAAGGGTAGTGGTACGTTTTGCCTCCCTCTCCCATTTGGGAGAGGGTCGGGGAGAGGGCTTAGCGTGTCAGGGCTTGGAATGATTCACCGGGCTTTAGCCCATCATCGAGAAGAGCCACCACCCAATTCTTCAAGGCCCTTGATGCTGCGAAGAATCGCTGAACGGATTGCGGGCTGAAGCCCGCAGCAAAGTTGTGGTTGCAGTTTGCGCTCAGACCCTCTCCCCAGCCCTCTCGCAATGGGAGAGGGAGCCAAACTGTACCACCGCCCAGGAAGTCCGCGCTTGACAGCCCGACCTGAGGACGCATAAATTCCTTGCGCATCCAGCTTCCAGCTTACCGTTAGGGACGTCCCTGGGCTGTAAGACAACAACTCGCAAATTGCTCGAACTTTGGTTTCAGGAGTCTAAATCGATATGAGACTGCACACAAGAATGCTCAGTGCCGCTTTTGTTCTCGCTGTGGCCGGGAGCGCGCTGGCTCAATCCAGCAATCCTAAGGTGAATTTTAAGGAAACGCGCCTGGCAAACGGGCTGCGCGTGATCACCGTTGAAGATCACAACGCCCCGGTAATAGCCGTGAACGTCAGCTATAACGTCGGCTCGCGCAACGAGCGACCGGGCCGGACCGGGTTTGCTCACCTGTTTGAACACATGATGTTCCAGGGTTCAGAGAACGTCGGCAAGTCGGAACACTTCATGCTCGTCTACAACAACGGCGGGACGATGAATGGCACGACTAACGAAGATCGAACGAACTACTTCGAAGCGTTGCCGTCGAATCAGCTCGAGCTGGCGCTGTACCTGGAAGCAGATCGGATGCGCAGTCTCGCCGTTACTCAGGAGAACCTCGACAATCAACGCAACGCCGTTCAGGAAGAGCGCCGCATCGGACTCGACAACGCCGCCTACGGCAAGAGCGGCGAGATTCAGCAGGAGCTGATGTACGACAACTTTGCGTACAAGCATTCGACCATCGGCTCGATGGCCGATCTCAATGCGGCCTCTGTCGCAGACGTAATGGCCTTTTTCAAAATGTACTATGCGCCGAACAACGCGACCCTGACTCTGGTGGGCGATTTCAAAGCGGCCGAAGCGCTGGCTTTGATCAAAAAGAATTTCGAGAACATTCCGCGCCAGCCCGATCCGCCTGCGGTTGACATGAACGAGCCGGAACAGAAGGCCGAGCGCCGCCAGTCAGTTGACGATCAGCTGGCGCGCCTGCCGCGAATCTCGATTGCTTACAAGACGGTGCCAGGCAACACTGCCGACTTTTACGCGCTGCAAGTGCTGGCCAACGTTCTCGGCGGCGGCACCAGTTCGCGCTTCACGCAGAAATTGGTGCGCGGCAAAGAGATGGTGACGGGCGCCAACGCCTTTGCGCAGGAGATGCGCGGGGTCGGCGGCTTCTACATCACCGCTACGCCGCGGAATTTTAAGAATGAAGAAGTGGAAGCGGCCATCTACGATGAAATCGCGCTAATTCAGAAAGAGCCAATCGCCGACTGGGAATTGCAAAAAGCGAAAGCCGCCGCGCGTCGTGCTTTTATCACCGGGCTGCAAAGCTCGCTGGGACGTGCGAATGCGATCGGGCAGTACGCGACTTACTATAACGATGCGAATCTCATCAACACGCGCATCGACAAAGTGACCGCCGTCACCAAAGAAGATGTGCAGCGGGTCGCCAACAAGTATCTGGTGCAAACCAATCGCACAGTCGTGATCACCGTACCGAAAGCAACCGGCCGTGGGTCGATGGGTGGCGCGACGCAGTAATTATCGAGCGACGGCATCTGGCCGGCGCAAGGAGATTGAAATGAAGAACATCAAGACAATGAAAAACCGAATCCTGATTGCGATTGTCTGCATCGCTGCCTTTGCTTCCGCGGCTTACGCGCAGGGCATGGCCGGGCAAACACCGACCAGCACCAAAGGCGCCGTCATTAAAGGCAAAGCGCCGGTGAACAAAAGCCTGCTGAAAGTGACCTTGCCCAAGGCCCGGGAAGCGACTCTGAAAAATGGTCTGCACGTGGTCCTGCTTCAGAGCACCAATAAGCTGCCAATCTTCTCGATGGAGATGGTAGTGATGAGCGGCGGCCTTTCGGACCCGGCAGACATGCGTGGTCTGGCAAGCATTACCGCGCTGCAACTGCGTGAAGGAACCGCTAAACATAAGAGTCGCGAGATGGCTGAGGCGCTCGACACCATCGGCGCGACTTTGACGGCCAACTCGGGAGTGTCTTCGACCACCTCGAACGTTTCGGCCTCCGGTCTGACGGACAATCTGGATCAGATTTTGGATTTATTCGCCGAGGTGATTCGGACGCCGACTTTCCCCGCTGACGAGCTGGAGCGATACAAATCGCGGACGTTGGCCTCTCTGCCATTGCTGCGTGGCCAACCCCAGTTTCTGGCTCAGGAGAGATTGAGTCAGGCGATCTACGGAACGCACCCTGCATCACTGGTGCTGACGCCGCCCGAAACACTCAAGAAAATTACCAGCGCCGATCTCGCCAGGTTCCATGCGCAAAACTATGTGCCGAACAACGCGACGCTCTTTATCGCCGGCGACGTGACGCTCAAGGAGGTTTTGCCCAGGCTGGAAAAGGTCTTTGGTGATTGGCAAGGCGGCAAAGTCACCCCGGTCACGATTCCGGCGGTTCCGGCCCAGGCCGAAACGAAGATTCACCTGATCAATCGACCCGGTTCGGTGCAGACTGTATTTCAAATCGGCAGTCTGGGAATCGAGCGCACGGATCCTGATTACGTGGCCTTGGCCGTGATGAATCGGATCCTTGGCGTCGGCCCGTCATCGCGGCTGTTCCTGAACATTCGCGAGGATAAGGGCTATACCTATTCGGTCGGAAGTAATGTCCCTTCAGGCAAGTATCGCGGGACGTTCACGGCCCAGTCGCCGGTACGCACTGAAGTCACCGAAGGCACGATTCGCGAATTCATGAACGAGTTCAAGCGGATTCGGGACGAGAAGGTTTCGCCGACGGAACTGCAAAATGCCAAGAATGCAATCATCGGCGGCTTTGCGCTTACCCTCGAGAGCCCGGGAAACCGTTTGAATAACATCATTACGCAGAAGCTCTACAACTTCCCAGCAAATTACTGGGACACTTATCCGCAGAAGGTCGAAGCGATCACCGCGGAGGACGTGCAGCGGGTGGCGATGAAGTACATCGACATCAACCACCTGCAAATCGTCGCCGTCGGCGATGCCTCAAAGACTCGTGAAGTGCTGGCTAAGTTCGGCAGCGTGCAGGAATACGATGGTGACGGAAAGCCGATGCGCACGGCTTCGGCCGGTGGACAGTAAGCCTTTTCTTGGTATTGAGGCGGGCCGACGCCCTCTCGACTCAAGATTCAAGACATCTGCGACTCGAATGAGTTGCGGGTGTTTTGTTTTTCAGGCGATGGCTTTAAACGAAGGGTCAACGGACACACGAGCTTGGCGGAAAGTCTTTCCTTTCGGGCCAGTGCAATCTCATTAACACCTGGCTTTAGGAGTCTGTCGGGAAAAACGATCTCCGTGTCTCTGTGCGATCTCTGTGCCTCTGTGGTGAATGGTTTCGAGAGTAATTCCACCACAGAGACACAGAGATCGCACAGAGGCACAGAGAAGACCCTTTTTACGACAGACTCCTAAAGCCGGGTGTGAATAAGAACCCTGACCTTCGTCCTGGGATTCTAGCGGGCACTAGACTGGATCCGATCAAACGCCACATTCCCAATCCGATACTGTTTCCAATCCTTGTAATCGAAGTGCCACCACTCGGCTTCGTATACCGTGAAGCCTTCCGCTTCCATCGCGTCGCGCAGGAGCTGCCGATGCCAGCGTTGCAAAGAAGTTCCGCCCGGATAGTCAGGATAAGCACGGGCGGTCGTTTCGTCATAAGTGCTGACCATTTCAACGGGTTTCTTCGTTTTCAAATCATAGAGAGTCAAATCAACCGCGCAACCGCGATTGTGCCGCGAGCCGTTTGCCGGGTTCGCCACAAAAATTTTCTTGTCGGCAGGCGTCGCGTCCCAGAAAACCTTCGTCACGTACCAGGGGCGATAGGCGTCGTGAATCAACAAACCGTAACCGAATTGTTTGAGTCTCTTATTCGCCCGCGCGACGGCTTCCGCGGCTGGTCGCTGCATGAAGGCGCGCGCTTCCGAATAGAAAACTGTTCCGAGAAAGTTGTTCGTCGTGGCGTAACGAACTTCGAGCCGGATGGTCGGATCGAGTTTCGTCAGCTCGACGAGATCGGCTTCGCGAAATTCTCCGGTCTCTTTTGGGGGTTGCGCCGCCAGGGCTTCCTTCATTAGATCCGCGACCGGGCGCAGCGGCTTGATCCGAAGTTGGTTTCCGGTTTCCGGCTCGATTTGGCGACGTTTGAGAATGATGGCATCAACCGCAACCTGCGTCGCTCGTCCCCGCTGATCACGTTCGAAAATAAGCTGTTGCAAAGCGTGCAGTCCCGGCGCGGGAAACTTGAAAAAATCTTTTGAGATTTCGTCGAGCGGCTCAGGTTCGGCGCGTTTGAAAGAAGCAGAGAGTTTTCCGTCCTGCTCGAGAATGATCACGGTGTCATCGTCGGGCCCGTATTCACCGATCAGTCCGAGCCAGCGAGCCGGAGCGGGCTTGGGTTGCGTAGAGACTGACTGTTCGGCGTTATCGAGTTTAGGCGCGGAACTTGTCGCGCGAGTGTTTCGCGTCAGGGATGCGCTGGCCGGGCCGACGGCGTTCGAACAGACAATTGAAATCAGAATCGCGGTCAGGGAGACGTCGCAGAGTTTGTGTTTGCTTTGCATGGTCTGATTATGCGAATTACCGCACGAGACTCAAGAGGACCGAGGCAATTTTGGAGTGCGCGGGCAGAGCGAAGCGACGACGGACCTTTGAATAATCATGGAACTCACTTTGAACAATCTAAGGCCGCATGCTTTGGCTCTGCCACGCCGATGCGCGGCAAGTCTCTGACTTGCAGTCAGGCTTTCATAAGATGGCGGTCTATGACCGCAGGTCGGAGACCCTGAGAAGAAGGAGGGTGCGGTGACGGCAAGTCGTAGACTTGCCGCGCATCGGCGTGGCCGAGCCATTGAAGATTTGGTCTTTCGACCCGTCACCGTGGGAAGGCCGTGGGCGTAACGTTTCACGGCAACTTGCAAGCCATGCCCGCTTCAGACGTTCAAAGACATCGACATGAAAACGCTCTCCATCTACAGCCGGACTCTTCTATTCCTGCTGATAATCTCGCAATTGATTACCGCTCAATCCTCCAGGTCCAAACCGCCGGACGACAATACACTGCGGACAAAATTTGTAGCTGCGTTCGGAAAAGACTTTGATTTGGTGACAGACAAAATGACGACTCGGGCCGTCGAGCGCGGGGGTGGAACGTACTGGCTCGCGTTTGTGAAGCCGAAACGCACGGGGCATTTCTGTCTGCAATACCGTTACCGGGAATCAGAGCCGCTCGATATTCGCGAGCACGAAATTCGGTTCAGTGTCGGTCCGGAAAAGTGTCATCGCGGCGCTCCCCACAGTGGTGTTTACGGACGCTTCTGTCTGGGCGACACAGTGATTGTTCCGGTACTGGTCAACAATTACCCGGGGCACGAATTCAAACTGGCGAAAGCCCAAGATGCGAATGAAAAAGAGGACCCACCTGAGCCGACCATCGATTCGCCCCGTCTGGACACTTCGCCGGTAGACAATCCAGCCGCGGCGACCCTGCGTTATGCAGGTCGCAGCTCGCACAAAATGCTTCATCGCATACCGGGATACACTTTGGACTTGTACGCTGACTTCGTGGCGGTAAGTCCGGGCCGGTTGAATCTTCTGGTCGACACGTCAGGACAAGATCTCAAAGGGTACGGCGGAGTACCAATCATCGTCTTACCATTGGGCGCGCCCGCGACTCTGATCGCCGGCCGCGAAGAAACGAGAGGTTATCGAAGAGGCTCCGACGGGCGTGAATACCTGTCTTCAACCAGCGGGAACAGCTACCTGACGAACGTTCTGGTTTTGCAGCCCGGCGATCGCATCTCAGTGACTTACTTCTCGATTGTGAGAAGAAGCGATTACGTCGGCGGACACTTTGGCGATGTTGGACGTGACCCCAGCGAGGATCTGAAGCCGGTGATCAACGTGCGGCCATTTTCGCCGGACAGTCGCTATGACTTTACGGAGTGGATTGTTGATTTCTTGCCGCAATGAAGAGCGGACGAGCAGGAACGAAGTTAGTACAGGGAGCGATAGCGACCTGGTTTTTGGAGTGCGTTTCTAAGTGGAAATGCCGTTGACTTCCCGCAAGTCAGCATATAGCTTTCCAGCGTGCAGCCGAGGGTCTACATAGAAACATCTATTCCCAGTTTCTACCATGAAGGGCGGACGGCGCCTGATATGGTTGCCCGCCGTGATTGGACCCGTGATTGGTGGGATAATCACCGGCGAGGGTATCTGCTGGTAACAAGCGAAGCTGTTCTTGATGAACTGACTCGCGGCGATTATCCCAACAAGGAAAAAGCCCTTCTGTTAATAAGCGAGGTCGGTCTTTTGGAAATTGATGATCCTATCACTGAGATTGTGGAAGCATACGTGCGGCACAAGCTGATGCCCCAAAACCCGCTCGGTGATGCTTTGCATCTGGCTCTAGCTTCATTCTACAAATGCGATTTCCTGCTGACATGGAATTGCAAGCACCTGGCCAACGCCAATAAGTTCGATCACATTGGGCGGGTAAACACATTGCTGGGCTTGTACGTGCCTAAACTGGTTACGCCACTTGAGCTGCTCGGAGGTTGAAGATAATGCAAGAGGACCAAGCTATCGCTGAGATACGAGAAGTGCGGCGTCAGATTTCGGAAGAATGCGGTCATGATCCGCGAAAACTAGTCACTTACTACAAGGAATTACAGCTACGGCATAAAGAGCGACTTCTGGGGCCAGCAGAAAGTAAAGAGGAAGTTGCTAATGACCTCGTGAAAGCGTGAATTCAAGAGGACGACTTGACTCATCAGGAAGTAGAAGTTTGGGCGAGAGAAATCGTTGAAGCTGTCTTAGCTAATCAGCGGATCGAAGACTCTAGGGTCGAATTGAAATCATCGTGGCCGGATCCTCGCAAAGCAGCAGACCGACTTGCAGCACACGCGAATGCCGCCAGAGGCACGTTTATTCTTTGGCTAATCGGAGTCGATGAGAAGAACTGTAAGCTGACAAATGTCGATCCGCGGAGCACTGCTCGGCCTTCTAAAGAAGGGAGATGCCTAGTCCTTCCGATACACCGCGCCATTCTTCATCACAAACACAACTTTCTCCATCGCATGAATATCTTTCAGAGGATCGCCACTGACCGCGACGATGTCGGCCCACTTGCCTGCCGTCAGAGATCCAAGGTTCTTGTCCCAGCCGAGCAGCCTGGCGCTGTTCATGGTCCCGGCCTGGATGGCTTCCATGTTTGTCATGCCGCCCCAGTCAACCAGCAGGAAGAATTCGCGCGCGTTCGTGCCGTGCGGAATTACGCCGGCGTCGGTTCCAAAAGCTATCAGCACTTTGCTGGTGACGGCCAGTTTGATTGCGCGGCGAACTGAGGCTGCGGCTGCCAGAGCTTTTTCCGCTCGCAGTCCTTTTAACACGCCATTCTTCGCGGCGCGTTCGACTGTTTCGGCCGCCGACAATGTCGGCACTAAGTAAGTGCCGCGCTCTTTCATCATGCGCGCGCCTTCTTCATCGAGAAACGATCCGTGCTCGATCGAAGAAACACCGGCGCGCACCGCGAGCTTTATTCCTTCAGTGCCATGCGCATGCGCGGCCACCTTACGTTCGAGTTTGTTCGCTTCGTCAACCAACGCCTTCAGTTCCTCATAGGTGTATTGCGTCGCCCCAACGGCGTCGCCTTCGGAAAGCACCCCGCCGGTGGCGCAGGTCTTGATCACAGTGGCGCCATATTTGATTTGCAGCCGCACCGCCTGGCGGATTTGCTCCGGCCCGTCGGCGACTCCCTCCAGTGTTGTCCGTTGCCCGACTCCGGGTTTGAATCCGTTCTCGTCACAGTGGCCGCCGGTAATCCCAAGCGAGTGGCCGGCGGTGTCCATTCGTGGGCCAATCGTCCAGCCTTCATTGATCGCTTTGCGCAAAGCCATGTCGTCGAATGGGCCCGAGGCGCCGACGTTGCGCACGCTGGTAAAGCCGGCCATCAAGGTGTCGCGCGCGTGCAAAACACCGAGGATAGCGCCGAATGAGTCATAGTCCTTGAACGTAGAGTTGTCGTTGTCGGGATCGCCGAGCACGCGGCCGATCAGGTGCGTGTGCGCATCGATGAATCCAGGCAACAGCGTCACGTTACCGAGATCGACGATTTTCGCGCCGGCCGGTACCCGCACTGAAGCGGCATCGCCAACAGCGGTGATCTTGTTGTCGGTAACGATGACCACCGCATTATTGATTGCCGGGGCGCCGGTCCCGTCGATTAGACGGGCGGCTTTCAACGCGACCACGCCTCTGCCCTCGGGCGATTGCGGGCGAATGCCTAACGGCGTTTGATTCTGTGAAAGGACGGAACTGGAGAAGAGGCTAATTGCAATCAAAGCGATTAGCAGTAGTTGAGAAAGTTTCAAAGTGGATCGCTCCTCGATTCGTGTTGAAGTGTAGAACCTGGCCCAAAACCGTTGACTCGCCAGATTCTATTCGAGATAGTCCCGGGTCTGAAAGAAGCGACGGGCGCCGCTGGAGGCTAATCCGCAGATTTCGCAGATTCATATTGGCAATCTGCGTGTTCTGCTTCAGGTCGGTGCTGTCGTTTGTGATTTTTTCGTAGCCCAGGCGTTGACGCCTGGGAATGAAAGAAGAGTTAGTTTCGAAAGCCCCATTAATGGGGCTTTCGTAGCGCTGCACGGCTCTCACCCAGGCGTAAACGCCTGGGCTGGAGAAAAGCCGCAAGCCGGATTACCTAATGCGCACTCGTGCCTTGTTGCTGGTTTGGTCGTGCAAGGTGATGCTCACCAAAACGTCCTGCCCCAGGGGCAGATTGGCCGGGAGTAGAATCGTCACCTCGCTTACTCCCGGAACATCCGAAACGGCTCCGACGAACTCAACCGTCATCGGGTAGACGTTTAGCATTGAATCTTCAGCTCGGGCGGTGACGGCGGAAATGGTCTCGCCTGGTTGCAGATCGAGGTTCAGTGCAAAGAACGAGACACGGGTGCGACCGTTGCTGCTGAAATTGAAGGGATTAGTCAGCGGGAATGGATCCCGAAACATTGTTACCGAATCGAGCGCGATCGCGAGATTCGAATTCGCTTCAGTCAAAAGCACGGGTGGCGGCGCTTGTACGGTTAGCGTGGCTTCATTGCTCGTCGCCGTGCCAAACGAATTGGTGACAACGCAACGATACCTCGCGCCGTTATCTGAAAGAGCAGTCGAGGCGATCATATAACCCGCGGATGTCGCGCCCGAAATATTCACCTGATTGCGTTGCCATTGATAGTTAAGCGTCGCACTGCCGCTGGCCACGACATTGAAAGTTGCGGACTGTCCCTGAAGCACCGTTTGGTTTGATGGGTGAGTAGTGATCGTCGGTGCCGTCCCCCCGGTGAATTGAATTCTAAATACGGCTGACGATCCGATCGCGAGATAATAGAGGCTGCCGTCGCTGCCGACTTTTAGATCGACGGGTGTAGCCACGCCGGAACCGAAATCCGCAGCGGTGTTGTTCGTGGGATCGAAGACACGGATCCAGCCAGTGCAAAGATCGGCGAAGAAATATTTGCCAACATAACTCGCCGGAAACTGGATCGTGGCCGGATTGTAGAAACCACCGCCGACGATTGCGCAGCCTGTGGTCGAGGTTGAGCCGTGCCCATACTGAAACAACGGATCGCGGAAGTTTGAGTTCGGCGGGGTGCAGAACCCCTCGCAAGTACTCCAGCCGTAATTTGATCCGGCGATACCGTCATTAATCTCTTCCCAGGCGTTTTGCCCGACATCATTGATAAACAATCGCCCCGTGCCGGGCTGAAACGCAAAGGTAAAGGGGTTGCGCAAGCCGAGCGCCCAGATTGACCGATTAACACCCGTCGCCGTGTTAAAGAAAGGATTGTCGGATGGGATCGAGCCGTCAGAGTTGATGCGGAGGACTTTGCCTAAGCGGTTTGTCAACGTCTGCGAGTTTGAGGGCACCGCATTCTCGCCTACCGCTACGTACAGCTTGCCGTCAGGACCAAAATGGATCGCGCCGCCGTTGTGATTTGTGGCGCTCAGGTTTTCCAGATCAAGCAGCACTAATTCGCTTCCCGCGACGGCCACGTCGCCATTCGCCGTGAAGCGACTGACACGATTGTGTATCGATGGTGTCGGCGCAGTGTAATAGACATACACAAAATTATTGGTCGCGAAATTTGGATCAAATGCGACGCCCAGCAGTCCGCGCTCGCCTGAAGAATTCACTGTCAAGCTGACAAACGGCGTGGGCAACAGCGAACCATTCTTGATCACGCGCAACTGGCCGCCCTGCAAGCACACAAACAGACGACCATCCGGCGCGAAATCCATCGACGTCGGACTTGAAAGACCATTCGCGACTAAGGTTTCGGAAAATCCGGCAGGTAAAGTTGCGGCCGCCACTAAGCCATTCGTCGCCACTATCAACAGGCAACAGACGATCGTCAGGACTATCGAACGTACATCAAAGGTCTTTAGGATGCTGGAGTAAAAAAAGCTGGCGAAGCATTTACGGATCATGAATTCCCCCTGATCGATTTATGACGTACTGACGGGATCCTGTAAGCTTCGTTGATTCCGAACCCCGGTTGGATGACTAAATAACCAACCTGGCGCAAGCGCGAGAACTGAGCCTGTTTTGACTTGAGAGACTGACTCTGGGGATGAAGGGGGGTGCCGTCTCTGACCTCTTTGGGTGATGTTGATTATACTACCCCGGTTCGAAGTCGCTCTACCAAAATCTTAATTCGTAGATTGCGAATGCAAAACAAGCCATCGACGAAACGGATTTCCAGCGTGGCGCTAATCTGCCGGGCGTCCTGTTCCTGGTTGTCAGAAGTGTTGCCGACAGGGTGCGGCCGATGACGAATTGTCGCCGACAATGGACCAGGCTGGTTTCTGAGCGGCGCGCCCGACCTGCGCTGGAGCGACGACGACCTGGGCCTGTTGAAAAACATCAAAGGGTTCAATTTTGAAGTGGTCCGGATGGGAAGAATTATTACCAAAGAGTAAAATACGTTTCGCATGGGCGTAGCCAAACTCACTGACCAAAACACCATCGTTCCCGAAAGCAAGTATGCGCGCGTCGAGCGTGAACGACGGTATTTGTTGCAGGATTTGCCAGAGGGTCTCTCACGGGCCGATCACCATCTGCAAATCACCGACAATTACATTTCCGGGACGCGGCTGCGTTTGCGCAAGGTGCGCGATCCGAAAACAAACAAATGGGTCGTAAAGTTCACGCAGAAGTTTGCGCCAGACACAGACGACCTTTCGCGCACGACAATTACCAACACTTATCTGAACCCCATCGAAGCGGACACGCTCGCGATCTTTGAAGCCAACGAAATTCGGAAGAATCGTTATCACTTCCAGTTCGAAGGGCGGCAGTTTTCCGTCGACATGTTTCTCGGAGATTTATTCGGCCTGGTGCTGGCGGAAGTCAGTTTTGACAACGACGACGAATTGGAAAACTTTTCGCCTCCCCCATTTGCGCTGGCTGAGGTTACCAACAACGAGCTGTTCAGTGGCGGCAGGTTGAGCCAGTTGTCGTTCGCGGATCTTAAAGACGAATTGATTCGAATGGGACTAATAAAATCAAAATCGACAGGATCATGAAAATCAAAGCGATCATTTTCACTTTCGTCGTCTTACTGACTCTGGGCGCGTGTCGAAAAAAAGCCGTCAATCAGTCGGCGGCGAACACCAATGTCGGGCCTTCGCCCGAAGCCCCGTTCGGCGGTCAGGCACCGACGGGCGAGAAGTTGTTCTTTCGCGGAACGATCGCCGGCAATCTCTCGATTGAAATGGTCTTGTTGAAAGACGGCGACCGCGTCACCGGCACTTACATGTATCCGAAAATCGGGAAAGACATCGCGCTGACCGGATCTATCGACAAGGACGGTAACATCCTGCTGATGGAATCCGACGAAACGGGAAAACAGACTGGAACCTTCAGGGGCAAGTGGCGGCCGGCCTTTGACTCCCCCGATTCGAACGTAAAGGAAATTGAGGGCAAATGGTCAAAACCGGACGGATCGAAGGAAACCGATTTTGTGGTTTCCCAGCAACCGCTTGAATTCACGGCCGCGGTTAAGGTCGTGCCCAAAGTTATCAAGGAAGCCAACAAAGAGAAGCGCTACACCATCGACGTCGAGTACCCACAGATTGACGGCGATGCGCGCTTCGAAGGTTTTAACCGCGAGGCCCGCAGTCTGATCTCGAAAGATGTGGCTGCGTTCAAAAGCGCCGAAAGCGAAACTGAAGGCGATGAACCGCTGGATTTGCCTGCGGAAACCCAGAACTCCTCGCTGGAAGCGGGTTATGATTTTCGTTACGCGACTGACGACTTAATCAGCCTCGAATGGGGTGAAGGAACGTACGAAGCCGGCGCCGCGCATGGGAATCATTTCACGCAGGTGCTGAATTATGACGTGAAGAAGGGCAAGAAGCTTGCCCTGGCGGACTTGTTCCTCGACAAATCGAAGTACCTTACGGCCATCGCGAATTACTGCATGAAGGAATTGAAGGAACGATCGAAAAAAGAAGATACGATGATTCTCGGAGATCAAATCGAGAGCGGGGCCGGCCCGCGGGCCGATAATTATCGCGCCTGGTCGATCACGAAAAAGGGTTTGTGGATAACGTTCGATCCCTACCAGGTAGCGGCCTATGCCGCCGGCCCACAGTATGTTCTGGTTCCGTATTCAGCTTTGAAGGACATCATCAGACCCGATGGACCAATTGCGAATTTCGTAAAGTAGTTTGGAGTGCGCCGACTTGTCGGCGCTTTCGATGGGGATCGAATAGGCCAATCTCAAAGCGGCGACAAGTCGCCGCACTCCAAAATCCTGGTTTGGCAGATTGCCGGGTGATATTCGATACGAAAGCGATAACGTGCGGGTTTATGTGCCGATCGTTTCCATGCTGATCGTCTCGATCGTCCTCAGTTTGCTTTTCTATCTGCTGCGCCGGTTTTTTTGAGACTCCCTAATGCGATAGGCTTCGTCGCGTTTCAAACCAAGCTCACGCGCCGCCTTTTTCAAAGCGGTTTTGGCATCAGCGCCTTCGGCTTCCAGCGCGCGAATGCGTTCGCCCAGGGTGCCGGCAACCGTACTCGAATCCTGGACCGCGTGATCGGATTGCCCAGTTCCTATTATCAGGACCATCTCGCCGCGCCCAACTTGCTGGCTGAATTTGTCAGCTAATTCGCGCAAACGCCCTCTGACAAACTCTTCATGAATCTTGGTCAGCTCACGAGCAATGACCGCCGGACGATCGCCGAGCACGTCAACTGCGTCACGCAGCGCGGCCGCGATTCGATGAGGAGCTTCGTAAAAGATGAGCGTGGCCGGAGAGTCGCGCAACTCTTCCAGCTTCGCCCGGCGCGCGGCTGTTCGCGCCGGCAGAAAACCGGCAAACAGAACTTGATCTGAAGCAAGGCCGGAAGCAGCAAGCGCCGCCACGAACGCAGTCGCTCCCGGAACAGGCACGATGGGAAATCCTTTTGCGCCCGCCAGATTTACGAGCCGAAATCCCGGATCGCTGATCAGAGGAGTTCCCGCGTCTGAAACCAGCGCAATGGATTTTCCTTCCTCCAGAAGTTTGGACAACTCTTCGGCGCGTTCGCGTTCGTTGTGCTCGTGATAACTAATTGTCCTGGTATCGATGCTGAAATGATTCAGCAGTTTGCGCGTGTGCCGTGTGTCTTCACAGGCGATCAGATCAACCTCGCGTAAAACTCGCAGGGCCCGCTGGGTAATGTCCTCCAGATTTCCAATCGGAGTCGAAACGATATAGAGCGTGCCGGGCATGTTGGCATTTTGACATTGAGTACGGCCGGCACGCACGCCTCCGGCGTGCCCGGCTTGAAAAAGCACGCCGGAGGCGTGCGCACTGATAACAAAAGGCCCCGCTGCTGATGAAGAGCGGCGGGGCCGAATGTGGCGCACCAGCATTTAGCCGGCGCACTTTTGTGAGTGCCGTTAGTAACGCAAGCTCATGCCATAGGCATCGGCCAGCAAGTGAAGATTCGACCTCAAGTCGGCCAAATCAGCATCAACGTTGGAGTTGCCGGTCCGCAATCGCAGGTACCGATCCAACTGAATACCCCGCTCTATGACGACGCGTGCTTCATCAACGCTATTGTTCAAAGCTTCCCCACGAAAGTTGCGTCGCAAGTTTCTCACTGCGTCACGAAAAATCCGCACTTCCGCAATCGCACTCTCATCAACGTTCCTGACGTAAAACAGACCGCCGAGGATCCGGCGATTTCTGCCGGTGTTGAGATCGCTTTGCAGACGCGCACCGGTACTGTCCAGACGATTAATCGCCTCGCGCACGTCACGCCGATCAGCACGACCGTAACGATCACGGTCATAGTTACGTTGGTAAACGAATTGCGCCGACGCTGTCGCCGGGATCGCCAGCATTAGAAGAGCGATTGCCATCATGATTCTTAATAACGTTCTGTTCCTCACTTTATTACTACCTCCCTCTTGTAGAGTTTTCCGAAAAACTCATTGATGCGATGAATAACAGGCAAGAGACGTGCGCCGGGTAATCGAATCGCCCGGACATTGCAACAAACGCATTTAAGTCTTAACGGTTATGTAAGAAAGCAGGAAGGTTTTCTTAAGGTTGCGTGAAAAAGGAAATGTGGCGGCGCAGAACTGCATCATTCAAAAGCGCGCGCTCGTCGTCTTTTAGCACGAACCATTGCGGGGAATCTGTCTTACTTCTGAGCAGTACCAGTTCATCATTCATACGCGCGCGCCCGAGATGCTTGATGTTGGCACAGGCCAGACCATCACCACGTACGATTCCATCGCGCGGTGTGCGGGGCCAGCCGCTTTCAATGGTTAGCGTGCGCACGCCGCGACGAAATGTCAGCTGGGTCCCTACCATGGTTGCGGGGCCTCGCCGGAAACGATGATTCTCGTGGTGTTCAATCTGAATTCCGGCGTTAAGGCGATTTGCGTCGGCAGCCAGAGCGGTGAACGTGCCATTCAACCAATCGATCGCGGTGCGCCGTAACAGGTCGTTTCGCAGGCGCAAATCCAGATACCTGGCGATATCTGCCCGGCCTGTGCTCTGGGCACGTTCCGATGCCTCGGCCAGCGCCACCTCCCATGCTTCTTCGAGTTCGTTTATCAGCACGATCGAGTGTTCTTTTCTTTTGTTCCGGGGTTGATGTTATCATGGCGCACCCTTTTAACTCTCCAGAACTACGGGTGGATTCTGAGGCGTTTCCGCAACCATCTCCGAACGAAATCGACCTTCGTCCGTGGCCTTTTTGCGGCGACGTCGCTGGTAGTTTTCAGCGCACTTTTTCAGTCTTTCTCTCAGCCCGCCTGGCCCGCGGTCCAGGCGGCGAGTGTCGCCAAGCGTCCGCGCCTCGTCCTTTTGATCGTTGTAGATCAGTTTCGTTACGACTATTTGACGCGCTTTGGTGATCTGTTTACGTCCCGCGGCCTTGGGCGTCTGATGCGGGAGGGCGCTTCGTGGGCCGAGGCCAATTATGATCATGTCCCGACATAT